>ERZ891418.86-NODE-86-length-31551-cov-8.117824_pt1 | contig 31551 bp, 23 predicted proteins | sample MGYA00521236_ERZ891418 | MGnify/ENA primary metagenome ERZ891418 (study PRJEB32303, sample SAMEA104408696) | aquatic metagenome | biome: Brackish water; feature: Chemocline; material: water | place: Baltic Sea | collected 2014-10-18T10:34:00 | depth 100 m ... | reverse complement strand
AACATCGGCGTCTTCCTACGGCAGGGGACCTGATGTCACAGAACCGATGAGAAAGTGATTCGTCCTCGTTTTCGGTAGGTTTCCCCAGATTGCCTCTTCGTCCCGTTTGCGTCCAAGCGGTCCCATGGGCCGGGAATTGCTGACCCGTTCTGAGCCGCATGATGCTGGTTGAATTACAGGTCTGCAGTTGCGGCACGAAGCCGTGCGGCGGCTCTCTGTTACTTCCGATTTCAGCCCCGAGAAGGTACTGAGATCCACGAGAATCTTTGTGCGGAACGCGATTGGCGAGGAGCAACGACAGTGAGCAACGTACGCTTAACAAACAAAGAGGATTCGTACGTCATCGCCGTTGATTTCTGGAACGAAGTGCTGGACTGGGCCGAGGACAATGGCATCAGGATTTGGAAGACGCCTACTCTCGAATCCGACCGCTGTTGAGTCCTGTGACGCGACGGGGGATGTTTCATAGTTTACCAGGTGAACTCAACCCATTTGACGCCGACAATTATCACCATGCGTTGGTGAAGTTCCTGAACCCTCCTGAGCGTTGGTTTGGAAATGTCGGCGTGCTCTGTTCGCCGGAGTATCTGGTACTGAAACAGGCGGTCACGGAAGAGGAGAAAGTGATTTCTCAAACACCGACTGATTCCCCGCTCGACGGGTGCAATGATACGGAGATTGCAATTCCGCAGGCCATGGACGATCAGAATCCGAAAACGTGGAAAGAAATTGCCGTCAAAGCAGGCTACGGATACGTCAACGTCCGCAAGTACGGTAAAAGGCTTAAAAACGCGAAGCTAGTAAAGGCGATTGCCTCACGAGGATTCATTCGGCTAATTCGACTGCCAGAAGATCGTGATTCGTTGTGAAACGCTGTGAGTCACAGGTGAGACACAGCCCAGACACAGACAATTCCGCATTCGTGCTCAAGAATGCCCGCCATGAGATTGGTCGCTGCCATGTGGATGGCGATCGAAACTTGGAATTCTTTTGGAGCACGAACATGACGAACATGACGACGACGAAGAAGAAGGCGAAGAAATCTCTGAGAAGGCAGCAGGAATACAAGCAGGGGCGTGCCTACGCACGGGAGTGGATGCTGGAATCCAGACTCCTGGATATCCGAGAACTGATCGATGCTTATGGGTGGTCGGTTCCCCCAGACCTTCGAAGGCCGTGGGCATATTGCCCGCTCCCTGACCTGCAGGAGAAACTGAAGCTGCAGGGGAAATTATTCAGCAATGGCTTTCTGCAGGAATTGCTGATTCTATTCCAGTCCTTGCAACCAGCCTTCGAATATCACTGCCACCACGAAGGCGTGAATGACGGTCGACGATGGGGCACCGAATTCGCTTCACCGGGGCAACTGGCTCGCATGCTGGATTTTTCGATAAGTCCGTACGATCGTGAAGTCTTCGTCTCCAGACCGTACGTGAATCGACCATGGACTCCGGCACATGAACTTGTTTGCTACATGTTCGACGATACCTACCCTGTTGGCGATGGTGATGGCATTGCCGAAGACTGCACCGAATTTCGTGAGTTCTGGCAACCCTTCATCTCTGAGCCGATGGATGAAGTGATGTCAAAACTGAAGGCAGTCCCATTTCGAGGGTTTCACAAACTTCAGGAAAGCAGTTATCTGGCTGGCTTCGTCAACGGAGCCCTCGGCCTTTCTGAACAACTCCGCAAACGTATTGCTGAACGAGAACCGGTTCAGTCGCAGATCGCCGAGAATGATCAATTAACGTGCTGATTGCCGACGCCGCTCAGCGTCAACATAAGCTCACCGGCACTCGACAATTTTGATCGTCACCGGATACCGCAGAGGCTTTGAGCCTCCTTGGCGGGAACCCCAAAATTTGAAATGGGTGGGTTCTGTGACGAATCGCTGCGTTGCATGTAGCAGTGCAGGATATCCGTATCGGTCTCAGGCGGCTCGCTCGCACTTGGACAGATATAGTCTCTTACTTCACAGGAGTGGTCTTTCATGTCCACACGTAAAATCCGTAACGCCCAAACGAAAACTTCTCCCCGAACCCGGGATTTCGTTCGCGATTTCGAAGACTTCTGGGATCGAGTTGCAAAAGCCGAATTCGACATTCGTCAGAATGCCCATTTGGGCCGCCTGCCACCCTGCTGTATTGGCGACCCTTGGGATGAAGACTTCGCCGCCAGCTACGAGAAAATTCGCCCGCTGCTGAAAAAGTTTCGGCGGCACCGCTTTTTCTCCGTTCCCCCTGGTCTGATGTTTTTCCCTGGCCCGATTAAAGCCGAGACGGCCCTTCAGGCGGTCATGTTCTTCCTGAATCCGTCAGGAGAGCTATACGGTGAAGCTCATGCTCTGGATTCCTACGAGTATGTTGAAATGAAACGTGAGGCGATGGCCGAAGAGCATGACCGCGATGTTGCACGACTGAAACGTTCAGTGAAGCGTAGTGCCTCAAAAGCATCAGATCTTAAAGACATCCCCCGTTGGAAGTTCCTCGTATTTCACCTGTTGAAATCACATCACAAGATTGACTCTGACACTCCCGTCGATGAGCCGTTCGGCACGCAGGATCAAATCATTGATGCATTTCAAAATGAACGGTCGCAATCGACTGTATCGCAACCAACGATTTCGCGAGCAATTGGATTGTTATTCGACGAATCGATCGATGGCCTTCGTCATTTGAAACCAATGTCGCGATATAAAAGACTCTGTGATGAAAAGTTCATCTGCAAACATCTTCGACGAATCGAACAAAAGATGTTCGGTGACGATTTCCGTGACCGGAACATCGGCGACTTCGATGGCTTTTCCGAATGGGGCTATTGATCTCGAATATTCAGCACGAAGTGGCTGCTGAATAATCTGGGATCATCTTAAGTCTAATGTGGCTTGAGACCTGCAACGAACGGTCACTCTTATTCGGGTATTAGGTGCATAGACCTGCTGTGTGTGAGGCCATTCCAAACTTCCACACAGCAGGAGCATCTTGATGACTGCACCCGACAACATGGCGACCGGCATGATCCGACCAGATGAGCTGTACACGTTATCTGCTTTTAAGAAGCAGTTGGGGATATCCGACGCGACAGTTCGATCTGCTCGAAGAGCAGGACTGCGGGTTCGCTACCGGCACCGCCAGGGATTCATTTACGGCAAGGACTGGATCGATTACCTGCTGAGTTCTGACGAGGAACATCAAAATGATTCCTCTCAAAACGCATCGCCAGTTGAGCGAACGATGGGAGGGCGTTCCTGATGGCAAAGAGGCGAAAGCAGAAACCAGATGCGGATCGGAAGCAGCCCAAAGTACGAATCGCAAGACCGAAGGGACGACCGTTTCAAGTGCGTTACTTCTGTCTGAAAGAGAACCGGGAGATTCGAGTCTCCGTAGGGAGTCGCGATGAATCGGATGCCCAATCCCTCTTGGCCGAAATCAAAGCCAAGCTGCTGCTTGGTCACGATGTCAGACCGAACACGGACAAGACTTGCGGCCCGGACATGCTCTGGGAGCACTTCCGTGAAGAATACCGATCCCTGCATCTGTCGACACTTCGAGACAATACAGTCTGCGATGTTGAGTGTCGTCTTGATCTCGCAGAAAGGATCATGAAGCCGAAAACCCTCGGCGACCTGGGACAGCCTGAAGTGCTTCAGCGACTTCAAACCAAGTTGCTGAATGGTGAAGAGAGTCGCCGGAAAATGCCACGTTCCCCTCATACCGTTCATGGATACATCGCCAGCGTCCTCGCGGCGTTGAACTGGGCCTATCAGCTGAGATGGCTGCCTGACCGTCCACGAATTAAGAAGATCAAAACGTCGAAGCAGAAGGTCATGAAAGGGCGACCGATCAGCGAAGCTGAGTTTCGCCGAATGCTTGACTCGACTCCTGACGTAGTTGGACCAGAAGCAGCAGCGTCATGGCGATTCATCCTGAGAGGTCTTTGGAATTCAGCTCTCCGAATCGACGAACTGATGCACGTGTCATGGGATAAGCCGGGGACAATTCGGCCCGTCTGGCTTACAAACAAAAGTCCATTGCTGGAAATACCAGCTTCCATGCAGAAAAACGATACGGAACAGACCATTCCGTTGCTGCCCTGGTTCGAGGATGTCCTGCTGGAAGTAGAGCAAGAACAGCGAACGGGGTGGGTGTTCTCGCCAGTATCGCTCCAGTTGAAGCTCGGCCGAGGAGCCCGCCACAGTCGCCCCAAAGCAGACTGGGTCGCAAGAATTATCTCACGCATTGGCAAAGCAGCAGGAATCGTGGTTGAGGAAGCCAATGCGAAGACCGGACGCCCGGAGAAATATGCCTCAGCCCACGATCTGCGACGTTCCTGTGGTGAACGTTTACGGAATTCCGGAGTCCCTCCGCTCCTGATTTGCCGGGTGATGCGTCACTCGTCCTGGGAGACGACGCGTCGACATTACGCCCCGGGCGACGTCCAGAATGAAGCGGAGACACTTCGAAGGATTCTGCGGGACGAAGACGTCGCGGGATAGCCATAAAAAAAGCCGACCGATATGTACCTGGGTACATAACGACCGGCGAATCGACGTAACTCTAGTACCCCCGACAGGATTCGAACCTGTGACCCCAGCTTTAGGAAAGCTGTGCTCTATCCAACTGAGCTACGGGGGCAAACCGGGCAATCGACAATTCTGCAGGAGTATCCTGCCGGGGAAGACGGCTTGCAAGCAGACGGAAATCCCGTTGCCGTCGTCATTGAGTTGTCGCTGTCGTTTGAGAACGGGGCTTCAATGACCACGAGCCGTCATCGGCTACCTGGGTTCGTCAAGGTGGTTGAGAAAATCTGCGAATCCCTCGTCAGCCGGGGGAGCGTCTTCGTCGTCGGCTGCAGGATCGATGAGTTCTTCGTCTTCGTCTTCGTCAAAGTCCTCGACGAATGCCTCATCGACGGACCCGACATCTTCGACCGAGACCAGTTCGCCATCGTCCTCGTCCCATTCGTCTTCCGGTGGTGACCAGACTTCACCGCCCGCGGGAACGGCAAGATTAACCGACGGCGTCTCTAACTCGGGCGGCATTGCGACCGAGTTGGCTTCTGCTGCCGGCTCGGGGACAGCGACGGATTCCGGTGCGATGGCGGGTTCACGTGCGGGTGCTTCGGCGGTTGAGGTCGGCGCTGCGGACGATTCATCGTCGGCTTTCTTTCGAGCAAAACGTCCGAAAAGCGATTTCAATCGTCCGGTCACCTTGCCATCGACTCTGGCCGGTCCGGCATCTTCTGAGTCCGGCTGCAATGGCGTCGAGCGAGTTGCGAGCGCGACCGGCTCAATCGGGACCGCTTCGATGGGCGTGACTTCTTCGGCTGGCGAATGAAGCTGCAGGACCGGCGGCGACTGTTCGTCATCCAGTTTCTCGTCCAGTGGTTCGAGCAGCTCGACGGGTTCCAGTTCAACCAGGTCGTCGTCAATCACATCGTCCGGTTCCAGTGGCGCGAGTTGCTCGGGTGTCGAATCGTCGCTTGAGGAACTGTCGAACGATTCGGGATCAGCAGCAAAGCCCGCCTTGTCGCGTACCGAAGCGTCGACAGTTTCCAGGCCGGATCCGTAATCGTCACCGCTGTCGATGAGCCGGCTTTTAATGAGGATTTCCGGGGCACTTTGATCCATGTCGATGCCCGGCGCGTCGAGCGCGGCGAGTGCGAAGTCCTGGCTGAGGAACTCATCGTCCGGTTCGGCGGCCGGGCGTGATCGGCTCCTGACTCCTTGAAACTCGACGCGAATCTCCAGCGGGCCGACCGTCAGGACGTCTCCGGGATTCACCGGGAAGTTGATCTTTGCCGGAACGAGCTCGCCGTTGACCCGCGTTCCATTGGCGCTGCCAAGGTCCCGCACATCGACGGTTTTTTCACCGACAAGAATCTGACAGTGCCGTCGACTCACCTCGCTTGACGCGACCCTCAAATCGCACCGGCCCCGCTCCCGACCGATCAGGACGTCGCGGGACACCTTGATTTTTTTTTCGGGCTTGCCGGCCGTGTTGACTCGAAGCAGAACCTGCATCTGGCTTTCGGAACTCGCTGAGTGGAAAGATCGTTGACACAACTATTCGTCGACGAGGTCATCATACCCGCGTTCCGTCGAGTCTCAATCAACCGCCCGGTCGGTGGACGCGGGCGGACTATTACGGACCGCTGCGAGACTTCCGCAGTGACTTTGCGGATTCTGCCGAAGAATCGTGATGTGCCGGTTCTGAGGGGCCGATAACTGAGACTGAGCAGTGTCTTGTGCGTCGTCGCGCATGACGTCTGCCTCGACGAAACAACTCAAGCCTCTCCTCGCGAACTCACAGGGGGCAAACGATGCCACGCGACACGGAAAACCGATACCGCCGAATCGTCCTCGCAGGAGTCATCCTGTCGGCGGTGTTTGCTGCTCTCTGGACGCCGGACACAGTTCAGGCGGCCGGCAACGGCCAGCCCACGGACTGGAACCGGTTCTATTACTACCCTTACGTGTACTATCCCCACAATTTTCAGCAGCAGCAGGGCAGTTACGACCACCTCTATTACAGGTACGCCCCGAATCAGCGAATCCCGGTCTACAACCGAAACTGGTATAACTTCTACCCGACAGATAAGCCGTGGTACAAAGGCAACCACTTCAAACTGGACGTCTTTTGATCTCGACGGTTTGAACTTCGGGTGAGCCTTCCTGACGGAGGCTCGACTGGAGTAAACAAACGAACCCGCGGCGAATTTCGTCGCGGGTTTTCGTTTTGTGAGTGACGAAGTTTCGAGAGGCCTTCGAAAACGGTCAGCCGGAGTTTCGTCATCTCAGACGCTCAATCGCGTGTCGCAAGTTTCCTCATCCTGTACGCTGTTCAATGTGACTCGACGATCTGCCAGACATGTTCGGCTGGAAACCGCTTTGAACTCCGTTCAGTCGCCGGTCTTCCTGATCGACGCTCGACGCCGGGTCGCGTTTCTCAATCGTGGCTGCGAGCAACTCACCGGCTGGACGCTCGCCGACGTTGGCCATGCCATCTGTGAGTTCGTTTCGGACGTCGAACCGCGGCATGTTGAGGAACTGACGTCGGCACTCTGCCCGCCGCCGGACGCGTTCGTAAAGCCGGCGAACCCGACACCCCGATTCTTCGTTCACCGTGAATCGCGCGCGACGGCCAGTCGGCTGGTCCATTTTTTTCCGCTCAGTGACGAGGACGGAACGGCGTACGTGCTGGGCCTGATCACAGAACATCCCGCAGTGCGAGCGGCGCCGGACCGATCGATCCTGACCGACGTTCACGCCGAGCTTGCGGCGCTGCGTCACTCGATTCGCGTACGGTTTTCGCTGTCGTCGATCGTCGCGAAGAGTCGGCCGATGCAGCGAGTGCTGAGGCAGATCGATGTCGCGCGAGGCACGAAGACTCCCGTCCACATTTCCGGGCCGGCCGGGTGCGGCCGCGAGCATGTGGCACGCGTCATCCATTACGAAAGCCCGTTGAGTGCCAAAGCGTTCGTTCCGGTCGACTGCCGAAACGTCGCGGCGCGCGAGCTGCGCGAGTCGATCAGCCGTCTCGTGCAGACCGACTGGGCCGAGCTCTCGCCCGTCGAGGCACTTCAACCGGGATGCCTCTGCTTCTTCCACGTCGACGAGATGCCGCGTGATGTTCAGGAGCGGTTCCTCAATTTTGTCGAGTCCGATTCCGCCGCCGCCGCGTTCCACAAACGCGTCCGCATCGTGTCGACAAGTGACACGGGGCTCGAAACGGCTCTTCAGGATGAGCGGCTTCTGGAGCGTTTTTACTTTCTGCTGACGTCGTTGCAGATCCCGCTGCCACCGCTGTCCGATCGCGAAGAGGATCTGCTGCTGCTCGCCCAGCACTTTCTGGAGCGCGAGAACCGCGGCCGCAGCTTACAGATCGGCGGCTTCGCGAATGATGTCCGCAGAAAGTTTGCCGAATACAACTGGCCGGGGAATCTTGACGAGCTGCGGGCCGTCGTGACCGACGCCGCGAAGCAATGTGATGAGTCCACGATTCGACTGAGCCATCTGCCGTTTCAGTTTCGAACGGGACTCGACGCACAACAGCTCGGTCCGCCACCGACCATCGAGCCGCTTGACGAAATGCTCGCGCGGATCGAACGAGAGCATCTCGAAGCCGCGCTCCGCCAGGCCGGTGACAACAAATCCCAGGCCGCTCGACTGCTCGGCCTGACCCGAGCCAGCTTCTACCGCCGGCTTCAGAATCACGGACTCGCCGGCGACAGCGAGTGACGCGAGACGCGCGGCGACCATTTGTCGACGACCGCAGATCGGCAGGGCATCGCGGCGCTTTGAAACAAATCCGAGAGTGGCGGCGATGTCGCGGTGGTTCATCGCGAGCTCCGCCACCGAAGTTCTCGCCTGCGGCTCAACGTTAAACGACCGACGCTGATGCCATGCTGAACAGTATTGGCTTCCAGCTTGCGATGCCCGCTCACAGAAAGTCGGCAAGCAGGATGCTGACCCCACACTCAGCCGTCGAGCATTCCGCGCAGGTAAGCGAGCGATTTCTGCGCCTCGCGGAATTCGGCTGACTCCGAGATTGTCGCGGCCGAACTTAATTCGTCAGGCAGAGAGCCCAACAGGTTTTCCTGCAGCAGACGCGCCAGCCAGTTGGCTCGACCAGCCGTAAACTGCTGGTGGATCTTTCGGAAATGAGATTCCAGCATCGCCGCGCCGGTGGAGGCTCCGCTGGAGAGCCAGGTTTCTCCGACGGCCGCGGTGACTCCGCCGGCCGCGACGTCTCCGGCGACGGCGACGGCGGAACTGACCGCGGTCTCGGCCGCGAGCTGACCGACCGCGTGGCCGATTGGTCCGAAGCCGGTCACGAACAGAGCGATCGACGTGGCAGGGCGAACTGCCGCAGCCACCGTATCGAGTTTTCGCAGCGACTTATAAAATGTCGGGCTCTCCTCGCGGAACGCTTCCAGTTGGCTGGAGACAAGCTGTTCGATCTGCTGTTCGAGCTCGCAGGCTTCGTGCTCTGTTCGCAGTCGATCGAGCAGTTGCTGTCGAGTGGTCGCGCCGAGCAGCTTCGTCAGCTTCGGCTGGAGCAGCGGGTTGCCCAGGTCGCGGAACCAGTTGAGCCGGCTGTAAACCTCGTCGACGGCGTCGAGGATCGATTTCCACTCGGCCTGCCTGTACAGCACGAGTGGATCGACGGACGGTCCGTTGATTTTCTCGGAGACGAATCGCCAGCCGCTCAGAATTCCCGTTCCGATCGAGTTGTAAAATCCGTGGACGCTCGCCGACCAGCCCTCGCGCTGCGCCTGCCACCACGAACGGATTTTCTGCACGACGACCGAAGCCGGCACACCCGGCCAGTTGTCAATCTCGGCCAGTTTATGAGCGGAGAGCAGTTCCGCCGCGCCGCGGTACTCACCGCTGCGACGCAGCACGTCCTGCAGGAAGGTCTCTGCTCCGCTCGGAGTTGTGACGACGTCGAGCGAGCCGCGCAGCGTTCGCAGTTTGATCTCACCGAAGCGAAGCGTGGACAGGTCCGTATTCAGTTGCCGGTTGCTGCCGTCAAATCGTCCCGTCTCGCGTTCGTCCGCTGGCCACGACCGCTCGATGAACGGCAGCGAGTTACTCTCGGCGGCCTTGCGATCGTGCGGGGCGAGGTACAGAAACTCGGGACGGATGCCGGTCTCATCGCAGAACGTCTTCATCCACAGCGGCCAGTACTCCTCATCGTCCGGCAGGTGGACCTGATTGAAAACGACGAGGACGAATTTGTCCTCTGCGGCGGCTCGACGGAAAAATTCCTTGACCGCCGCATCGTTGTATTTCTGCTGAGTCAGCACGGCGATGAGCACGTCGGCCGAGCGGCGGATCTTGTCGGCCCGGTCCCAGTTGACTCGCGCGTCGCTGTCGATGTCCGGCGTGTCGAGCACCAGCAGGTTGGGCGGCATGTCATCGCTGGGTCGCCAGAACAGAACGTCCTGAGCGATTTCTTCAAGAGCCGCGTCGGCCGAGGACCAGTCCCGCAGTTCGAAGTCGGGAAAGACGGTCTTCAGTTTCCGCGTCTTCTCAAAGCCGATCGGCACCAGGCAGACGGGATGTTTCGTTCCGGAGGCCAGGGGACTCGTCGCGCTCGCCCGCGCTCCCGCCAGATGATTGAAGACGACCGACTTGCCGAGGTTCGTTCCCCCGACGACGGCCGCGACCAGGAAGGCCGAGTCAGTCATCTGAGGCAGCAGCTTCTGTTCGAGGAGCTGAAACCACTCCGACCGACGCAGCCCGTCGAGCTGCAGGACACCGCTGCGTTTTTCAAGCTCGAGGAGCGATCGATGAAGCTGCTCGACCGAGGCGGCACAGTCTGAAAAAGAAATCGTCATCGTGTGATTTCAAATTTGAAGACGGCCCGCTCGCGCTTCGGGCTATTTTGTCTCGGTCGCCGTCCGGTAAACGTCACTGTACTCGTCCCACGCTCGCGCCCACGAAAACTGCTCACACAACGGAAACAGGTTGGCAAGAATTCGCTCGTACGTTGGGGAATCGTGGTAGGTGTCTGTGGCCCGCACAAGTGCCTCGGTCAGACACCGAACGTGCTCCTGGTAAAGTGGCTCCGCCGCCCGTTCGCGGGGCGAGGCGGCATCCATGATCGCATTCCACTCGCTCCGCGTTTCCGCGCTGCGTGTGTTGTAGGTGATGCCGGTTCCATGAGGCGAGCCGGAAATGTCGAACACCTGCTGCCTCAACCCGCCTGTTCTTCGCGCGACCGCCGGAGTCCCTTTCAGGAAGTATTCCGAAACGCCGCCGAACGGTTCGTAAAGAGACGGCCACACAGAGAACGTCGCACCGGCCTGGCATTCCAGATAGGCGCGCTGCATGCGGAATGCGCAGATGAGAACCTTGCCAGGAAATTCCTGGCCGAGCGACAACAGATCTTCCAGGAAGCTCGCTGGTGCGTCGCCCGGATCAGTCGCGATGAGGAAGCGTCCGTCGAGCTTCTGCGTGCCGAGAAATTCGCGGATCGCACTCGCGAAAATGTCGAAGCCCTTCTGCCGGGGATCAAGCCGCCCGGTCATCATGAAAAACGGCACGTCGCCGGGCAGCGTCGTCAGCCGGCCGCCGCTGTCTCCGGCAAGCTTTCCTGCCGCCCGCGATTCGCTCTCCTGGTACTCTTCCAGAAGGGTGAGCATTTTCTGGCGGCTCTTCCATTTCACTTCACCGAAGCTGCCCGCCGAAAAAGGATCCCGCACTTCCTCAAACGGGCCGTTATCGACACCGACGAGACCGGTTCTTGAGAAGACCGTCTGCAGCTGATCGGCAAAGTAATAGGTCTGCAGACCGTCGCTCCTGAGGTCGACGGAGAACTCGCGACTGACAGTCGTCGGAGGAGCGTCGAGCAGTTCGAGCGTCCGCCGGTAAACCGTCTGTGTCTTGTCCGCCGGAAACGGTCGCCGAGTCAGCTTGCTCCACGTCTTCTCCGAAAGGGCCTGGTCATACGGGTTGTGCATGGTCAACACGACGGCCGCGTTCTTCAGTCCCGAATCGCGATCGCGGTTCTCTTCGATGCGGTCCTTAATCGCGACAACGGCCGGTGCTGTCTGCCAGTCCTGAAGATGGACGATCACATTGTCTTTGCCGAGTGCCTCGAGCGCGACCGGAACGGCCTTGCTGAAGAACAACGAATCCCGCAGCAGTTTCGATTCGTCCGGCTCGGAAGAATCGTTCGAGTAGGCGTAAGGACTGGTGCGGCCTCGTCCGCCGTCGGCCGTGAAAAAATGCTCCGACCCGATCAAAAACCAGTCGACTCCGCCGCGATGGACTCGCCGCACGACGGCGTCGTACCGGGCGTCTGCGAGGTGGACTTCAATCGAAAGATCTTCGCCGGCGATCTCTCCGCCGAGGGCGTGCATCGGCGTCAGGATGAACGCGTCGCGCTGCTGTTCCTGTCGCAGGTACGAGGCGTATTCGCGAACGACGGCGAACAGACCGCCGGCTTTTGCCCACGTGTTTTCCCACGAACAGATCGCGATGGAGGCAGTCGAAAAGTCTACTGACATCGTTCCCGCAGTTCGGTTATCAGTTTCGAAAGCCGACATCGTAACGTTTGAGGCCGCCTCGGCTACTGACGGAACATGGCGGAATTTGCCATACTGGGCTCGAACTTCAACCTGTCAAAAAAAGTCCGATCCATGTAGCGGAGCGGCACAAGCCGCCCGGTTATACATGGAAAAACACGCTCAGACCGGACGGCTTACGTCGCGCCGCGACCTTATTCAAAAGGGCACCCAATGAACGCTGCCATTACTCCCGCTGATGTTGAAGCCGCGGCCCGGCGGATTGCCGGCGTCGCCCATCGAACTCCCGTCATGACGTGCGCGACGCTCGACGAACTGGCCGGTCGGAGACTGTTCTTCAAGTGCGAGAACTTTCAGAAAGTCGGCGCGTTCAAATTCCGCGGAGCCTGCAACGCGGTCAGCCAGCTCAGTGATGAAGACGCGTCGCGCGGCGTCGTGACGCACAGTTCGGGAAACCACGCGCAAGCCCTCGCCCTGGCCGCGAAAATGCGAGGCGTGCCGGCGTTCATTGTAATGCCGGAAACCGCATCGCCCGTGAAGCGAGCCGCCGTCGAAGGTTACGGCGCCGAGGTGATCCTCTGCCGCCCGACGCTCGAAGCGCGAGAGACAACGGCGGCCGAGGTACAGCAGCGAACCGGTGCGACGTTCATTCACCCGTACGACCATCCACAGATCATCGCAGGGCAGGGCACCGCGACGCTCGAACTGGTCGAACAGACGCGGGAGCTTGGAACGGAACTCGACGCGGTGATCGCACCGGTCGGTGGCGGAGGCCTGCTCAGCGGAACGTGCATTGCCGCGAGCGGTCTGGCCTCACCACTGCGAGTCTTCGCCGCCGAACCACTGGGAGCGGACGATGCCGCGCGATCGTTCGCGGCAGGAGAACTCATTCCGCAAACCGGCCCGAACACAATCGCCGACGGTCTGCTGACGAGTCTCGGTGAGCTGACATGGCCAATCATCCGGGATCACGTCGAGCAGATTGTCACGGTTTCCGATGAGCAGATCGTCGCGGCGATGCGGCTGCTGTGGGAACGGGCGAAGCTGCTGATCGAACCAAGTTCGGCCGTCGTGCTGGCCGCCGTTCTCGACGAGCGGTTTCGCGAAGTGGACGGCGTCGAGTCGCTCGGGCTGATCCTGAGCGGAGGCAACGTCAGCCTGGACCGCCTGCCGTTTTAGATTCTTCAGTCGTCAGACCGGCGCGCCCAGCGTGTTTTCAAGTCTCACGCTTCAGGTGACCAGGTGGCTACTTCTGCGGTGGCATTCGCGTCTGGCGAACCTCGTCCATCACATAGCTTGTGCGAACCAGTTCGCGTTCTGTGATGAGACCGTCCAGCCGCTCGCCCAGGTTCGGAGCGATGTGCCATCGTCCGAGCACATCGTACATCGGCTCGGTCCGAGCCGGGTCAAGTTTGAACTGCTGCTTCAGGCTGAGGGAATCGTCCGGGTTCATGTCTTCGAACTGGCTGACGAGCAGGAAGTCGCCTTCGTTCGCCAGGCTGAGATGCAGATTACGAAGCTCACCTGGCAGGAACGAATCGACCTGAATGTTGACCTGCGTCGGCCCTGTGATCAGCGAGTGAGTGATGATGTTTGGATCTTCTTCCGTGACGCGGGCGGCCGTTTCGCACACGGCGTAGATGACGCTTTCGTCGACGAGAGTCGCCTCGTGATTTTGCGGATCGCAGTGACGATGCCACGCGTCAGCCAGCAGGTCGATCTGCACGTGTGGCGCGACGCCCTGAAGGAAAGGCACCTCCGTGAGGTAACCGTAAATTTCGTTGCCGTCATCCACCTGGCGTGACAGGACGATTCGTTCCAGCGTCTCCTGAAAAGACACACGGAAGGCCAGATAAACCAGGCCGCTGGATGGCAGGTGATCGCCAGAAATGGAGAGCATGGCAGCCGATCAAGTAATGCCCACGAGATTGACTCCCGACTCGCGCGGAGGTCACCAGGACTGCAACGCAGTCGGGCAGTCATGCTGCCAGGACACGGCATCAAACTCAACTTGAAACTGGCGGCGACTTTTCAAAATCCGGTGTGAAAAAACAACAGCGCTTCCCTTTGGATACAGTCGGCAGAGTTCCGCGCGAGGACCGTGCCAGGAAAGTCAGGTGGAGCGGAAAAGTCCGGTTGCGAAAAATCTGTGTGCAGAACGCGGTCGCGATTCAGGACCGGGCGTTCTCTTTGAGTCGATCACGGGCGCGCGACAGAGTCGGGCCGATCGAGTTTTCCGGGACGCCAAGATCGGAGCTGATCTCACGGTAGCTGCGTCCCTCAATGTGGAACTGCCTGACGATCGTCGCTTCGCGTTCCGGCAGTCCCTCGAGCATTCGCTGAATCTGCTCGCGATCATCGACCCGTTTGACATCCCAGTTCGGCGTCGCGCGAGCCTGCTCGATCGATGAGTGGTGCGCCGACACGTGGCCGAGTGCTTCCGCCATTTTTCGGCGAGCCATCTCCCGCACGACGATCCGTCGCGAGATCACTGTCAGGTAAGTCGCGAGTGAACTCTCGCCCCGGAACCGTTTCAGTGCGGCGTAATTGTCCGCCAGGAGTGCGACAAAAACTTCGGCACACAGATCATCGACGTCGTCCGACGAAACCCGCACGCTGCGGGAGTGGGCCGAGTGATTAATCACGTGGATGAACAGCCCGATAAACCGGTCAACAAAGTCCTTCCACGCTCCCGGCTCTTCGGCCAGGCACCGCTTCAGCAGACTGCGATCGATTTCGGTCAAAGCCACGGAAAAAACCTGCTGGAAAAACCTGTTGTGGGAACAGTCTTGAGGCCGGCAATGCACTCACCGCAAAAGACGGCCAGCCTTCAGGATACGACCGTACTCGGGGAAATGGGTGAGCAAACTTCACCGCACAGTGAATTCTTCACCGCACAGTGAATTCCACTGTACCCCCGACTGCGGAATTCAGGCAATATGGTTCCTGGCGGAAGAGGAGCCGCGGACTTCCGGTCCCCTAAAACAAATACTGCAAACAGCTTAAGGCGATCCACAGCGCTGCGGCTGCGGAACGCGTTGCGGATCGCGGATGCCCGGGTACTGAATCACAGGATTCCCCAACCCGACTGTCGGAAGGATGTTTCTGATTCGGTCGTGGCGAAGCCGGACCTTCGCCTGGAATCCCGGTCGAGTTCCGGGCAGAATGGCCGCTTAATTTCCAGCCGCCTGGAATCCCACCTGACGCGTCACGCCTCCTGCCTGCTCTAAGGTGCCTTATGCCTGCTCTCACGAGAATCCGTTTTGAGTTTGCCATTCCCGCCACGTTGACCGTTGCGTTCCTTCTCGGCGGTTTCGGGTTACAGGATTCTGCGATCGCCCAGGACGCCCCGAAACCAGAGCCGGCGAAACCGGCTGACGCACCGAAACCGGCGAAGCCCGACGCGGCGAAAGCGGAAGAAGAAAAGAAGGAGCCGGAAACTCCGGCGGCCGGTCATTCGAACCACGGAGAAATCTTCAACGAGGGGCCACGGCAGAAGGCGTACCTCATGGGGAACACCGGGAAAATTGATTTCCCTGTTTCGTCCAAAGTCGAAAACGTCAAAGCGTTCATCGATCAGGGCGTCGGGCAGCTGCACGGGTTCTGGTATTTCGAAGCCGAGCGATCCTTCCGGCAGGCGGCCGCTCTCGATCCGGACTGTGCCATCGCCTACTGGGGCGCTTCAATGGCGAACGGAGGAAATGAAAAGCGGGCCACCGGCTTCAGCAAGGAAGCGATGAAGCGAAAGGACAAAGCATCACGGCACGAGCAACTTTACATCGAGCTGTGGGACAAGTTCCTTAACCGCGATAAGAAGAAGGACAAGGAAGCCCGCCAGGCACACATGACGGCTCTGGAGAAACTGCTTTACGAGTTTCCGAACGACCTTGACGCGAAGGCGTTTCTGGGACTGGCGATGTGGAGCAACCGGAGCCGCGGGATTCCTCTGACGAGTCACCTGTCCGTCGACGCGCTGTTCAACGACGTGCTCGACAAGAACCCGCTGCACCCGTGCCACCATTACCGCATCCACTTGTGGGATTACGAGAAGACAGATCTGGCACTCAACTCAGCGGCGATGTGCGGTCAGTCGGCTCCGGGAATTGCTCACATGTGGCACATGCCGGGACACATCTATTCGCGGTTGAAGCGGTACGCGGATGGAGCCTGGCAGCAGGAAGCATCGGCGCGAGTCGACCATGCTCATATGATGCGGGACCGCGTTCTGCCGGATCAGATTCACAACTTTGCTCACAACAACGAGTGGCTGATTCGCAACCTGACCTACCTGGGAGCGGCCGATCGCGCCGTCGACCTCGCAAAGAACATGTGCGAGCTGCCTCGCCACCCCAAGTACAACACGCTGGTCAAGCGAGGTTCCACTTACTACGGCCGACTGCGGTTGTTCACCGCACTCGACGAATTCGAAAAATGGGACGAACTGATCAAGCTGGCTGAGACACCTTACCTCGAACCAACCGACACGGAAGTCGAGCAGATCAAGCGGCAGCAGTACCTCGGCCGGGCGTACTTCCGGTCAGGAGACTTTGAAAACGGCAAGCGGATTCTGGCCGACATGGAAGAGCAGCTCGCCAAAAAGAATGCCGTTCAGGACGAGGCAGTTCGAGTCGCGCAGAACGTCGTCCGGAAGGCTGCCGGCGTCCCGGATGTTTCGGCTCCGGAAACCGGACGACCAGCCCCGCCACTGCCCGAAGAGAAGTCAAAGCCCGCTGATCCACAGAAACCCGACGCGAAGAAGGTCGATGAGGCCAAGCTGAAAAAGGACCTCGCCGCCGCGGAGACGAATGCGAAACGCAGTACCTCGACGGTCATCCGCAGCCTCGACCAGTCAGTGGACGAATTCAAAGGCTACCTGGCCGTTCAGGAAGAGCGATACGAAGACGCTCTGGCTTTGTTTAAGAAGTCGTCCGGGATCAGCCTGGGATATAAAGCCGAAATCACGCTCCTTGCCGGCAAGACCGACGAGGCGATCAAAATGGTTCAGGATGCAGCGAACTCAAAAGGTGAAGAGACGATTCCTCACGCGGCTTTGATCGAGATCCTCTGGAAAGCGAAGAAACCGGAAGAAGCGAAGAAAGCATTCGAAAAACTGCGAGCAAAGTCGGGTCACCTCGACATCACCGCTCCAGTTTTTGCCCGGCTGGAAGACATCGCGACGGGGGCGTGCGGCTACCCGGCCGACTGGCGGCTTCCGTACAAAGTTCCGGCCGACACTGGCGCTCGACCAGACCTCGACACGCTCGGCCCGTTTCGGTGGAGCCCGTACAAAGCGGATGATTTTTCACTGACGAACGACAAAGGTGAGCAGGTCAGCCTTGCAGATTACAAAGGCCGGCCGGTCGTCGTGATTTTCTACCTTGGCTACTCGTGTCTGCACTGTGCCGAGCAGCTTCACAAGTTCGGTCCGAAGTACGAAGAGTTCAAATCGGCCGGCTTCGAAGTCCTCGCGATCAGCAGCGACCCGGTCGAGGACCTGAAGAATTCGGTCAAGGCTTACGCCGAAGACACCAAAGGTGGCAAGATGCCGTTTCCGCTGCTGGCGGGCGGTGACCTGGAAGTCTTCAAAAAGTACCGCTGCTTCGACGACTTCGAGAAGATGACTCTGCACGGCACCTTCCTGATCGACGCTCAGGGTTACGTCCGGTGGCAGGACATCAGCTACGACCCGTTTATGGATCCGGACTTCGTGCTGAACGAGGCGAAGCGTCTTCTTCAGCAGCGTGACACACACCTCATTGTCAACGCGGCGAAATAGCAGCGGCGGGGACTCGCCAGAAAACCAGAAAGCGTCACGGGCGATCGCATGCTGTCTGTTGAACCAACCCGCTACGACGTCAACTTCACCCTCTTCGGAATTCCCGTACGGGTGCATCCGGCGTTCTGGGTTGTCGGGCTGCTGCTCGGCTTCCGCGCTGGCGACATGCGGCTGACGGCGATCTGGATTGGCTGCCTGTTCGGCTCGATCCTGGTGCACGAACTCGGGCACGCGCTGGTGGCTCGCCACTTCGGCTGGCCACCGAACATCATCCTGTACCACTTCGGAGGCCTCGCCACATTCCAACCGTCGTGGGGCTACACTCGGAAACGAGCGATTCTGATCTCGCTCGCCGGCCCCGGAGCGGGCTTCGTGCTGTACGGTGTCGTCCAGGCAGTCAATTACGGACTGTTCGAGGCGCATCACGATGGGCAGGTCTGGGCGACGAAAATGCTGTTCTCGCCGCCGCATCCTCCTGACCAGCCAGCTTTCATCCCGGGAGTGGCATTCGCCATTTACCAGCTGGAGTGGATCAACCTGTTCTGGGGACTGATGAACCTGCTGCCGGTTTACCCGCTGGACGGCGGCCAGGTCTGCTCGGAGGTTCTCAACGCCCGATCCGGCCGCAAAGGAATGATGCGAACTCACCAGGTCGGCATGGTCACCGGAGCCGCCGCCGCATTGTTCTTCGTCAGCCAGGACCGGATGTTTGCCGGACTGATGTTCGCCGGCATCGCCTACGACAACTACCAGAAGTACGAGCGACTATCGAAGTACCAGTATTGAGATCAGCCGTAGGCCAAGCGCAGCGCCGTTCCGGCATTTTGAACGGTTCGTGACAGCAAGACTGCCGGAGCGGCGCTGCGATTGTTCCGGCCTGCTTAAAACTCACAGCCTCTTCCCGTTGCTCTGAGAGGGCGCCGTTCGATTTCCTCAGGACTGCGTCAGTTTCACTTCGCAGATGGCCCACTGACCGAAGTTCTCTTCGACCTCCACCTGAATCGTCGAGATCGACGCGCCGTTCTGAACCTCCACAGATGGACGCAGCTCACCGGCAATCCAGCGGGCGATCAGCTCGGCGGTCGTGTTTGCGACGGGCAAAAGAACGCAGTCCTCGCGAGGAAAGATCCAGCGTCGATCTTCGAACGTCGCTTCGATTTCGCGTTCGGACTCCGTGACCCGGATGGCTTCGTGCTGAGTCGGCAACAGGACGCGATGGTCGAGCTGATTGACAATTTCCTGCAGCCGATCGCGCAGAGCGATAAAGTCGAAGACGTAGGAGTTTTCGTCGAGCGGCCCGGTCAGCTCGACCGCGGTCCGCCAGTTGTGGCCGTGAAGCCGCTCGCAGATGTTCCCGTTGAACGTGATGAAATGAGCGGCACTGAAGACCAGGTGGTCCTTCGTGACGCGAACTCGAAATGTTTCTGACGGGGATTCGCTCATGGCCATGTCCGTTAATTCTCACCGGCCGCCGACGGGCTGCAGCGGGCAATGAGCGACTCGAAACGTCTCACTTCGTTGATCGTCGTGAAATTTCACCGTCACCGTCTGCTTTTTCAGAAAGCCCGTGACGTCAGTCACCGTGCCGGTTCCGTACTGAGGATGGCGAACCCGCATCCCCATTGCGAATGTCTGAGGCAATCCCGCATCGGTGTTTCCGGCGAGGAGTGCCGCGCCGGTTGTCAGAACCGGCCCGTTGTTTTTTTCGAAGGCAAGTTTGAGCCGCTCGCGAATTCCCTGCTCCTTCTTTGTGAAACCTGACACGGACTTTTCTTCAACAGCCAGGCCGTCGGCATCGACGTCACCCTGAACGAATTCCGTCTCGCCGAGAAACGTGCTGGGGATCGTGATGCGAGGCGTCCCGCGTTCGGCTCTCATCTGAGCGGTCGTCAGAAAAAGCTGCTTCATCGCCCGCGTCATGCCGACAAACAGAAGCCGCCGTTCCTCTTCAATCTGCTTCGGATCGTCCGATTTGATGGACCGTTCGTGCGGGATGAGTCCGTGCTCGATGCCGACAACGAAGACGACCGGAAACTCAAGCCCCTTCGCCGCGTGCATCGTCATGAGCGTGACCTTGCCGGACGTCGCCTCGATCAGATCGTCGTCGTTTCTCAGGCTGGTCGTCTCCAGGAAACCGCTCACCGTCGGATCGTCGGCATGAGCCTCGTCGTACTGAGCCGCCGCATTGATCAATTCCTCGACGTTGGCTTTCTTCTCGATCGCCTGCTCCGTGGGTGCCGAGCCCCAGCTTCTCGCGTAGCCGGTTTTGACGACGACTTTTTTCAGCAAAGCGCTCACGCTGCCGGCATGGGCGAGCGAGAAGCTCTCCATCAGCCGCGAGAAAACCTTCAACTTCACCTTCGCCGTCTTCGTGATATCGTCGATCTGGTCAGCACACCGGGCTGCTTCCATCGGCCCCATGCCGTTCCGTTCGGCCCACCTCAACAGCTTCGTTTGAGTTGTCTTGCCGAGCCCTCGCGCGGGCTTATTGCAGACTCGATTGAAGGCCACTTGATCGGCAGGATTCTCAATGAGACGCAGATAGGCGAGCAGATCCCGGATTTCCGCTCGATCGTAAAACGCGAGCCCGGCCGCTATCTGCAGCGGAACGCGGTTTCGCGTCATCGCCAGTTCCAGCTCGCGCGACATCGAGTTGACCCGGTAGAAAATGGCGATGTCCGAATATCGCAGCCCGTCCTCGTGAACGAGCTTCCGGCAGAGCCGCGCGATTCCGTCCGCCTCATTGCGACTGTCCGGGAACGTGAGCAGCCGAACGGGCTCGCCTTCGTCGTTGTCGGTGACGAGCGATTTGTTCTTTCGCATTCTGTTGTGCGCGATCAGTCGATCGGCTGAGCGAAGAATGCTCTTCGTGCTGCGGAAATTCTGTTCAAGCCGAATCATCGACGCGTTCGGATAGTCGTGTTCGAAGTTGAGAATGTTGCCGATGCTGGCACCGCGCCACGCGTAAATCGACTGGTCCGGATCGCCCGTCACGCAGACATTCTGGATGTCTGACGACAGCGCTTTCACCAGTTGATACTGAGCCGCGTTCGTGTCCTGGTACTCGTCCACAAGGACGAAGTCGAATCGTCGATCGTAGTCAGAGCGGAGCTCCGGGTTCTCGTGAAACAGCCGCACGACGTGCAGCAGCAGGTCGTCAAAGTCGACGGCGTTCGAATCGAGCAGCGCCTTCTGGTAGCGCGGATAAACCTGAGCGACGACGAGGTCGAACGGCTCGCCCATGTGGTCGTCCATCGAGCGGACAAATTCGTCCGGCCCGGTGAGGCTGTTTTTGATCTGACTGATTCGCCCGGAAATTCTTGCCGGCGAAGCGCGGACCACGTCGAGGTCCAGGTCGCTGAGAACCTGCCTCACGACGGCGACCTGATCGGCTTTGTCAAAGATAACGTAGTTCGACTCAAGGCCGACGAGGTTCGCTCGACGGCGCAGCACGCTCGCACAGAACCGGTGAAACGTACTCACCCAGACACTTGAACCCGGTAGCAGCGAGTCAACCCGCTCCTGCATCTCGCGGGCGGCTCGATTGGTAAACGTGATCGCGAGAATTCGAGACGGCTGGACACCTCGCTCGACCAGACGGGCGATGCGCCGCGTGATGACTCGCGTCTTGCCCGACCCTGGCCCGGCCAGAATCAGCAGCGGTCCGTGAAAAAAATCGACAGCCTGGCGTTGAGACGACGTCAGCCCCTCGGTCAAAGGCGACGTTGAAGCAGCGGCGGGCGAATCAAAATCCATTTCGAGCCATTCGCAGTTTGCGGGGCGTGAGCGGGCACGATAGACCGCAGACAGCGACATCTCAATCATCTTCAGGAGAAACGTCACGCTGGTGAAGATGCCGAACTGCGAAAACAAGAACCTCGTCGTCGCGGACCTCGAACAATGCTCGATGTGTCTTCTTCCTGCCGGACCCGTAAAGTTAACTGTCGAACGGTAAATGGAAAGAACTGATCTTCGCGGGCAAGCGGCAGGCGTTCCGGGTCGACGCAAAGCCCTTCGAGTGCCGTCCTGAACCCATCGAGCCACCGAATCGCCTCGACACTGGAGTGGCGCTCGGACCACCACTGGGCGGAAGCCACGAGTTGGTCGCCTGCTCGCGGAAGTACGAGGACGCGGTAATTCACTCCGTCAGTCCCGTGCGGTGCCGAACGTCAGCAAAGGCCTCGGCGACATGACGCGCTTTCCCGTCCGCGTAATCCTGAAGCCCCTGCTGAATATCGGCAACTGCCTCGGTCTGCTCGGCTTCTCGACGCCACTGGTCAAGCAACTCATCAAGAGACGCCGCCGGCTGCAACCGAATCTGCTCTGACGCAAACCGATGAAAGCTGTCGAGCTGTTGTCTGGTGACGGTCATCGGCAGTCTCCAGGAACAAGAGACTTCGAGAATACCACCTGGTGAATGCTGTCGTCAAAAGGAGCTCGCAGTTTTCGGCGTTCCAGACGGACGCTACCATGCCCGCCTCAAAACGAGAGAGCTCACGCCTCCCAGACCCAACCGGCCGGAGAAGAGAATGTTGCGAGTCGAAAACCGTCTGTGGTCGTTGCTGCTGGTTGTCCTGCTGGCCGTCTGTTCGATGTCGGCCCCCTCCGTTTGGGCACAGGACGCGGCTCCCCCGACCGGAGGTCAAGCGGGCGAGACAGCGAAAGACGACGAAGCCGCAAGCGTCGGACCGACCGAGGAAGAAGCCACTGGAAAGGCGGCCGCTCCGGAGAAACCTCCGGCACCCTCAGCAGAGAAAAAAGACGACGGGATTCAGGGGACGATCAATAACGCGTTTGGTCAGGTCAACAAAGTTCTCGCGTCCGTCATGTTCTACAAAGTGGGTGGAACCGTCCCGCTGGCCGTCTTGTGGCTCGTCGTGGGAGCCGTGTTCTTTACCGTTCGAATGGGCTTCATCAATTTTCGCGGCTTCAAGCACGCGATCCTCGTGACGGCCGGAAAGTACGACAGCAAGGACAGCGAAGAAAAAGGCGAGGTCAGCCATTTTCAAGCGCTCACGGCGGCGCTGTCGGCGACGGTCGGACTGGGAAACATCGCCGGCGTGGCGATCGCGATCGCTACCGGCGGACCCGGCGCGGCATTCTGGATGATCGTTGCCGGGTTCCTGGGAATGTCCTCGAAATTTGTCGAATGCACGCTCGGACAAAAGTACCGCGAAGTCCGACCCGACGGTCGAGTGATGGGCGGAGCCATGTTCTACCTGTCCAAGGGCCTCGCCGAAATGGGCTTCAGCGGATTCGGAAAAGTCCTGGCCGTCGTCTTTGCCGTGCTGTGCATCGGCGGGTCGTTTGGCGGTGGATGCGCGTTTCAAGTGAATCAGTCACTCGACGCGGTCGCGGAAACAATCCCCGGGTTGCAGAACCACCGTTGGATTTATGGACTGGTCATGATGGTCGGCGTCGGCATCGTGATCATTGGCGGGATTAAGTCGATCGCTCGAGTCGCCGAGAAAATCGTCCCGCTGATGTGTGGCGTCTATGTTCTTGCGGCGGCCATCATCATCGGCATGAATGCCGGAAAAGTGCCGGAAGCACTCATGGCGATATTCGCAGGAGCATTTTCTCCCCAGGCGGCCTACGGTGGCCTGATCGGCGTTCTGGTCATCGGCTTCAAACGGGCTGCCTTCTCGAACGAGGCCGGCGTCGGCTCGGCGGCCATCGCGCATTCGGCTGCAAAGACGGAGTACCCGGTCCGGGAAGGCATCGTTGCTCTGCTCGAACCGTTTATTGACACCATCGTGGTCTGCACGATGACCGCTCTGGTGATCATCATTTCCGGAGCGTACGCGGTCGACTTTGAGCCGGATCCCAAAGACGCCAGCAAGACCGTTCCCGTCAGGCTGGCGCTGCAGGTTGCCGGCGAAGAGATCGCCGAAGAGGATGCCGCAGCGATGCTCGCGACAATCCCCGCCGACAAGGGAGCCCGACTCACGTCCATGGCGATGGACCGGCAGATTCCCTATTTCCGTTTTGTTCTGGCTCTGGCCGTCGCTCTGTTTGCTTACTCGACGATGATTTCCTGGTCGTACTATGGCGAGCGGTGCTGGGCGTACCTCTTCGGCGACAACTCGTCGATGGTGTACCGGGTGATTTTCCTGGCGTTCGTTTTCCTGGGCTCGATCGTCTCGGCAACGAACGTGCTGGAGTTCGGAGACCTGATGATTCTGGGGATGGCTTTCCCGAATATCATCGGACTGCTGATGCTCTCAGGAGGCGTTGCCGGAGACCTCAAGTCTTACTGGCAGAAATACACCAGCGGCGAGATCAAGCGAACTGACAAGTAGCCCAGCGGGACGTGCGGCAGAGGTTGAGTTCGAATCCAGGCCACGACGTGTGTGGCAAGAACCCCAGGGGCGTGATTTTTCGTGAAGTAGATTCAACCGGCCGTTTCTGTACGCGGAACTGCAGGACGATTCAGCCAGCGTTTTTCGGCACGGCCCAGTGCCCGGGCTCGTATCGGCGATGGAGCATCCCGTTCGACTGAGCGTCGTCGGCAATCTGTTCTTTCTCCGGGTCGAAGTTGAGCACGCGTCCGGTCCGCGCGGCGATGTTTGCCAGGTGGACCAGCGTGGCTGAGAGATGTCCGACCTGAATGCTCGCGTTTGGTTTCGCGTCACCGCGCACGCTGTCGAAAAAGTTCTGGTGGTGAGCGACCAGATCCGCCTGGCCCGTCCGCTCAGCAAGTAACTTGTCCTTCGGCCCGTAAAGCCGGTAGCCCGTCGTGTGTCCCATGACGAGGCAGCCGTTCGTGCCGTAGAACGACGCTCCGTTTTCGTAACCTTCCAGGCGGTACGGCGACCAGATTCGCTGCTCGAAAATCAGCTGCTTCGTTTTTGACGAGCCGCTGCCGGCGTACTCAAACTGAGCGTACTGCGTGTCCGGAAACTGCTGGTCGTCGTCAAAAAAGTATTTCCCGCCGAAACACGTCGCCCGCGTCGGATGCCCGGTCACGCCGAGGCCCCAGACGGCAACATCGATATCGTGAACTCCGTCGTTGCCGATGTCTCCACAGCCGAAGTCGTGCCACCATCGCCACACGCCGTGCAGCAGATTTTTCCGATAAGGAACTTTCGGAGCCGGTCCCGTCCAGTTGTCGAAGTCGAGATAATCGGGTGGCGCGGTCGCTTCCGACTTGCCGATCGAACCGCGTCGCTGGCTGTTCCAGGCTTTCGCAACGAGGACTTCGCCGATTTCGCCTTCACGAATTCTCTGAACCGCTTCGGCCACGAACTCGGTGCTGCGACTTTGAGTGCCCACCTGAAGCACCTTACCGGACCGCTTCACCGCGTCGGCCATCAACCGTCCCTCGCGAACGTTGTGGCAGCACGGTTTCTCCACGTAAACATGCTTGCCGGCATCGAGTGCCAGGATCGCGGCGGGAGCGTGCCAGTGATCCGGCGTGGCGATGAAGACGGCGTCGACTCGCGAATCGTCGAGCACTTTTCTCAGGTCGCCCGTGGACTGCGGCCCCTTCCCGGTTTCTGTTTCGACGTGAGAGGCCGCGGCCGCAAGCCGATTGCGATCGACGTCGCAGACCCAGGCGATTTCCACGTCGCTCCGCCTGGCCAGATTGCGAACATGGCTCATCCCCATTCCGCCAGGTCCGATCACTCCCACGACGACCCGCTTCGAGTCCGCAGCCTGAAGGAGAGCAGGTGCCGCAACAGCGAGCGTTCCGGCGGCGGATTGAGTCAGGAAACTTCGACGTGTTGTCATGGGGATCTCCAGGCAAAACTGTTGAGGAACGTCTCGCAGCACTTCCCTGCCGAGAAGATTTGGCGCAGGGATGGTACGAATCGGCAGGGACCTGACGCGAGGCTCCCTGCATGTCTTCATCGTTCACGCGGTGCCGTGACGCCGTTCAATGACTCGCGGCACGGCTTGCCGCATTCCACCTCAATCTGCATCCGCTGGGAAAAACTGAGGTGGTTACGGTTTTTACTTTGCGTAGACTCAACCTCTCATCTCATTGCGGTCCACTCGGACCTGTAAGCGGCATCTCATTTCTCATCTCAAGGAGATCGCCATGGTCGCCCGGCAGAACTGGCCCTAGCGCATCGACGGAATTATTCGCTCCCGACACTACACCTGGATCGGCGACGGCCTGGCCGGCAACGCGATCCCGGACGCTCTGACGCAGATCGTGGCCGACGCGATGCACATCTGCCGCCGTGAGGGAATCGACTGGCAGACCATCATCGAAAACGGCCAGTGTCAGTTCGACGAGGAATCGCAGAGCCAGATGGCTCAACGGGCCGGATAAGCAGTCCGAGTCTCGCTCCTTCCGAGTGAAGCGGACACTCTTGATTCATCCCGGCGGTTCATGAGGAAGTCCGCTCAGAGGTTGAGGCGGGATCAGCCGGTCGGAAGCGGCTCATGAGTTTTTTCACGATTAACGGAAACAGCCCGAGCAGCGCGAACGCCAGCAGCAACTGTTTGCTGAGAATCGGTTGCGGTGGCAGGACTTCCGGAATGTTGAGCACGAGGACGGATCGGTTGATCGCCGTGACCTGGCGTCGAACACTCTTCGAATCGTCTGGCTCCAGGAATTTTGCGGCGAACACGTCCTCGTTTTCCACTTTGAGAGGTGGCGCAGATTCGCGGCTGTGGTCCGGCTTTGGTCCGAGCAAGAATGGTGCACCGTTGAACGGCGGCCTCAAAGCAAAGTTTCGTTCTGCCAGAACCCGGTTGATCCCACGAACCAGTTGCAGCTTCGACTCCGGCGTCAGTTCGTCATCGAGGCACGCTCGTTCTTCTTTCGTCAGCCATTCGTGAAGTAATGCGGCGGGCATGTGGAGCTTTGGTTCTCGCAACTTCGACTTGAAAGATGTCCAGTCGGAAATGTCGGTCACTCGAAGCAGCGACGGGTCGGCGATCTGGCTGAGGCTGGGGATCGTCGTGCCGGCGTAAACGTAAACGCAGGTTCCGGCCAGCATCCCGACCTGACTGACCCACCAGTAAGTCGCCGTGCGAATCTTTGTCAGTCCCATGACGACGTTGATCACGAAAAACGGAACGGCCGGAATCAGTCTCAGTGTGAAAAGGTAAAACGCTCCCTCGCGGTCGAGGGCCTCGTTGAACTTCTTCAAATGTTCCCCGAACCGATTCTGGATGGAATCGCGCAGGAAATAGCGGCTCAGAAGGAAGGCGAGCGTTGCACCGGCCGTCGAGGCGAAGCTCACCAGAATGAAGGCTCGCCAGAAACCGAAGAACCAGCCGATGACAAGAGTCATGATCGCCGCACCGGGCAGAGACAGTCCGGTCGCAATGACGTAAATCAGAAAGGCCGCGGCAAGAACGAGTGCCGGAGCTTCCGCGTAGCCCTGCCTCAGTTTTGTTTCCTGCGATGCGAGAAAGTCGATCGACAGAAAACAGTACGCCAGGACGAGACCCGTCAGCAGCGCGACTCCCAGCAGCGCGAGCCCGATTTTCCGGCCGCGCGAAGCCTCAGTCGGAGTCGATTCAGAATGAGCAGAGTCAGCGTCGTCGGTCACTCATCTCTCCGAAATGATCGGGCAAACCTGCCAGCTTCCTGAATGGCGAAGGGGAGTTGACTCTTCGCCACGGGAAAACGCAATATCGCCCGGTGGCCAGTCCTGGTCTGTAGCATGCTTCACATCTGGCTGCCGGTGCAAAAGAGAGCGCAGCAGGTCGTCGTGCCGGTCACTTCGTGAGACACGCTGGAAAGTTGAGAGTTCTTCCCGGATCCTGCTTCAGGCTGGTTTGGATTTCCTGCCTTCAACTGCTTTCTCTTCCTTGTTCCTTCTCGATGAGAATTCCCATGCGAACCACTTTCGGCCTTGTTGCGATGGCTGCGCTTCTGTTGTCGCCGCTGCGGGCACAGGCTGCAGACTCGACACACGACGTCGTCATCTACGGTGGCACTTCGGCCGGCATTGCGGCAGCGATTCAAGCGACTCGAATGGGGCACTCGGCGATTGTGATTGAGCCGGGCCAGCACCTGGGAGGGCTCACGAGCGGCGGCCTGGGCTGGACGGACTCAGGCCGAAAAGACGCGATCGGTGGCGTTTCGCGTGAATTTTATCAGCTCGTCAAGAAGCACTACGACGATCCGAAGTCGTGGCCGTTCGGAAAGCGCGAGGCCAACGACCGCTACCGCGCGAACGAAGACGCGATGTGGACGTTCGAGCCGAAAGTCGCGGAGGCGATTTATGTGAAGTTGCTCAACGGTGCCGGAGTGACCGTCGTTAAGGGCGAGCGTCTCAACCGGGAGACGGGAGTCGCCTCGAAGAACCGCACGATCATCGCGATCACGACGGAAAGCGGAAACACTTATCGTGGCCGGATGTTTATTGACGCGACTTATGAGGGTGACCTTCTCGCGACGGCTGGCGTGAGCTTCTCTGTCGGGCGCGAAGCGAATTCGGATTACGGCGAGACGATTAACGGAATCCAGAAAAGGCTCAACAACCACATGCACCGCTTCGTTGTCGACGTCGATCCGTTTGTCGTGCCGGGCGAATCGAAGAGCGGTCTGCTGCCTGGGCTCGACCGTGGCAGGTCCGGAACAGACGGTAGCGGCGATGACCGGATTCAGGCTTACTGCTTCCGGATGTGCATGTCGAACGTGCCGGAGAATCGCGTGCCGTTTCCCAGACCGGACGGCTACGACGAGAAGCAGCACGAACTACTGCTGCGGAACTTTGAGGCGGGCGACCTTCGGCTGCCGCTCAAGCCGGACATGATGCCCAACGAAAAAACCGACACGAACAACAACTGTGCGGTTTCGACTGACTTCATCGGGATGAACTACGACTACCCGACTGCCAGCTATGCCGAGCGGGAAGCGATTATTCGTCGGCACGAGGTCTACCAGAAAGGCCTGATGTGGACGCTCAGCAATCACCCGCGCGTACCGGAGTCGATTCGGAAATCGATGAGCGTCTGGGGACTCGCCAAAGACGAGTTCGTCGACAACGGCAACTGGCCTCACCAGATGTACGTTCGCGAGGCGCGACGAATGAAAAGCGATTACGTCATGACGGAGCTCGACTGTCGCCGCGTGCGGAAGTGCGAAGACTCCGTCGGCCTGGGCTCGTACAACATGGACTCACACAACTGCCAGCGCTACGTCACCGAAAAAGGATTCGTCCAGAACGAAGGAGACGTGCAGGAATCACCCGGCGGGCCGTACATGATCAGCTATCAGTCAATCGTGCCGAGGAAGGGCGAGGCCGAGAATCTGCTTGTGCCGGTCTGCATTTCCGCTTCGCACATCGCGTACGGATCGATTCGCATGGAGCCCGTCTTCATGGTGCTCGGCCAGTCCGCTGCGACGGCTGCTTCGATCGCGATGAAAAATGGACAGCGCGTTCAGGATGTCGAGTATGCCGCACTGCGGAAGCGACTGCTCGCCGATGGTCAGGTGCTCGACCTGCCGCCGGAAGCCGCACCGAAGATCGTCGTGATGGCGGCCTCGCTGGAAGGCATCGTGATCGACGACGCCGATGCGGAAAAGATCGGTGGCTGGAGCCCCAGCACCTCCGTGCCCAGCTATGTCGAGCGGGCCTACCTTCACGACGGGAACGAGGGGAAAGGCAACATGTCCGTCCGGTTCTCGACAGAACTGAAACCAGGCACGTACGAGATTCGACTGTCGTACGCCCCGAATCCCAATCGCGCCACGAACGTCCCGGTCACCGTCACGGCCGGTCGCGAGAAACATCGATTCGTGCTGAACCAGAAAGAGAAGCCAAAAATCGACGGGCTCTTTACGTCGGTCGGGCGACTGCATCTCGCCGGGAAAGTGACTGTGGAAATCAGCAATACGAAAACGAACGGATATGTCATTGCGGATGCCGTGCAGTTTGTCGCGGTGAAACCGGAGGGGTCATTAAAGAGCCCTTCGGGCAGGAATTGATCGAGGAGGAATTTTCACAGAGCGGCGGGCGAGTCGCAGAGACTTCCGGGTTCACCGCACGAGGAATGAGCCTTTTGGGAGATTGTTCGCTTCGGACGACGAGAAAACTCCGAACCTCAGCGGGCGGGTCTTGTCGAACTGTGAGGTGAGGACCGCGCGGATTCTGACGACATTTCCAGATTCGCCCGTTTCGACTGAAGTTGATTTGCCTTCGATCCGAAGAGTTGAATTGACACAATCCTCACGAAGGGTAAGATGTTTCCCGACCGCTGAGTTGTGATGGCTTCTCATTCAGTCCGCATCGCTTGCGACTGATCGCTCCAAATCGGAGATTTCTCACAAGAGACTTCTTCTTAACGGGGTTTTCTCCACAACTGACTCTGGCGTTTCTGCTCGCGAGGTTTCCTGCTTCGCCGGCTCGTCAGGAGCGACCTGGAGTAGCCATCCGCTTCCCTTGTCACTGTGCTTTCGAAGGACCCGGTTTCGTATTCTGCTCTCCTGCGTGTTCAATTCATTCAGCTCGCAGGGTGCTCATTCCGGCCTTCGACTCGTCCACCGTTGAAACTGCATTGGCAGTGTCGAGTGGTAAGTTTTCAGAGCGGTTGACCGATTCGTTTTGACTGTGTCCGTCGGGACACACTGCCCGTTTTCCAGACGGGTGTCGTCATCTTTCGGGTTGGTCGAGGACGTGTTTCGTGTCGCCGTGTTCGGCCCTGCTCTGTAATGCCGGGTTGAAATCAGCACGGGGGCTCACCGAACTCCCGGGCAATGGTCCTGCTGTGGGCAGGGTTCCAACCGGGAATTGAATTCCCTCAACTTTCGGCCGAGCCGTTGTATGAGGAAAACTCCTGACAGAATGATTCGGCATTTCAGTGCGCTCTTGAAGCGTCGCTGCACTGCGCGATCTGTCCGAGATCGACTTCAGATTCATCAGTGCCTTCCCGCTGTTTTGGCGCTCCTGACAGAAAACCTGCGGTTGCCTGCTTTGCAACCTGACAGTACCTCCGCTCGCTATTTGGAACAGACTTAATGGTAGCCCAAAGCCCTCGTTCGACTTCCGGGACGACCCGACGACGACGTGTCAAAAAAGATGAAGACACGAAGGACACCGCTGGAGCCGCAAAAGATGACGCCTCAGACGTGATCTTCGAGGAATCCGATGGCGGTCCGGCCGAAGCCGAGGAGAAACCCAAGCCTGCCCGGCGAAAGAAATCGGCTCGCCGCCGGAAACCGGCTGAGGATGAAGTCGAAAACGTTCGGGAAGAAGAGCCAGTCGCTGAAACTCCCAGACGGAGAACTTCGACCGCGAAAGCTCCCGCTGTGAAGCCAGCAGAAACAGAAGCAGAAACAGAAGATCGGCGGGAAGTTCGACAGGACGAAAGAGGCAGCGAAGAACCTCGTGGAGATGCTTCTGAGCCCAGGGAGTCAACTGGCGACGGAGAAGGTGACGGCGAGAACAACCGCCCGCGCCGCCGTCGTCGAGGTCGTCGCGGACGCAGAAACAATAACGAAGGAACGGTCCAGGATGACCGGGGCGGCGATCGCGGTGCAGCCGCTGGCGCGCGTCGAGGTGGTCGTGGCCGCGGAAACAATCGCACTGGCGGAGGCGGAGGAGGCCATGGTCGCGGCGGAGAAAACAGCGCCAGCCGCTTCGACCATCGACGCGGTGGTGGTGCCAGTTCCGGCAACGATCGCCCCAGACGCGTTCACAGCATCGCCCCCGGCGCAGAAGTTTTCGAAGGAACAATGGAGGGAGTTCTTGAACTTCACCCCAAGCAGTACGGTTTCCTGCGTGATCCGGCGAAGAACTACATCGCTCAGGAATCCGACCCGTTCGTTC
>ERZ891418.84-NODE-84-length-31728-cov-8.226313_pt1 | contig 31728 bp, 25 predicted proteins | sample MGYA00521236_ERZ891418 | MGnify/ENA primary metagenome ERZ891418 (study PRJEB32303, sample SAMEA104408696) | aquatic metagenome | biome: Brackish water; feature: Chemocline; material: water | place: Baltic Sea | collected 2014-10-18T10:34:00 | depth 100 m ... | reverse complement strand
GCGAGGTTCGCTGCTGCGCTGATCTCTGCAAAAATCCCCGGCAGTGCCATTCGTGCCCGACTCTTGAGTTGCCGGTACGGAGATGCCTCAATCGAACAAGAACGACAGAGTCCTGCTGCTTCGTCAAAGCGGAATTTGCGGGGCGCAGTTTCCGTGGCGTAAGCTTCCAGCTTGCGATGTCCACTCAAGGAACGTCGGCAAGCAGGATGCTTACCCCACTTTTCAGCCCTGACTGCGAACGTGACACGGCAGGGGCCGTCACTCAGTCGGTTCTACTCGATGCCGGCGTTTCTGACCGCGGCGAGTACTCGCTCGTGGAGCGGTCCGTTGGTGACGACGACGCCTCGGTTCTCTGTCAGTTCCCGGCCGTGGGTGAAGTCGAGCGGTTTGCCGGTGATGTCAGTGACCGTGCCGCCGGCTTCTTCAGTGACGAGGACTCCACCGGCGTGGTCCCAGATCTTTTCGCGGTAGCCGGGACGAGTCGGCAGGCGGAGATAGATGTCCGCTTCGCCGCGCGCGACGACGGCGTATTTGGCCTGGCTGTCGAGCCGAGCCGGTTCGTGGACGATGCCGAGTTCCGCGGCGATCTGTGCCGAGTGGCTGTGTGAGCTGTGGCCGGACTCGACGGATTCGCACAGCCGCGCGGCGGCGAAGTCGGCGACGGTGCTGACTTGAACCGATGTCGCGGAGGCGGGGTCGAAGGCCGAGTCGCCGTCGATCGGCAGGACGAAAGCTCCGGCCCCTCGGGCGGCGACAAAGAGCGAACCGGCTCCGCGCGCGATGATCGAATCGTCGGCCGAGGCACCTCGCGCGGTCGCTTCGAGCGGCAGGTTCGGGCAGCCGACGATCGCGGCGGCGATCTGGCCGTTTTCAATCATGGCGAGCGAGATGGCGTATTGCTGACCTCGCAGAAACCCCTTCGTGCCGTCGATCGGGTCGAGCGTCCAGAACCGCTCGCCCGGCATGCCTTCGCCGTTCCAGCCGCCGCGATCGATCCAGCGGCAGGCGTCTTCGGGGGAGCCGCTCAGACCGACGGCGGTAAGTTCCGCAACAATGCGCGTCAGGAAGGCTTCGTTGCCAGGTTCTTTGAGTTCGGCCGAGTCCTCTTCACCGACGATCGGGTCGTCGGGAAAGGCCTCACCGATGGCTTTGCAGATGATCGCCTGGCTGCCGAAGTCCGCGATGGTCACGGGGCTTTTGTCTTTTTTCTCAAGAGCGTCCGCCGTGATGCTCCGCTGGACGGTCTGGCAAAGCCTGGCTGCCTGTCGGACGGCGGCGATGCCGGCGCGAAGTTCGCTGGCGTAATCTGTCATCGTTCATCCTTGTTCTAAAAGCAGCCACTGACGGTCGTTGAAATTTGACATTCCGTCGAAAAAGGCAACATCAATGAGCGGAGCGGCCTACGCCCAATGGCCCTGGAGTTGTGTCGGCTGATTGTCGCCTTTCGCTCCGCGAAAGTAGCGTTCCTTTCGCGGAGCGAATGGCGACTTTCAGCACAATTCTTCCATTGGCCTTGCGCCGTTCCGCTACTTTTTTAACGGGCTCTTAACTCCGATCTCGAAGCTTGTCTGCAAATTCGAGCTGGAACTTTTTCAGCTTCGGCACGATCACGAACTGGCAATAGCCCTCTGCGGAATTCTGCTGGTAGTAGCTCTGATGGTAATCCTCGGCCGGAAAGAACTCGCACGCCTCGCAGATTTGCGTGACGATCGGTGCTCCGAAAACACCGGCCTCGTCCAGTTCCTTCACGTAAGCCTCGGCGAGTTTCCGCTGCGATTCATCGTGCCAGAAAATCGCCGACCGGTATTGCGTACCGACGTCGTTCCCCTGGCGGTTGAGCGTCGTCGGGTCGTGCGTTTTGAAAAATGCGTTGAGGAGATCCGCGTAGGAGATTTCGTCGGGATCAAAAGTGACCTGGATCACCTCGGCATGCCCGGTCTGTCCGGTGCAGACCTGGTGGTAAGTGGGATTGGGCTTCTCGCCGCCGCAATATCCAGAGACGACGGACTCCACACCGCGAAGCTGCTGAAAGCACGCCTCGGTACACCAGAAACAGCCGGATCCGAAAGTTGCGACGCTGCTCATGCGGAGGCCTGACCGTTCTGGTTGAGGGAGTGATCCTGGTTGAGTCCGGCCTCACGAAGAGCGACGACCGCCGTGACCAGGCACAGGCCGACCGATGCGAAATTCAGATTCTTCGACCATTCATGGTAGCTGGCGAACTCCGAGGTCTCCCGAGCATCGGGAAGCTGCATCAGGTCGAGCAGCGGGCAGAAGACGAAAAACCAGTCGCCCGTCATGAGCAGCACCACGGCGGCCAGCAGTCCGACGATCAGCGTACCTCTGGGAGCCGACTGAAAGCGGCTTCGAAGCGCGACCGCACAGACCGCCGCCAGCCCGACGAGCGAAAAACCGACCGCGTAATAGGCAGGAAATCGAATCGCGGCGAGGTGATTCTTGATCGCCGGTTCAACCTCTGACGAGGTGACTTCGAGGATTCCGGTGATCACAAACAGCGTCGCGGCACCCACCCAGGCGCAGAGTGAGAAGCGGAGAAGAGCAAGCAGTAAGTGCATGAATTCGGCCGGGAGTACGGATTGACTTCTCAAGAGTCCAGCATGATAGCGCGACTTCGAACTCGCTTCCAGCAGTGCCCCATGAGCCGATCTCAACCAATTGCCCGGACGACAACTTTGTTCCGAGCGACCTCGATGACTTCAATCGGCGTCCCCGGTTCGATGAACCCTCCCTCGCTGACGACGTCGACAAGCTGGCCGTCGATTTGAGCTCGACCCGCCGGCCGCAGCGTGGAAAACGCGACGCCCTGTTTGTTGAGCAGCGCCGGATCTTGATCGATCAGATTCACCGGAACTTCCCCAGCCAGTGTCGGGTCGAGCATCGGCCCGGACTCGTCGCTGGCAGGCGGGGCGAGCATCAGATTTCGGAGACCAGGGATCTTCCGGATAAAGCCTCCGGCAAACAGAGCGATACAGACCACGGCAATCATCGACCCGCTCAGCGTTCCCATCGTCCGGCTCAGTTGGGCGAGCTCCTCTCCCGTCGTGGGAATCACGAATGTCTGACTCGCCAGGATGATTGAGAAAATGACCGCCAGACCTCCAGTGATTCCAAAAACGCCGAAGCCAGGAATCACGAAAATCTCCAGCGCGATCAAGCCGGCACCGAAGACGAACAGCACGATTTCCAGCCAGCCGGCGGTGCCGCCAAGGAAGCGGCTCCAGAAGAAAATTGAGAAGCACAGCGCGGCCCCGATGCCGAAGAAGCCGGTCATCGTGTAGACCTCAAGATAGATGCAGATCAGCCCGACCATGAACAGCAGGAAGGTTGCGGCCGGGTGTTTCAGCACGACGACCAGCGTGTCGACCCATGTCTGGCTGGAGGCCGGGATGATCTGTTCGGCGGGAATACCGACGCGTTGTTTGAGTTCACGGAAGTCGTTGACGGGCTCCTCGCTGAGCCCCAGTTCGTAGGCTCGCGCACCATTGATCGTCAGCGCGACGCCCTTGCGAGTTTCCGGCACAACGGGACCTTTTTCCCAGTTGCCAGCCTCTGCTTCAAACTCCTGCTCCGACATGTACGACTTTGCTTGAGTCTGAATATGAGTCACCTGGTAGACGACGAGGTCTTTATCGGCCATCGCTTCAAGCAGTGCCGGTGGTCGCCCTTTCTTTTCGGCGAGCTCATTGAGCATCTCACGCAGCATGCTGAGGATCTTTTCCGGAGCGTGCTCGGCCCAGCCGCCTTCCTTCATCGACAGCGGAATGATGTCGCCGAAGTTCGCTCCCGGTGCGAGGTAAATTTCATCGCAGCCGAACGCGATCATGGCTCCGCCGCTGATCGCCATTTCCGGAACGTACGCGATTGTGCGGTGCTTTTTCTGGTTGAGACCCGCGATCGCGTCGGCAATGGCCTTACTGGCAAACAGCTCGCCGCCCGGAGAATCGATTTCAAAGATGATCAGGTTGGCGTCGGCCGCAACGGCTCGCCGAATTTCCCGCTCGACAAATTCCTGCATGAAGGCCGAAACCGTGCCTTCAACTTTGATGAGCCGAGCCGTCGGCAGTTCGCCGCCGGTCACATCCTCACGCAGGTACTTCCGGTCAAACTTGTAAATGTCCGGCAGCTCCGAACGATCTCTGGCCGTTCGCTTGATGAGGACATCGAGGTTGCGGGCGCGGTCGCCGGAAATCAGGAACGGCTTGCCCTCGTCTTTGATCGTCTCGACGTCGAGAATCGGCACGGAGTCATTACGCAGCTCTTCGTGGTCAGCCGCTGTGACGATTCGCAGTTCGGTAATGGTTTTTCCGTTCTCCGTTTTTTCAATTTTGACTCGACGAACGATCTCCGCGGGATCGAGAAACCCTGCGGCCAGAGCACCGTCAACCTTCGGGTTATAGTGCTTTTCGACCATGTTGATGATGAGCCGCTTTTCGTCCGCGTCGACCGACTTGCCGCGGCCGATGTCACCGAACTCGGCGTCGGGGTGCATCACGATTTCCCGGCAGGCCAGCGCGAGGATCGCGGCGTAACCATCGAGCGGGCGGCCTTCCGAGTGTTCCGGGATCCACGCGACGGTGCGGACTTTCGAATAACTGAACGAAGTGAGTTCCTTCGCGAGGTCGTGGACCTGCCCGAACATGCTGGTGCCACGTTCGATTTCAAGAATCAAAAACGCTTCGCGATCTTCCTGGTCGGCAATGTTCTGCAGCTTGACCATCGCGTTGCGGACGCGCGTGAAAATCACCTCGTTGACCGGATGAGAAATGGTGATGTACCGCGCGACGGGTCCGGCTGGCCGTTCTTCTTTCGCCGCCGGTTTTTCAGCGGCCTCTGCGGCGGGCTTCTCTTCGAGCGGATCGGGCTCCTGAGCGACACTCGCAAGTGGACTCACAAGCAGACCGAACAAAGCGGCCAGCAGGAACAACTGAAATCGCAAATAGAGTCTCATGGTAGACCTCGGCGGAGTGGCGATTCCGTATCTGACTGAAGTATCCCGCGGGCAGTCGGTTCCAATTCGAATTGACCGGCAACTCGCCTGCGGTGGGAAGTACGGTTCAAACGTCCGATCTGATGACAAGTTAGCCTGGATCAACGCCGGGCGGGAGCGGCGGATCCAGAGAAAGCTCAATTGGCGTCTGCCCCGGGAGTATTGTCACTGGGAAAATCAAGCGATTTCAAGTTCAACGTCTCACACCAGTTCACCCGAACCGCGAACGAGGGCAGCGTTTCAAACTGCGGTCTCGCTTCGGGTTACTTGCGGGAAGTTATTTCGGACACATTCCTTAGTGGCTGCCGATTCCGAGTGTCTTCAGCAGGTGTCCGGCGAGTTTCTGATGTCCGGCGAAATTGGGGCGGGCCGGGCTTCCGTCGAGCAGTCCGGTCAGAGAATTCGCCTGCCGCCAGTGCTGCCAGTGGTCGATCAGAATGGCGTCTGTTCTGGCCGCGACCTCGCGGATGATCTCGATGTAAGCCGCCAGGTCTTCGGGAGGATCGTCCGGACCGGCGATGGTCGGCGGCGTGCAGAGGGCCGCAACGGTGCCTTCCTCTTCCAGCCGCTCCACCAGTTTTGTGAGGTCGATCTGAAATCGCTTGTGGCCGGTCTCCGCCGCGGCCACTTCCCGCGGGCTAAGCATCAGAAAAACGACATCCGGTTGAAAACGGAGAATTCGCCAGTCGGCGTTTCGGCGGAGCGTCGACACAAGACTGTCGCGCACGGACGTGTCGAGGACGACGTCCAGCCGGCGCTGCAGCTCAACTTTGATCGCGTCGGAAAAGAACTCGACCCAACCCCGTTTCGACTTTCGAGCGTCAAACCCGAGCGTGTCTCCGGTGAACAGCCACGTTCGCGGAGCCGCGTCTTCCAGCATGTCCCGAACCAGCAGCACGCCGTTTCGATCCTCGGCGGCCGTCGACGAAGCGATTCGGAAATCGCCGGCGGAACTCGTGTGTGACGACGCAGCGGATTCCTCTTCCTGCTGCTGAAGAAGCAGGAATCGCCGTCGCCGCCGGCTGCCGGAAGCGAGTGTGTAGAACTGAGAGCCGTCTGCAGTCATGAGTGCTCAACGTGGGCCTGAGACCGAAACCGGAATTCCGTTTCATCCATCGTAAAAGACTCCTGACGACATTCCACCCTGCGAATCGCGTTCCCGGTCAGAGACGGCGAACGGGCTCGCGAAACAGGAACAGCCGCTGCAGGCTGCCCGTCCTGCCATGCCTTGCCGACCGGTCGCTCCTGCGTTTCCATTCCTCGCCTGGCTTCGGGTAGACTCCCCCGCTTTGCCCGCCGGGAAACGCGTTTCCTGCGAGTTCCTTTTACCCGGCCGTTCCGATTATTGACCCGGTCATTTCTTCGACCTGAACGCTGAAAGCCTGCTGTGAGCTCCACATCCGTCATTGGCCTGCAATGGGGCGACGAAGCCAAAGGCAAAATCGTCGACCTTCTGACTCCTCAACACGACGTCGTGGTGAGATACCTCGGCGGAAACAACGCCGGGCACACGGTCAAGTTCGACGGGGCGACCTACAAACTCTCACTGCTGCCGGCGGGAATTCTGCACGACACAGTGGTCTCGGTCATCGCGACGGGAGTCGTCATCAACCCAAAAGCGTTTATCGAGGAGCTCGCGCGAATCTCAGACCAGCGGGGTGAGGTGCCCGTTGAGCGGCTGAAAATCAGCGACCGCTCGCACATCGTTTTTCCTTACCACATGGCTCAGGAAGCCGCGTTCGAGAAAGCCCGTAAGGGCGATGCGATCGGCACGACCATGCGCGGCATCGGACTGTGCTATCGCGACAAAGCCGGCCGGACTCACGCCATCCGCATGTGCGACCTCGTCCGACCAAACGTGCTGAAACAACGGCTTGAGGAAATTCTTCCCCAGAAGAACGCCGCCATCGCCGCGATCGATCCCGACTTCGTCCCGTTCAAAGTCGACGAAATTTACGAGGAATACTCGGTCTACGCCGACCAGCTTCGCCCTTACGTTACGGACACGACGGCCTTCCTTCACAAGGCCGTGGCGAGTGGAAAGCGGCTGCTGTTCGAGGGAGCTCAAGGCTGCCTGCTCGACATCGACCACGGCACGTTTCCGTACGTGACTTCGTCGAACAGTTCCGGCTGCGGAATTCACAGCGGCAGCGGTGTCTCTGAACGGGTCATTTCGAAAATGATCGGCGTCGTGAAGGCGTACACGACGCGAGTCGGCGGCGGTCCGTTTCCGACGGAGCTCGACAACGAAATCGGACAGCACATTCGCAAAGTCGGCAACGAGTACGGGACGGTCACCGGTCGACCGCGTCGCTGCGGCTGGTTCGACGCCGTCGCGGCCGGCTACGGAGCCCGGATCAGCGGCATCGACGTGCTGGCCGTGATGCTCGTCGACGTGCTGAGCGATCTGGACGAACTGAAAATCTGCGAGGCCTACGAAATCAACGGCGAGCGAACGACCGACTTCCCGGCGTTCATCGACGACCTCGCCGCCGCCAAACCGATTTACCGCACGCTCCCCGGCTGGAAAGAGAACATCTGCGGAGTCCGCAAGAAGGCGGACCTGCCTGCGAACGCGATGAAATACGTCGAGACGATTTCCGCGCTGATTGGCTACCCGGTCGAGATCATCTCAATCGGTCCGGGCCGCGAAGAGACGATCCTCGACTGAGCACCGTGGCACGGCCTTCCGAGCCGTGTGGCTGCGTCTTCGTGGGCAGGATGCCCATGCCACTTTTTCGACGCTCCGCCTACCTGCCGCAGTAGTCGATGATCCTCGCGATTTCTGATCGCAGATCGTGGCGGTGGACGATGCGGTCGACGAAGCCGTGTTTCAGTAGAAACTCGCTGGTCTGAAATCCGGGCGGCAGTTTTTCGTTGACGGTTGCCTGGACGACTCGCGGGCCGGCGAAGCCGATGAGGGCTTTCGGTTCGGCGAGAGTCAGATCACCCAGCGAGGCAAAGCTGGCGGCGACTCCCCCCATCGTCGGGTGAGTCAGCACGGAAATGTAGAGGCCGCCCGCGTCGTGAAAACGACCGAGAGCCGCGGAGACTTTGGCCATCTGCATGAGCGAGTAAATCCCCTCGTGCATTCGAGCTCCGCCGCCGGATCCGCTGAGGATCACCAGCGGGAGCTTTTTCTCGGTGGCCGCTTCGACCGCTCGCGTCAGTTTCTCACCGACAACCGATCCCATGCTGCCCATAATGAAATTTGAATCCGTCAGGGCGAACACCAGCGGGCGGCCTCGCATGTAACCTCGCCCGGCAACGCACGCCTCTGACATGCCGGTGCGTTTTGCTTCCGCCTTCAGGCGTTCCGCATACGGCATCTTGTCGACAAAGCCGAGCGGATCGGCCGGCCGAAGATCAGCGAACCACTCTTCAAAACTGTCCGGGTCCAGGAGCTGTTGAATTCTGATCTGACCCGGCACGATGAAGTGATGGTCGCACTCCGGGCAGATAAACAGATTCTCCTCGACGGATCGTCGATAAACGGTCGACCTGCATCCCTGACACCGAATCCACAATCCCTCGGGGACACCACGTTTGGCTTTCCCTGTGCTTTCCTGCCAGGACTCAAGATCGGGTTTTGCGGTCGCCATGATGCTTGCCGAAGGGAGGCTGTTCGAGAGGGAAATCTGGCAGGACAATCAGTCGAATTCGTCAGACAAATCTGACCGGCATCGTCCAGTGCGGATCTAACCGGTGACACTGGCGACTGTGATGGGAAGCTCCTTGCTGTGCCCGTTTCGGGAATCCTCTGAACCATTCTTTTCCGTCTGGATCACCTCGACAAGGTGATCTTCACAACAGGCGAACAGCGAGGCACAAAGATCATCGGCCTCAACGCCGCGCAGGCTCGCGCTGATCAGGCTCGCAAACGGTTCGGACGCAACGACGACGAACGTGCCGTACTTTTTGAGCGGCTTTTTGAGGACCGATTCGATTCGCGTGACGCCTTCGTTGACGGTCTCGCCCTCCGGTGGACACACCGTTTCCGGTGCGTCTTCCCATTGTTTGAAAACTCGCGGAAATTTGTGACGGATCTCGGCGACGCTCAGCCCCTGCCAGAGTCCCTGATCCAGGTTCTCCAGCTTGTCTTTCTTCTTGAGCGGAACGTCTAGCGCCTTCGCCAGAGCCGCGGCCGTGCTGTAGCACGGTTCGCACGAACTGGTCAGGACGGCTTCAATGGGGAGCTCACGAATCGTCTCAACGACCTGGCCGAGCTGCCACTCACCACGCTTGTTGAGCGGGATGTCCAGCGAACCCTGCAGGCGTCTCTGGTCGTCGAAATCGGTGCAGCCTGGCCGAACCAGGATGACTGTAGACATAGGTGTCTCGGTTTAAGAGGAAGAGCTCACGGCGCTGATTGCCAGTCCGCTGAGCTCGTTCATGGCACTGCCGTAATCCGGCATGTCGAAAATGGAACTGCCGGCAACGAACAGGTCGGCACCAGCCGCCGCACAGTCACCGATTGTTGACGCTGCGACTCCGCCGTCAATGGACAGAATCGTCTCGGGTGAAGTGATCTCTCGAAGCCTTCTCAGCTTGTCGAGGGCACTCGGAATAAACTTCTGCCCGCCAAAACCTGGCTCAACACTCATGACGAGAACCAGGTCACACGCGGGAAGGAACTCCTCAATCTGTTCGACCGGAGTCCCCGGGTTGATGGCCAGTCCGGCCACAATGTCGCTCTGTCGAATCCGTTCCAGCAACGATCCCGCATCCGGAACCGCTTCGACATGAAAGGTGACGCAGTCACACCCGGCTTTGATGTACTCATCGAGAAACCGATCCGGATCGGAAATCATCAGGTGCGCGTCGAAGATCGCGTCCGTCCGCGGCCGAAGTCGTTCGATGACCATCGGCCCATAGGACAGATTCGGCACAAAGTTTCCGTCCATCACGTCGAGGTGGTAAACGTCAGTGCCAGCAGCGTCGAGCAATTCCAGCTCCCGATGAAGATTGCCGAAGTCGCACTTCAGCATCGAGGGAGCAATCACAGGGACGCAGTTTCGTAGTTTGTTGAGAGTCGCCGAGCGGCTCATCAGGGAGGAGGGCCCCCACCCGAAGGAGAAATGAAAAAACGGGCCAGGAGCCGCCCGCAGGAATCGGACATTGAACACAAACCCGGCCGGCAACTCAATTCCGACTCTGCCAGTCGAGGCAGGAATCAACCGATTCGGATCGGTGTGTCACATCAGCGAGCCACGAAACGCAAGTCGCTTTCTCGTTGAGGGTTACGGCGGCTGCCAACGCCTGATTCGGGACAACTGCCCGGACAGGGCCACCTCTAATTCAGATAACGACAGAAATTTCCTGACAGCCATCTGACAATTGCTCGACGAGATTTGCCACAATCTGAACGCTCATTTCTTCCTGGCAAAATTTCAGAGAGGTCCCGTGCGAGCCACTCCGGTCATTCTTCTGGTTCTGATCGTCTGCCTGCCGGTGGCGTTGCTGGCCTGGCTCGGCAGTCGCATGGCCAGCGACGAGCAGACGGTCGTCGAACAGCGGTTCCGCAGCCTTCTCACCGCACAGTTAAGAGACATCGACCAGATCACGGTCGCCCACTTCGCGGTGACTCAAAGGGAACTGCGAGCGATCGGCAAGCTGCCGTCATTTCAACCCGCGGACATCCGGTCAAGACTCCGTGAGGCTCCGCTGGTAAGACAGATGCTGGTTTACTCGCCTAATGGAGACGTCCTCCACCCGAGCGGCCCGCTGAATGCCGGTGAGCAGGAATTTCTCCTTCAGGCATCCGACCTGGTCACCGACCGGGACCTCTTCTACGCCGCCGGTGGCAAACGCCGAACCGCCAGGCCGCCTCAAAGATCCGCGCGATCCGCTGCGCCGCCGGCAGTCGAAAGGCAACCCGACGCGCCAGCGAAGGACGAGGCACAGGAACCTGCCGAGTCGAATACCACCCCGCCCTCACCCACAGAGGGCTGGCACATCTGGTACTGGGGTCGCGGCGTCCACCTTTTTTACTGGCAGCGTCTCAACTCGGGACACGTCGTGGCACTTCTGGTCGAGCGTTCGCGCTGGATGGCCGACCTGATTGCGACACTCCCGCAAACCGTCAGCGCCGCATCCGAGGCCACTCCGTCATCCTCGAAGGGAGAAGCAGCCCGCAAGGCAGGCGGGAAGGCATCGCCGTCTGTCAGTGAGGTCACTTCGTCGCGAATCCGCCTGCTCGATTCTGTCGGCCGACCGGTTTACCAGTGGGGCTCGTACGAACCGGACGAAGCGGCGCTCGAAAAACCATTCGCCGAAGTTCCCGTCTCATCGCCACTGACCTCGTGGCGGCTCCAGGCGTTCGTGCCACCGGACCTCGTCCAGGGAGCCAGCCGCAGTGCCCGGTTCAGTATGACAGCGAGCCTGGCCGCCGCCGCCGTCGCACTGTGTCTGCTCGTCGCGTTTTTCTGGCGCGAGTACCGGCGCGAGCTGCGCGAGGCCTCGCAGCGAGTCAGCTTCGTCAACCAGGTCTCGCACGAGCTTCGCACTCCGCTGACGAACATCCGCATGTACGCCGACCTGCTGGAGTCCGACCTCGACCGAATGCCGGACGACGAGACAACGCAGCCCAGAAGCCGGCTCAAAGTCATCGCCGAGGAAAGCCAGCGGCTCAGCCGACTGATCGGCAACGTCCTGACGATGGCCAGGCAACAGCGAAAAGCGCTGGCCCTGAAGCCGCAACCGGCCATCGTCGACGACGTCATCCGAGACGTCCTGCGGCAGTTTGAGCCGGCTCTGAGCCGCTGCAAAGTCGAAGCAACTTTCGAAGCCGCGTCCGGTGAATCCGTCTCTGTCGATGTCGACGTGCTCGAGCAAATCCTCGTCAACCTTTTCAGCAATGTCGAAAAGTACGCCGCGGCCGGAGGCGTCCTTCGGGTCGCCAGTTCGCAGACTGACAAGACCACGACGATCACCGTCTCCGATGCCGGCCCCGGTATTCCTCCTCGCCAGTGCGACGCGATTTTTCGCCCGTTCTACCGCTCGTCCGACCGCCTCGTCGACGCGGCCGGAACGGGCATCGGCTTATCGATCGCGCGGGAACTCGCGCAGCTTCACGGAGGCGATCTTCGGCTCGTCGCCTCCGAGACCGGCGCGTGCTTCGAAGTCACTTTGAAAACGGGCTGATCCAGGCGACGACATTAAACAGAAGGAACGTCATGAGAGTTCTGCTGGCCGAAGACGATGATCTGACCCGCCAGGGTCTGGCCGAAGTGCTTGAAGAAGAAGGCTACGAGGTCGTCCAGGCGGCGAACGGGGCGGCCGCGCTGGACTGTTTTGCTGCGCAGCGACCGGACTTCGTCTGCCTCGACATCATGATGCCCGGCCGGAACGGCTACGACGTCTGCCGGGCGATCCGCGACGCCGACCCGGATATCCCGATCATTTTCATCAGTGCCAAGTCGGAAGAGATCGACAAAGTCGTCGGCTTCGAAATCGGGGCGGACGACTTCATCGTGAAACCGTTCGGCGTTCGAGAAGTCGTCGCGAGAATCCGGGCCGTAACTCGCCGCTGCCTCGCCGCGAGCCCGGCTCCGCGAAAGGGCACGTTTGAAATTGCCGACCTCACCGTCAACCCGTCCGAACTGCGCGCGACCCGCGGCGAGACGACGATCGAACTCAGCCTGCGCGATGTCAGCATTCTAAATCTGCTTTCGAGAAACGTCGGCAAGGTGCTCGACCGGAACACAATCTTCAATCACTGCTGGGGCGAGGATTACTTCCCCAACAGCCGCACCCTGGACCAGCACATCTCGCAACTGCGAAAGCGAGTGGAGCTCGACCCGAAATCGCCGCGAATTATCCGGACGGTTCACGGTGCCGGGTACCGGTATGAGGGTTGACGCGCGGGCACTGACGCAAAGGCGCAAAGAGTCCGCGCGGCCGGCACGCTACGCCTTGGCTCCCAGACTCACTAAATTGTGAGGCTTCGCTGCGACGGGCTGTCGCAGCTGATTTGACTCAACCAGAAAGGTGCGTTGCGTGGCTGCCAACCGACGAGCGGAAGTGGATAAAGCGATTGCCGATGTCGATTTGTCGGCGAACGACTACCAGATCGAATTCGACACGGACGCCGGAAAGATTGTGGTCGATCTCTGGCCGGACGTCGCGCCGGGCCACTGCAAAAACATCATCGGCCTGACAAAAATCGGCTACTACGACGGCATCATTTTCCATCGAGTGATTTCCGGTTTCGTGATTCAGGCGGGCTGTCCGGAAGGTCGAGGGACGGGCGGGCCTGGCTACAAGATCAATCAGGAGTTCAACGATCGGCTCCACGAAGCCGGCGTCCTCTCGATGGCCAGAACGAATGACCCGAACTCAGCAGGATCGCAGTTCTTTATCTGCATGGGTCGCGTGGCCAGTCTCGACCGACAGTACACGGGCTTCGGAGTGACGGCCGACGAAGAGAGCCTGAAAAACGCGCTGAGCATTGGTGACGTCAAGACTGGACCGGGCGACCGTCCGGTCACCGATGTTGCTATCAAGACGGGCCGAGTCCTCGTCACGCCGAAAGCCTGACACAAGGTGGCAACGCCACCCCCTGCCCCTCCTCTCGCCTCTCACCCAGCATGCAGACCCTCATCGCCAGATTTCTCGGCTACGACGATGTCGACTCGATCGACAGCGTCCGCACGTCGTTTGGAGCCGACTGGGCTCACAACGGCCCGGCCTGGATTCTGTTCGGGTGCCTCGCACTGGGATTCCTCGCCGCCCTCTTCTACATCCGCTATCAGCCGCGGGCGAAGAAGAAGAACCGAGTGGTCCTCGGATTTCTGCGAGGGTTTCTGCTGTGCGTGCTGCTGCTGATCCTGGCCGATCCGATTCTGGAGGTCTCGTTCACGTTGCACCCGAAACCCGTGCTGTGGGTTCTGCTCGACGGCACCGAGAGTATGACCATTGAGGATCACCTCGATGAAGAAACGCGGGCACACCTGAAAGACGCCATCGATCTGGAATCGCTGAATGCTGAGCCTGTCGCGGCAACGCCCGGCAAATCGGTCAGTCCAAAGCCAGCCGGTACGCCAGAAAGCGCAAACGGGAAACCGGGAGAAGTTCCGGTCGAGCTGTCACGGCAGAAACTCGTTAACGCCTGGCTGAGTCGCGACGACGGCGCACTGATCACGAAGCTGAGCGAGAAGTTCCGCGTCCAGGTCTTTGAGTTCAGCCGAGCGGACGACGTTCAGGAACTTCAGCTGACGGCCGAAGGGGAAGAGGCTTCCGGCTTCGATCCGAAGCACCTCGCGAAGCAGTACTCGCCCGACAGTCCAGTGACGTCACTCGGCGGCGCCTTCAACGATCTTCGCCGGAGGCATTCGTCATCGAGCCTCGCCGGAATCGCCGTCATCAGCGACTTTGACCACAACTCCGGCGCCGGCCCACTGGCTGCCGCTCGCGAGACCGGCGTGCCCATCTTCACGATCGGCGTCGGAGCCACGAACGCCGTCGACCTTGCCGTCGACATTCAGACGTCATTGAAGATGAAGAAAGCGGAATCGACTGTCGTGACGGTGACGCTCCGGCAACAGGAACTGGAAGGTCAAACGGTCTCGGTCCGGGTCATGGCGCAGCCGATCGAACCGGGTGCGGATCAGGCAACACAGCGGGAAATTGTTGTCGGCGAACGAACCGTCACTCTGGCCGGTCCGTCGGCACTGCTGGAGTTCCCGTTCACCCCGCAGGATGCCGGCCGATTCATTTTCTCTGCCGAAGTCGAACCACTCGAAGGAGAAATCGTCGACCAGAACAACCGGGCCACGCGCGAAGTCACGGTCATCGACGATTTCCTGCGGCTGCTGTTTGTTGAGTACGAACCGACCTGGGAATGGCGTTTCGTCAAAGAGGTTTTTCACCGTGACAAACTGGTCGGCCTGCGAGGCTTCCGAACGTACCTTCGGTCATCGGACCCGGTCGTGCGGGAAGACAACGAACTGTTTCTGCCAACTCTGACTCTGCCGCGGCACGAGTTCTTTGAGCACGACGTGATCTTCCTGGGCGACATGCCGTCTTCAACGCTGAGCACTCGCTTCTGCGAAATGACGAAGGAGTTCGTCGCGAAGTTTGGCGGCGGCCTGGTCGTGATGGCCGGCCCGCGGTTCGGACCGGGACAACTGGCCGGCACGCCGATCGCGGACATGCTGCCCGTCGTCGTCGACCCCGATGCCTCCCTGAGGGACGATCGCGAGTTCGCACCGCGGCTGACGCCGATGGCTCTTCAGTACGACTTCATGCGCCTCGGCGACTCTGATGCCGAAAACGCGAAAGCGTGGGGCAATCTCGGTCGCATGCCGTGGTACCAGCCGGTGCGGCGGGTTGAGTCCAGCGCGACGACGGTCCTCGCCGAACACCCCTTCGACATGTGCATTGACCGTCGGACTCCGCAACCGCTGATCGCGGTTCGCAAGTACGGTCGCGGCGAAGTCGTCTACATCGCCCAGAATGAAATGTGGCGACTTCGGCGGAAATACGGCGAGCAGTACTACCGACAGTTCTGGGGCCAGTTGATTCATCGACTCGGCCTCAGCCACGCACTCGGCAGCCAGAAGCGATTCGTCGTGCGGACTGACCGGCAACAATACCAGCCTGACGATACGGTGCTGGTCACGGTCGAAGCGTTTGACGAGAACTTCGAACCGCTCACTGGCGATGAGCTCGACAATCGACACCTCGAAGGCGAGCTCTGGCTCCCGGACCGCTCCACCGAGGCACTCGGCGAAACCCGGTCAGTCTCCCTCACCGAATACCGACCAGGAGTCTTCGAAGCACGCGTCCCCGTGGCCGTCGGAGGCGATTACGTTTTCCGCGTCACGGACCCGATCAGCCAGGAACCGGTCGACGTTTTCTTCCAGGTCTCCGACCTGTCGATCGAGCGCCGCAGCGCGACTCGTAACCGGGCTCTGCAGGAAAACATCGCTGCCGAAACCGGCGGCCGCAGCGCGGAGATTTACGAAGCCGCCGCCATCCTGAGCGCCTTCGAAGCCCCCAGCCTGACGGAAAAGTCCGTGCAGGTCCTTCCGCTATGGAGCACCTGGCTGAGTTTCGTGCTGATCGTCGGCCTGATGTTTGCCGAGTGGCTGCTGCGGAAGTTTTCGAACCTCGTGTGACCTGAAGCCGCACCCGTCCGCCGTCGAACGGTGGGCTCAGCAGGTGGTCCCTCAAGATCTCCCGAGACCGGCAGTCGAGGGAGCAACAAGCGAGCGCGGTGGTCTTTTCACGCATCCAAACAGTGCCAGCACTCGATTTGGGAGTGAGACTTCCAGTGGCGTAAGCTTCCAGCTTGCGATTGGCGGAGTAAACGCGATCGGCGGAGTAAAACGGTCGGCAAGCAGGATGCTTACCCCACTTTTCAGCGTTGTCGAACCACCAGCCGGGATTATTCACGGCCTTGCGGCGGACTCCACCCACCCTCCGAATAATCCAGGATCGTCAGCATCCGGACTGGCAGTTTGGTGTGGTTGCGCCTGATAGTGCAGCCGAGGCGGCTCGAAATGGAGGACGCCAACTCCCATTCGTGGCTGAAATCGCGAAGTTGGTCTGGTACAGTGGCTCGCTCTTTCCCGGTCCACTATCTGTGATTCTCTCGAAATCGGTCCGAAAGAATTGCGACATGAAACCCGCCTGGATGACAAATTCAAGCGGGGAACGGGCCGGCATCCACGTTTCTCACGACCTTCGGTAAAGCTGGTATGAGCGTATCAATTATCACGTGCCCCGGATGCAAGCAGCTGATCCTCAGCGACACTGTGCAGTGTCCAACGTGCCATCACGTGCTCGACGAGGAAAAGGCCGCAAAGATCACGACGGAACTGCCAACCATCGTGAAAGCGTCCAACGACGAGATTTCGTGCCCCGACTGCGGTGAGATGGTGCGAGCCGGACTGGTACGGTGCTGGCGTTGCGGCGGTTTCCTGCGTGAAGAAATCGCGCAGACATATCAGAAGATGCTCAACGCTCCCAAGAACGTGACCTACAGCGACGTCGCCGCCGAGCAGCTTAACTTGAAGAAGGGCGACGACTCGCAAAAAAAGACGCAGCCCGAACCGCAGCAGAAACAAGTTCCACAGATGCCCATCGCCGATGACGACGATTTCCAGTTGGCCGACGGCATCAACATGATCTCGCCGGAAATGATGGCGATCAAGCAGAAGGCTGAGGCTCGTGCCGAGGCGCAGCTGCAGAAGAAGTCGGAATCGGAGGAAGAAACCTACGGGCTGGCGTCGAAGCCGGAAGCCGACACACCAGCGGTTGCAGACGCGTCGACCGCGCAGGAGACCTTGCCAGAGAAATCTGAGGACACGACGAAACCTGCAGAAGCAAAAACAGAGGCCGCGGATTCCGAGGGTCAGGATGCGGCTGGTGGTGAGCCGGAATCCAAACTCGCCAGTACGGGCGACGCACTGCTCGATATCGCGATGGAAGAAGAAAACGAAGCCAGCTCACGCCGGAAGACACACGCCCAGGAGAAGTCCCGGACAAAAGGCGATCGAGTTGCCCTCAAGGGTTTTCTCTACGTCTACTGTCCCAACGGGCATCAGATTCAGGTCGAAGAAAAACACCGCGGCCAGACAGGCCGGTGTCCTCGCTGCAAGTCGTTTTTCCATGTCCCGCAGCTCGACTGGCAGGCGAAGAAGAACGAGGCAAAACAGGCCGAGGCCGAAGCTCAGAAGGAAAGCCGATACAAAGTCTGGCAACTTGATGCGAAGATTCACCAGGTCGATCCAACCAAATTGAAGCTGAAACCCGGCAGCCTTCAGAAGGAGTTTCAGGAAGCCGACCTCGGGTTCACTGATGAGAGCCTGCTCATCGTGACGCATGGCAAGCAGAACGCCGGGCTGTTCGCGGGCGAAAAGAACAAAAAGAAGATTGACGAACTGCGCGCCGCCGTGCAGGAACACTTGCGGCTCGATCAGGAACTGCTCGACCTGCCCGCCGCCGGGTATCGGGAATACAAAAAAGAAGCCATGGAGAATATGCAGGTCGTTCAGCCAACGGCCGCCGTCCATGAATCGATCTTTGCTGGCGTCCCTGTTTTTGGCGAAGGACTCATCGCCGTCCGAATGCCGGTGACCGAGCAGGACAAAGACGTGAAGGATGTCTTGTTCGTCTCGTTTTCGCTGAGCGAATTCCGCGAGTTTGGTGAGCAGGTCAAAGAACTGTTTGGCATTGAGGATCTGGGGTTGCTTCAGGCGGTTCCGCTCGAAGACACGACTCTCAAGCACAAATGTCACTACAGCGATCGAATCATCGAATCGATCGAGGCGACGGAATTTCACCGTGCCGATCCGAAGATGGAACTCGAAATCGTCGGTCGCAAGTGCCAGTCCTGCAGCCTGGTCGTCAGCGAAGAATCTCGCAAAAAAGAGAAGCTCGGCGGCACGGCCGGCAAAGGCATCGCCAAGGCCAAATGCCCGAAATGCACGCAGAAGTTCGGAGACAAAACGCTGTACGGGTACAAAAAGCCAGAAGGCGAGACCGAAAGTCTCGACGCTGGCGGCGGAATGAAATCGTAGACGTTGCCGTTCGAATCAGACCTCTCTCTGATTCGGGTCGGCTTCTGCTTTCCCGGCCTGCGTCGGTTGTGACCATCTTTTCACGCCGCCAGAATATGGGCGCAGATCGGCACGCTCGCCGGTCCGCAGGCCAGTCTCCCTTGCGAGTCCGAGCCGCTTGACCAATCCGTCTTGAAGACACATTTTTCTGCAACCTCAGGAGGCACCCACCATGGCCTACTCACTGCCCGAACTGCCCTACGCTCAAGACGCCCTGGAGCCGCACATCGACGCGAAGACGATGGGGATTCACCACGGCAAACATCACAACGCCTACGTCACGAATGTGAATGCCGCCCTGGAAGGAATCAAAACTCCCGACTGCATCGGTGAGCTCATCAGCAATCTGGGAAGTCTTCCGGCCGACAAGCAGGGGGCCGTCCGCAACAACGGCGGCGGACACGCCAACCACTCGCTCTTCTGGAAAGTCATGAGCCCCAGCGGCGGTGGAGCTCCGTCCGGCGATCTTGCTGCGGCAATCGACAGCGACCTGGGCGGCTTCGACGCCTTCAAAGATGCGTTCTCAAAAGCAGCCGCGACCCGTTTCGGCAGCGGCTGGGCCTGGCTTTACGTGAAGGACGGCAAGCTGGCTGTCGGCTCAACCGCCAACCAGGACAACCCGCTCATGGGAGAAGCCATTGCTGGAATCTCGGGAACGCCAATCCTTGGCCTCGACGTCTGGGAGCACGCCTACTACCTCAACTATCAGAACCGACGTCCCGACTACGTCGCCGCGTTTTTTAACGTGATCAACTGGGCCGAGGTCGCTGAACGATTTGCTAAAGCCACTGCCTGAACAGGCATGGCGAGCCACATGAATCTGCCCCGGTTGTGATCGCAGCTGCGGTAGTTCTTTTTGCGGCCACTTCAGCCTGCAATCCCAATAAAAAAACGCGACCTGATGTCAGGTCGCGTTTTCTTTTTGATTCTCAGCGCTCGAAGTCAGTTGGCTTCGACAAGCTCAATGTTAATCCGGCGTCCTTCGCGATCGAAATAGACTTTGCCATCTTTCAAAGCGAACAGCGTCCAGTCGCGACCAGTGCCGACATTCTTGCCAGCGTGCCACTTGGTTCCGCACTGTCGAACAAGAATATTGCCGGCAATGACGCTCTCGCCGCCGAATTTCTTGATTCCACGTCGTTGCGAATTCGACTCGCGACCGTTCCGGGTGGAGCCCTGTCCCTTCTTATGAGCCATCGTTCTCGTTCCTGCTGGAGTTGACCGTCCGCATTTGCGGCACGGGTTTGATCGTCGAATTTCGAGCCGCGGATTGTAACAATCCTCAGCGGCAGTGCCAATTGAGCCGAAACTCAACGCCCTCGCCGCGTAACCCTTTTCAGAGACTGTGTTTCCGACATCGAGGGCGTCTCATGCCAGCCGAAATGCGAGCGATCCACCTGTCCGGAAAAACCGTCGAGCTGCGGTCCGACCACCCGGTTCCAAGGCCGAAAGTTGGCCCCGAATCGGAAGTCCTCGTCAAGGTCATCCGCGCGGGCGTCTGCGAGACAGACCTGCAGCTCATCCAGGGTTACATGGGCTTTGAAGGAGTTCTCGGGCACGAGTTTGTCGGCATCGCCCAATCCGGCCCGCTTCGCGGTGAGCGGGTCGTCGGCGAGATCAACTGCAGTTGCTTCCAGTGCGGCACCTGCCGGTCCGGCCTGCCGACACATTGTCCGAACCGAACGGTGCTTGGCATTCTTGGCCACGATGGAGCCTTTGCCGATTTCATTTCTGTCCCGCAGAAGAATCTTCATCGCGTGCCGGAAGCACTTTCCACGGACGTTGCGGTGTTCGTTGAGCCTGTCGCGGCTGCGTACCAGATTCTTCGCCAGCAACTCGTCGAGAAGCGCCACCGCGCTGCGGTTCTTGGCGACGGTCGACTCGGCAATCTTTGCGCGCAGGTCCTCGCAGATTTCGGCTGTGAAGTTCTCGTCGTCGGCAAGCACGAGAACAAGCTCCAGATCCTGCGCGACCTCGGCATTGAAACAGGCCTGCTCAACGAAGTGACTCCAGCTCGAAAGTTTGACGTCGTCGTCGACTGCACCGGCTCGGCAAGCGGTCTGCTGACAGCTCTGCAATTCGTGAAACCCTGGGGCACGATCATTCTGAAGACGACGGTGTCAGGTGAGCAGACGATGGCGTTTGCTCCGATTGTCATCGACGAAGTTCGAGTCATCGGCTCGCGATGTGGCCCGTTTTCGGACGCGATCGCCGGCCTTGAGGCGGGAAGAATTCAGGTCGAGCCACTGATCTCCGGTCGCTTCCCGCTCGACAAAGGTGTTGAGGCAATCCACCACACCGCCCAGAATCCGGTCCTCAAGATTCTGATCGACATCGACCATTCGTAAAATGGGCCGAGCAAATCGCCCTCACCAGTCGTTTCCAATCCTCACGCAATCGCTTCGGCCAGACTCTGCCGCCAGGCGGCATCCGAGTCGACGGCACCCAGCGAATTCTCATCCAGCCTGGAATGCTCCAGCCGCAACGTGCCGTGATTGCCGAAGACGGTCAGCGCGAATTCGTTCGCCTCGCCACGGCAGAGTGTCGCAAGCAGTGTCCGGCCGCGCCGGTCTTCGCCGAGCACATTCAGCATCCGTCCCTTTGACGCTTCGAGCTTTCCCGTTCGAACCCGCCAGGCCGGCTCGTCAAGTGCGAGCGCCTCATCAGCAATTCGCACGGCAGCAAGGGCCGCAGCCTTCACGTCTGTTCCGGAAAACTGCCAGTGAACTCGCACATTGACCGGTGAGCCAATGCGTCCGGAATCGACGGCATTCCTGACGGCCGTCAGCAGTGCATCGAGGCTGACCGTTCCAGGCTTTGTGGCGGGCGGGCTCATAAGGAGTTCTGCTTTGTGCGAAGGGCGGGACGATGTCGGGAGTGTGCCGCCGCTACGACGATTCGTCACCCGGAGGCACAGCAGACTTTTCGAAAAGATAATGTGAGACCCACCACTCATCTCCCCTTCGGAACCCGAACAATTCCGCGCAGCTCATGTAAAACAGACGCCACCGCATGAACCATCGAGCGGCTTCCTTGCCGTACGTTGCGGTGAACAGCGGCGACAGCTCACGCCAGTTTTTGTCTTCAAGAGCCAGCCAGGCGTTGCAGGTTTTTTCGTAGTGCTGTCCGTTCCACTTCCACTGATCGATCAGTTTCAGGTCACGCTGAAAATGACCGAGAAGATCATCACTGGGCATCGTTCCGCCGGAGAAGAAATACCGGCCCATCCAGTTGGCCGCTCCTTCCGATTCAAACAGGTACGGCGTTCGGGCATGGCAGAAGATATGCACGAACAGCCGGCCGCCGGGATTCAGCCAGCCGGCGATGCGCGACAGCAGCAACTCGTAGTTCCGCATGTGCTCAAACATTTCAACTGAGACGACCCGGTGGAATGAGTCTTCCGTTGAGAAGTCATTCATGTCGGCCGTCACAATCGTGAGATTCTCCAACCCGCGTTCTCTGGCCCGCGCCTCGATGAACTCCCGCTGCGAATTCGAGTTTGAAACCGACGTAATCGAGCTGGCCGAAAAATGCTCCGCCATCCACAGGGAAAGTGATCCCCAGCCGCATCCCAGCTCCAGGATCTTCTGACCGTTCTCGATCCCGGCTCGCTCGCAGGTTATCTGCAGAGCCGAGGCTTCTGCCTCTGCGAGAGTCCGAACACCATCGGCCCAGTGGCAGCAGCTGTATTTCAGGTGCGGGCCGAGTGTCAGCTCGAAAAACCTGGCGGGAACCTCGTAGTGTTGTTCGTTGGCCTTGTCGGTGTGAAAGGCGATCGGGCCCTGCTTCGAATTCTCGACAAAGTCTCGAACCTTTGCGGCCAGCTGTTCCGCATCACGGCTTTCCTCGTTGCGAAGCCTCGCTCGGAGCAGAAAGCGGATTCCGGCTCGAATAAGGAAATCCGGGACGAGCCCTCGTTCCACGAGGTCGATGGCTCTGGCAATAAGTCGTTCGCTTGTCACGGACGGTCCTTCGTCAATTCAAATGAGCCCGCAATAGTCATCCGGCCTTCGGCCACCTTCACCCTCGATAGGAGAACGGACGGTTTGGCTCTGTTATGGGACGCGCGATTTGAGATGCGTCATCGCGTCGCGCAGCACCTTGAGGTCGGCTCGCGCGTGCTTTGGGACCGCGTCCGGCGCGATAGGACGTTTCTCAAACGGGTCCACTTCGGTGTGGAAGATTCGCCCGTCGCTATACAGCTTCCAGTCTCGTGTCTTCGCAAAGAATTTGCCTTTGCCCTCGGCATAGGCCCATTTCCGGTGGCCCTTTCCTTTGCCGAGCAGTCGGTCCGCGAAGCTGGTTCCGTCAAGCTGGACGCCGTCCGGCAGCTGTCCGCCGGCAATCGCGACAAATGTTGGCAGGATGTCGCTGAAGTCGACGAGGTCTTCCCAGGTCTGTCCCGGTTCAATCACGCCCCGCCAGGCGGCGATCATCGGAACGCGAGTTCCCCAGTCGGACAGCTGGCCCTTTCCGCCGGGGATGTCTTTGCCGTTCAGCCTGGAAACGACGTTCTCATAAACGAACTTCTTAGCGCTGTCGTCCACAGCGGAGAGTTTGGATTTTCCTGCCGTTCCGTTGTCCGTTGTGAACAGGATGAGCGTGTTGTCCCGCAGACCGAGATCGTCGATGCCCTGCAGAAGCTGGCCGACTTTGGCGTCCATCATCTCAGCCATCTCTTTGAAATTGTCATACCGGCCGCGCGAGCCGTACGGCACAACCTTGCCGATGTCATCGGTCACGTCGTGGCAAAGCGCCATCGAATAAAACGCCATCACCGGCTGCTTCTGTTTCCGCTTCATGAAGTCGAGCAGAAACTCAACGTACAGATCGGGGCCGTACTTGCCCTGCGTGTCGTCCCGCAGCTTTCCGTTCTGATAGATCATCGGTTCGTGATACCGCGGGCCCTCGTGCCAGCCGAAGACCGACCACTCGTCAAAGCCCAGCCGTGCGGGATGGTCGAGGTCGTCCTTCATCGTGCAGATCTGCCACTTGCCGGCGATGGCCGTTGCGTAACCGGCATTCCGCACCGCATGAGCGAACGTCTTAGTCTCGTCGGCTTTCGGAAACGATCCCCACTTCGGACTTCCGAGGTGTCGCGGATACCGACCAGTCAGCAGAGTCACGCGAGTTGGATGGCAGACGGGCATCGCATAACAATGAGTCAGCTTCGCCCCCTGAGCGGCAAGCCGATCCAGATTCGGCGTTTTGTAAGAACTCCCGCCGTAACAGCCGAGAACCTCTCGCCCGACATCGTCCGCGAGGATGAACACGATGTTCGGACGATCGGCCGCCCGGGCAAATGTCGTGGCGGCGATGAGTACCGTCAGGAGAGTACTCAAAACGGCTGCTGATCTCTGGATGCGGACCATGCTGACTTTTCCTGCTGGGTCGGAGAGCGTCGAAGAACCGAATCGTCGCGCTCGCGCGGCAGCGGTTCAAGTCACAGCATCAGTTGCCGGCCCTGACGGACCGTTGAAAAAGTCGAACCGACGGAGCGAAGCGGCGCAAGCCGCCCGGTTTTGCATGGAACAACGAGCTCTGACTGGACGGCTTGCGCCGTGCCGTTACCGTTTTCAACGGGCTGCTAACACCACACGAAAATCTCATCGTGGTCGGAGCTGAAGCCGATGAACGTGGCCAGGACGATGCGCGGCAGGTCGCCAGCGACGCCCGGAACTTCGTGGATGCCGCGCGTGTTGAAGAAGTAAAGGTCGCCGGGTTCCAGGCAGACCTCGACACTGGCGACGTCATTCTCAGTGGCATATTCGTGAAACGTGCCAGCCTTCAGATGAGGCTCCACCTCGGGCTCCCACAGGCACTGATGCATGATGCTCTGTGCGGTGCGACCGTTCGCCGTTGAGTTCTGCAGGACGAGCACTCCGGCGAACTGATGTTCGAACTGGTGCACAGCATAACTTTCCCGCTTCTCGCGAAGCCGCACAGAATCGAAGTGCGGCTTGTAGGTATAGCCGCCGTAATGAGCCCGGATGATGGCCGATCCGTACTTGCGACCGTCGGGCTCGTGGGCCGTGACGACCTTCTTGTTGACGGAGTACGCTTCGAGCGAATTGTAAAGCAGCTCAATCGGGTTCGCGTGACCCGCGAAAAGCCGCCCGAACAAAGCGTTCGATTCTTCAGCGTGAGCGAAGAATCCGTCCTGATCGGACCCGCGATATCCGAGACTCGACCCGATGTCGATCCGGTTTTTGCCGGTGATTTTCTGCTCCTGCCAGGCGAAAGACGGCACGGCGTTCTGGCCTTCACGGAAGTAGCCTTCCGGAATGGACTGCTTCTGAAACTTTGGCGGGATGGGTTGCGCCGGGTCGTAAAGCAGTTCCTCATCGACGAGCCGTTCGATGAGGCTTGCACAGTTTTCCGCCGACCAGGCGTTACGGAACACGAGTGCCGGCACGTGCCCGGCTGCGAGTTCATCCAGCGGGAACTCAAAGCGTGTTATTGCGGCATCGATATTCGGCTCGACCGGAACCCAGTCAGGTTTGCTCATGGATCTGTCGCCTGGTGAATGATTTGAAATCGCGAGCATGATGAGCGGTTCCGCGTTCATTCGCCAGGTTGGGAAGCTCGACAAAAAGAGCCCGGCTTCCAGGAAACCGGGCTCTTGTGCGGTCCATTCGAGGCACTGTCGTACTCTAACGTTTCGCAGTCTTCCTTGAGCCGACGAGTTCGGCATAGTCGACGGCGATGTTGAGGAGTTCGTCGTTGTAGGCCGTCACAGGAAGGACGGGGCCCTCTTTGTCGTCATCTTTGTCCTTGTCGTCGTCTTTCTTTTTGTCGTCCTCACGTTCCTTGCGAAGCTTCGCTTCATTCAGTGAGACGGTCATGCGCTTTTTTCGATCAAGATACTTCTGAATGTCCGCCTGAATTCCTTTGAAGTCTTTGCTTGCGGCGACTCGCTCCCCGCTGCTTTTCGCGAGTTTGTCGATCACTTCGCCGTTGACGTAGGCCAGCATGTTGAAGTCGGATGCCGCAATTCGGTCAAACGCGAGGGCGTTTTCGAGGGACGACTCACCGATTTCCATGTTGTCGAGCAGTGACGGCAACACAACGTCGGACGTCACACCGAGGTTCTGAGTGCTGTCACCGTTGACCCGGTAGAACTGGTTGATGGTCAGTTTGAGGGCTCCCCGATCCTTCCGGTCGTTGAAGAAGGAGAACATGTTGAGCCCAACCGGCATGACATTCTGAACGGTGCCTTTGCCGTGAGTTGTCTTGTCACCAACCACGATTCCGCGGCGGTAGTCCTTGATGGCTCCCGCAAAAATTTCGGACGCGGATGCGGACAGGCGGTTGCAGACGACGACCAGCGGCTCATTGAATGCTCCGGGAATTTCATCAATGAGCGTCTTGACCTTGCTGCCGGTTTCTTTGACCTGAACGACCGGACCTTCGTCAATGAACAGGCCGGTCACTTCGATGGCTTCACTGAGTGCGCCGCCACCGTTGTACCGCAGGTCGACAACGATCGCGTCGACTCCGCCCTGCTTCTTAAAGTCAAGCAGCACTTTCTGAAGGTCGCGAGCGGTACTCTTGAAATCTTCCAGCCCCTGCTCGGCACCGCTGAAGTCGCGATAGAATGACGGGATGTTGATCACACCGATTCGGGCGTCACGGCCGATCCGATCTTTCGTGTTGATGATCTCGCCTTTGACGGCCGATTCCTGGAGCTCAATTTTCTGACGGGTCAGCTCGTAGGTCACCATCTCGCTGGAATCCTCTTTGACACACTGCAGCCGAACTTTCGAGCCGCGTGTGCCTCGGATCAGTCGCACCACTTTGCTGAGCTTCATTTCGACGATGTCTTCGAAGTCGCCCGTTTCCTGACCAACGCCGATGATCTTGTCACCCACTTCGAGGCGGCCGTCTTTGTCCGCTGCCCCCCCTTTGACGACTGAGGCGACGAACGTGTAGCCGTCTTCGCTGCGAAGTGCCGCGCCGATTCCGTCCAGACTCAATTTCATCTGAATTCGGAATTCTTCGAGCGTCTCGGGAGACATGTAGCTGGAGTGAGGGTCGAAGCAGTGCGTCAGCGAGGAGAGGTACATCTCCAGAATTTCGCTGGATTCAGTTTCCTCGATCGAGCGAAGGATCGACCGGTATCGTTTGTGAAGACGATCGCGGGCTTCTTCCATTTCCTTGTCATCGAGTCTGAAGGTCAGGACTTCAAACTTGACTCGCTTTCGCCATCGCTCGTTGAGCTCGTCCGTCGATTTGCTCCAGGCGAGGCCTTTCGACTCGGTGACCATTTCTTCTTCGACCGTAAAATCATGCGGAAGATCGACCAGCCGTTGAGCATGCTCGACCCGCTCGCGAACCCGGTCCGTGTAACGGGAGAAGACGTCGTACGCGAAATTGACGTCGCCCTTTTTCAGCTGATCGTCCAGCTGCATTCGCTGTGCTTTAAATTCTTCGATGTCGGCTGCCAGGAAGTAAAGCTTCTGCGGGTCCAGCAGGTCGATGAACCGGTCGAACAGTTTCGGTGAGATGCTGTCATCCACCTCGCTGTGGTTAATGTGGTACTTTCCGACCATCGTGCAGATGACTCGGGCGGTATGAGCCGCTTCCTCAGTCGGTTTCGCCAGTTGCTGGGCGAAAATCGTCGTGGCGACCAGGAGGAAAACGCCAAGAACCAACGTACTGGCAGCTCGCGAGGGGCGCGTCAGCTTCATGTTTCACCTGTTTTCTGAGTCGTCCATTTCACGGCGTTTTGCGGCGTTGCAAAGCCGTCTCGATACGAATCCTTCGTCCAAACCGATTGCCGGAATTCAGGTAAAGCCGGACTGGTCTCGCACACGCTCCAAAAACGCCTGCGGATTCACAAGTCCAAGTTGAATCCCTGCTTCAATTTACGCAAATCAGAAGCGAGCGATCGTAGCCGAACCCCAATCCCGAGGCAAGATGCGGGTTCTGCCGAGTGTCTTTCCGCCTTTTGACGTGGACATTTCAGACGGAATTTGAAATCTCCGCGATCTCAACAGCTCGATGTTCCTTCGCCGACAGGTAGCACGCCTCGACGAGTGCCATCGTCCCCAGGTTGTCCCGCCCGCCGATTTCCGGTTCTGAGGCCGTTTCCAGAGCGACCAGCAGTTGAGCCATCGGGCCGACGAACGCGTCGGGAAACCAGACCTCATCCCATGTCGGCTGATGCCACTTGCCTGGATGCCGGGCCGATGTGAATTCCAGCGTGCTGGGAGTTCGCTCCGGATAGCTCGGCCAGCCGATGGTGCCTCGGGCGAGGCCCTCTGTACCCTCGACCCGCCAGCAGATGCCGATGTCTCCCTCGGCCCCTTCCATTGCCGGTCCCGTCCAGACGTCGTCCCACGATGAGGCACGCATTCCGTTTTCATATTCGAGAATATAAAGACAGATGCCGTCTTCGTGCGGGAACTTCGTCGCGGTGCGAGGGTCACTGCGGATGCTCGCGAAAACGCGTTGCGGATCACCGAACAGAAAGCGGAATGAGTCCAGGTGGTGGATGCTCATGATGCGGAGCGTGACCCAGCCCAGCCGCTCCTGCCACGGCATCCAGTGAGGAATCGCCCGCATGTCGATCGACGCGAAAACCGGCTCACCCAGATCACCACGGTCAAGCAGCGAACGGCACGCGCGGATCGACTGGTCGTAGCGCATATTCTGATTCACGGCCAGCGTGATGCCGGCATCCTCACAAAGCCGAACGATCTCGACGGCTTCCGCGTAATTCATGCCGAGCGGCTTTTGCGCGAGGATGCCTCGCAGATGCCCGTTTCGCTGAACCGCTTCGCGTACGACTTCCAGTTGAATGTCCGGCGGCACGGCGATGTCGACGACTTCGATTTCGGCATCGTCGAGGAGATCTCGATAATCACCGTACGTCTTCGCAAGGCCGTGCCGATCCGCGACCGCTTTCGCGTTATCAAAATTCCGCGAGGCAATCGCGACCGGATTGAAACCCGCCTGTCGATACGCGACGAGGTGGCAGTCGGCCATGATGAAGCCGGAACCGATGCAGCCGATCGAAACGTCCTTCCGCTGAGGCATCCGCGGCCGGTACTCAAGGTCAAGCGGATCAGATTCCGTCATGGTCAGCTCCTCGTTCTGCGAGATCGGAGGCTCACACAAGTCACGAAGAGCCTGTTCTGTTTTCCTTGAGGCTTTGTGACTTCGTGTGCCCCGAAGGACAGGTCGCGAACTTCTTCAGACAATTGCAGAGCGTAGCCGCCTTGCTGCGTACGCGAAAAGCGATCTGAGAACTCGTTCTTCCGGCAGCAGTTAATTTCAAGGGCACTTTGCGGTACAGACCGCTGCGGTTTGCGGTGCGATACGAATGTCCGCATAATCGGTGGCTTGTGTTGCGGGCAGAAACGACTGCCTCGACGACGTGCGGCTTTCAAGGCGAGGCAGCAATATGATTTCAATTCGCGATCTTCGCGTTGACTACGATCAGTTCTGCGCGGTGCGGGACCTGTCGATTGAAGTCAAGGATGGTGAGGTGTACGGCCTCATCGGACCAAACGGTGCCGGCAAGACAAGTACGATGCGGGCGATGGTCGGGCTACTGGCTCCCACTTATGGTGAGATTCAAATCGCCGGCATCGATCTGCGAGAGAACCCGCAGGCCGTTGGACAGGTCCTCGGATTCATGCCGGACTTTCCACCGGTCTATGAAGACCTGCTCGTGTGGGAATTCCTCGACTTGTTTGCGTCGAGTTATTTCATACCGAAGCCTCGACGGTTTCCGGAAATCGAACGACGGCTCCATGAGATTGGCCTCACGGAAAAACGAAACGCGTTCATCGGCGAGCTCTCGCGAGGAATGCGGCAGCGACTGATGCTCGCCAAGACTCTTCTTCCCGAGCCCAAAGTGCTGTTGCTCGACGAACCGGCCAGTGGCATGGACCCGCACGGACGGGCTCAGATGAAACAGGTCATTCGCGAGTTTGCAGCTGCGGGCGGGTCCGTGCTGATTTCCTCGCACATCCTGTCCGAGATGGACGAGTTCTGCACTTCGGTCGGCATCATGGAACGCGGCGAGTTGGTCGTGTCGGGGGCCGTCGATGAGATTTCTTCCAGCCCGGATGGGTCAACAGCGACGCTCGAAATTGAGTTCCTTCATGGCGAACTGAAAAACGAAAAAGGTCAGACAGGCGAGGAGATCTTTCGAAAAGTTCTCGCCCACAGCGACCTGACCGGAGACCCGACCCGCAAGGGCAAAAAACACATCGTGGCCTTCGACGGTGGCGAAGAGGAAGCGGCCGCACTGTTAAAGCAGCTCATCAGGAACGGCGTTGTCGTTTGCTCGTTTATCCGCAAGCGGGAATCGCTTGAGGACGTCTTTCTTCATGTCGGCGCGAAGGAGCTTTCCTGATGGACAAACTGCTTTTCGACAATCCGATCCTGATCAAGCACATCCGGGCCCGGCTGCGTCGTCCGCAGGCGACCTACCTGGCAATCGTCGTGCTGAGTCTGTGCCTGTGCATCATGTGGGCAGGCTGGTACGGCAACGGTCTCGACAACGGCGTGATTTTCTCGCTGATGATTTTCGGTGTGGGAGCCGTCCTGCAGCTGGGCGGAACCAGCCAGGTCGCGTCCTCAATCAGTCAGACCAACGATTCCGGAATTCTCGACTTTCATCGAGTGTCTCCGCTTTCAGCTCACACCACGACGATCGGATTTGTCCTCGGCGGCCCGATTCGTGAGTACATGGTGGCCGCCATTATCTGGCCGTTTGCTTTGTTCTGCGCGGTCCTGGGAGACCCGGGCATCCTCGGCTTCGCGTCCATTTCAATCGTGATGCTGACCACGACTCTGCTGTTTCACATGATGTCGATGAACGCGGGCATACTTTCTAAACGCGGCAAAACACGTGGCGCCAACATGGGCCTCGCGTTCATGATCATTCTGGCTTCCGGGAGCACCGCATCGGTCACCGCCGGCCTGCCGATTCCTGGTCTGTTGACAGTCGGTCCCGCTTATGCCGAGGCCATGGGACAACTCGAGGGACCTCGCGTCCAGTTGCCGACATTTTTTGGTCTTGGCCTGCCGATGTTTGTTCAGAGTCTGATTTATCAGCTTCCTGTCATTGTCTTTCTGACAATCCCCGTTGTGAGGCGAATGCGATCCGAACAGGCCTCGCTGTATTCGAAGCCGGCGGCGATCGCGTGTCTGGCCGCGATTTCGTTTCTGAATCTCGGTGGCATCGTGAATCACCCGAAGCTTCAACCGGAACATTTTATTCCGATGCTGCTTTATGCGAGCGTTCTTGTCTCGCTGCTGCTGACGATGGCGGTCACGCCGGCTCAAGGAAGCTACATGAACCTGGTGCGGCGATCGAAAAAACAGAACATGCTGAAGCCGTCACTGTGGCTCGATGAATCTTCCAACCGGGCGATCCTGTTTGTGTTTGCCAGTTTCACATGGGCCACCGTGCAGGTGGTCGATACCTTTCTGGCAAAGGGACAACTCAAGTCGGAATTCCTGATCATGACCGGCACCGCCGTCTGCGTGATCGTCTACTTCGGCAGCGCGGCTCAGTTTTTCGCCTTGAAGTACGGCCGAAAAAGCAAAGCGATGCTGCTGATGTTTCTGTTCTTCTTCTGGCTCATGCCGCTGATTCTTGCCGCGCTCGTGGCGGCGACGATCGATCCAGACACCGGACTGGCCGTGGCAGCGTTCTCGCCGATCTACGGCATCGGCTCGGCCAGCATGATCGGTCTGGTCGCTGCGGCGGCGCTGGCGGGCGTCTTCTTCGCCCTGATGGTTCGCGAGGAGCGAGTCATTCAGGAAGTCTACGCGGGCGATCCGTTCGAGGAGGAATTCGACGAGTAACCGACGGGATCGCCGTTCGAGCGCAGCCGGGTCAGGAACGTGCCCGAAGTAACTTCCCGAAAGTAACCCGAAACGTGTGAGTTTTTTTTGATGTAGCAGGCACACTCCGTGTGCCGTCCGCCGGAACCTGCGATCAACGCCGTATTTTTCGGGGCATACGGCACACCGAGTGTGCCTGCTACTTTCACTTTTCGAAAAACTCACAGCCTCTTCGGGTTACTAAACTCCGCGAAGTTATTCTGGACGCGTTCCTGAGAGATCGACCTTTTCGATTTGCGAGTCGGCGGGTTGTTCGACTCCCGCTGACTGAGGGGGATCGACTCGAAT
>ERZ891418.83-NODE-83-length-31854-cov-7.043460_pt1 | contig 31854 bp, 13 predicted proteins | sample MGYA00521236_ERZ891418 | MGnify/ENA primary metagenome ERZ891418 (study PRJEB32303, sample SAMEA104408696) | aquatic metagenome | biome: Brackish water; feature: Chemocline; material: water | place: Baltic Sea | collected 2014-10-18T10:34:00 | depth 100 m ... | reverse complement strand
GCTGTGAGGTTACGTAGGCCGGACCAAGCGCAGCGCCGTTCCGGCAATTGGAACGACGGGGTGCTTTACAGACCGGCGAGCTCGGTTTCGGCGTCGCCAAACTGCTTCGACTCAACGCCCATTCGATTCATGATCGACAGGTAGAGGCTGCACAGTTTGCGGTTGTCGTCGCCTTTTTCGCTGTAGTCCAGCGTGCGGCCGGTCTTGATCGTTCCGCCCAGCCCGCCCGCTGTCAGCAACGGAACTTTCGTCGAATCGTGTTTGCTGCCCGACCACATGTTGTTCACCCAGAGCAGCAGCGAGTTGTCCAGCACGGTCCCTTCACCTTCGGGCATCGCATCCAGTTTTCCGGCGAGATACGCCAGTTGACTGCAGTAGTAGCGGGAAATCTTCTCCCAGTCATCAGACCGGTCGCTGTGTGAGGCGGAGTGGTGAGCACTTCGCACGTCGAGGAACGGGTAGAACAGGCCGGAAATATCGCGGCACAAAAGCAGCGTCCCGAATCGCGTTTTGTCCGTCTGAAACGCCATGGCGATGATGTCGCACATCAGCTTCATGTGCTCGCGAATGTCCTCGGGCAGTCCATTGTCGGGACGCGGCATCGTGGCGAGCGACTTGCCGCGATTCTTCGCCCGGTCGACGGCTTTGTCCTGGTCAGCGCGAAGTCGCTCAATCCGCTTTTCCACTTCGCGAACACTGGTGAGGTACTCATCGAGTTTGGATCGATCGCCGGCACTGGCCTGGCGGCTGAGGCTTGCGGCCTGCTCCTTGACCCGGTCGAGGACGCTTTTGTTCCGTCGGCTGCTTCGATTGTCGAACAGACTGTCGAAGGCGAGCGACGGGTAAACTTCCATCGGAACCGGCGAGGTCGCGTTCTGCCAGGAGACGTGCGAGCTGTACGCCATCGAGAAATTTGTTTCGTGGTAACCTGTGATCGGCTGCTCGCATCCGAGCACCATGCTGGGCTGAGCGGTCTCCTGACCAAGATGATTGGCGAGGACCTGATCGATGCTGATGCCACCTCGCAGTTCGGCTCCCCTTTGAAGCGACGCGCCGGACAGGATGTTGCCCGTCTGGCCGGGATGGATGCCGACTCCGGTGGAGTTCTTGTTGAACAATCCGTGGATGACGTTCATCTTCGTCTTCAGCGACTCCATCGGCGCGAGGCTCCGACTGAGCTCCATGTCCGCGCCCTGGCCCTTCCCCCACCAGTGATCGGGATGGATGCCACATGCCATGAACTGAACGCCGAACCGCTTCGGAAACTCGCCAGACGCTTCCACCGCTTCGGGTTCGTAGCCCCACACTGGGAGCGATTCCAGCCACGGAAGAGCCATCGCCACACCGGCTCCGCGAAGGACCGTGCGGCGTGAGATGCGGCGAGGGGTGCTGTGGTTATCGGTCATGCTGGTTCCTGGCGAGTGGATCGCCACCTCGTTTTCTGAGGAATTGAGGGCTCGTCACAATCGTCTCGATGAGACTTCCAAATCGAAACTCGCTGGCTTCCAGTCTGGCCCGCATTTCGCGGATCAGCAGCTCGTCGGAAAGAATCAGGCTGCGTCCCAGGGAATACGATAACAGCTTCCGGCAGAGGTTATCGAGATACTCTTCCTGACGATGTTTTCGGAGGTACGCCTGCAGATCCTTGAGGCCGGTTCCTTCGGACCCGTCTGGAAAAACAGCGGTCGTGTCGACGGGGCGACCGCCGAGATCTTTCTCGCGACGCTCGCCGATCGGGCCGAACCCTTCGAAAGAAAGGCCGATCGAATCGATCCGCTCATGGCAGCCGGCGCAGCTCTTGTTGTCGCGATGTCGGGCGAGTGCCTCTCTCAGAGTGAGCTCACCGAGCTTCGCTTCATCTTCCGGCAGCTCCGGCACGTTTGGCGGCGGAGGCGGGATGCGTTCGCCGAGCAGCCGGCGCACGACCCAGTAACCTCGTTTGACCGGACTCGTTCGCAAACCGGGCGCGTTCTTCGTCAGGAAAACCGACATCGGCAACAGCCCGCCGCGATCAAACCGCGCGGCATCGTCGACCCGCACCCAGAGACGCGAATCAGCCTGCGACACATCGCTCGTGTCGCTCGTCGCGATGACCGTTCGCGGAATACCAACCTCGTTTTTGGGAATTCCGTAGTGCTCAGCCAGAACGGAATTCACGAACGTGTGCTTCCCGTTGAGAAACTCCAGCACCGAGCGGTCGTGCTGAGCGACGTCCACGAAAAAGCGAACAGGTTCTTCGAACATCGCTTGACGAAGTTCGTCGTTGAAAGTTGGAAAACGCTCTCGGTCGACGGCGTTGTGTTCTTCGAACCGGCGGAAGTCGAGCCAGTTGCCGCCGAACTCGGTCGCCAGCCCGCGGACGCGATCGTCTTTCAGCAGGCGGTGCGTCTGAGCGAGCAGGACATCCGGGCCACGCAACTCGTCGTTTTTCGCCCGTTCGAGCAACTCCGCATCCGGAGTGCTCGACCAGAGAAAATAGCTCAGGCGGCTGGCGAGTTCCTCGCCCGTCAATGGCCGCGTTCCTTCGCCCGATCCGATCAGGTCGACGCGGTAACTGAAGTGAGGCGACATCAGGACCGAGACGAGCGTGTCCTGAATCGCCTCTTCATGGGTGAGCTCGTCTGCCTTGCGAAGCTGGTGGTAGTACGCGGTCAGCTCGGCTTGTTCTGACTGCGACAGCGCTCGACGGTAGGCGCGTTCGGAGAATTCCAGGACAGCCGCCAGGTGACTCGGTTCTGCCTTGATCCGAGCCTGCTCAACCCAGCGGATCTGCGCGTCGATTTCGCGGAAGTAATGCCGGATCGCCTCCAGCTCGGTTTCGCCGCCTTTGTTCGCGACAGCCTTTTCCAGGTACGCTTCGCCGAGCTTTCTGATCATCGCCTCAGTCTGCGATTTCTTGTTTTCCGGTCGAGCGAAATCGAACTGCGGATCGCGCATGTAGCGTGAGTCGGTTCGCTCAAACCACAGAAACCCGACGTACTGCCGCATCGGAGCGGACGCGACAAAGTCGAGTTCCTGCCAGAGCCCGTCCAGCACAGCCTGTTCCGCCTCGCTGAGAATCATGTCGTAGAGCGGCCCATCGTCGCGAAAGTAGCCCATCATGCTGTGAAATCCGGCGCTCAGCAGGCGACCTTTCTCGCCCATCTGCTTTGAGGATTCCTTGACGTAATCGCGGCTTCGTTCAGACACGTAAAACGTGTCGGGGAAGACGGAGCAGAATCGAGCGAACGCGGCCTCGTGCAGAGCCCGCTCGGCTTCATCAGCCGGCACGAACAAAGCCTCATCGACGGCTGCTTCTGTTTTTGAGGTGACTTCCGGCTTCGCGTCGCCGCGGACCCGCAGCGCATCCTTGTTGAATTTTCGACGGTGAGCGACGTACTGCCGGTTCTTCCACAGGACAAACATCTGCGATCCGGTGTGACTTCCCTCGACGCTGATGTCGGGGAAGGCGGGCTTGAGTTTCGGACGAAGCGTCTCGACGAATCGCCGCATCTCATGGCAGCCTTCCCAGGCGGCCGCGTGCTGCTTCACGTCAGACGGAAGTTTCTGCCACAGCGCCTGCAGGCGTGCGATCGGGCCGACGGCTTGTGCCGGGTCTTTCTCTTGGAGCAGCGACCACACGGTGGCAAGGTATTTTCGGCTGACTTGATTGGCCTTCGCAAACTCGTCGAGCGACGCGTCCGGCTTCGCGAACTCGGCCCGATGCCGAAACTGCCAGGCCGCCAGGAAATAGCGGGCCAGGTCAGTCGGCTGTCGATCATAGAACTCGACGATCCGCTTCACGCAGTACTTGTCGCGGTCGGTATCTGTCACGACGGGGTGAGGCGCGAAGGCGATTCCGTCCGGCTTGAGCACGAGATGCTCGGTCACCTGCCGAGCGGCCGCGAGATATTTCGCCAGCAAAGCCGGAGACATCGTGAGCGACTCACCCGAGTTGTCGAATCCCGCTTCGTTTGCCGGGTCGACGGGAAACGTCTTCGTGGGCTGAATGTCGACGCCCGTCAGGTCGCGAATCGAGTAGTTGTATTCGGCATTGCTCAATCGTCGGGCGAGTACCGGTCCGGGGTCGCCCGCGTTCCGCTGTGCTTCAAACTCGCGCGCTGCGTGAATCCACTCGACAACAGTTTCCCGTTGTTTCGGGCTCGGCTGCTTCTCGGAATCTTCCGGCGGCATCTCGCTTGCTTTGAGCCGTTCGAGGATGATCTCCCAGGTCTGATGAGCCTTCGCCACCGAATCGGCGGAAGTGTAGCTGCTCAAGTCGAGCTTTGCTTCCTGAGTCGTCTTACCATGACAGTCCAGGCAGAACGACTTCAGAAACGGGGCGACATCTTTCTTGAAAGATTGCTGAAGTGAAACGGCATCCGGCTCGGCAGCCTCAGCTCCGGGTGTCAAAAATGCCACGAGCGCGACGAGTCGCCAGACGACGCGACTGCTGGATATCGCGGTTTCGCCGCAGTCTGTCTGCCGGTTTTTCATACTGTTCGCCAGGCTTCCAGAGATCATGAGCCCTTCCCTTCAGACAGAGTCCGTTGGCGTTGAGTGTACCGTTACCCGGATTCCGCAGTCCGCAGAAAGACCAGCCATGAGTTCGTCAAGGACCATTGATCAGATTCATTTCTCGCTATTCTGACACCAGCGGCCGCTACCGCTTCGGTTTCTGCACGGTGAGCTTACGCCGGTAAATCCGCTTGCCATGCGCGATGTAGAGCGTGCTGTGATCGTTGCCGGCCAGCATGCAGGTTGTCAGAGGCTGGTCCTGATCGACTTTGGGCAGGACTCCACAAGGGCGGCCGGTGGGATCGAAAATCTGGACGCCGAGATCGCTGGTCACGTAGTAGCGGCCCGCTTTGTCGACGGCCATTCCGTCGCCCCGGGCCACTGCCACGTAAGGCGGTGGTTCGTTGAAGCGGAATTCGCCTTTCGAGTCGACACGGAGTCGCATCGGCATCGTGGGCATTTTTGCGTCGAGGACTGCGCCGGCGTTGACTCGAAACGTCCACGTATAAGTTCCGCCGTAGTCGGACACGGCCAGAGTCCCACCGTCGTTGGATAGAGCGATGCCGTTGGGTTTCGTGATGCCAGTGTCGACGGGAGTGACTTCTCCATTCTTCGGGTTAATTCGAGTCACCTGCTGCGCCCCGGTCTCAGTGATCAGGATGAAGCCATCGCGGGTGACGGCCAGATCGTTGGGCTTGACTCCCTCGGCCACCGACTTCACTTCGCCGGTCGCGACGTTGATCGAGATGACGCGGCTCTTCGATCCCTGGCACGCATACAACAGCGAACCGTCAGGACTGAATTCCAGGCCGCTGACCGACTCTTTGGCGATCTCAGTCTTTGCGCCATCGGTCGCGCTGATGCGGAAGACGGCCGGAGCCCTCATGTCGCAGAAATACAGGTTGCCGTCTTTGTCAGCACACAGTGCATCGGCGAAGCCCAGGTCGTCGGCGACCAGCTCCCACGATTCGCCGTGGATCAACAGGTTGAGCAGTGTCAGGTCGCCACCGAGATCTCCGCGAGTGTCGATGACGGGAGTGTGAGTCTCCTTTCGCCACAGCCATTTCATGGCGTCCGGAAACAGGGAACTGCCATAGTCGGCGTTGTGAGCGTAGCCCTCGGCCCAGTCGAAGCGCGTGTCATAGCCCATGTATTGCAGAGCCGATGCCATCTGCTGATTGGACCAGGGCCAGCTTCCGAAAGCGTTATCCACGTCGCCGCTGGTGTCGGCCATGTAGACGCGGATCGGCTTCGGTTCCGACTTGCGAACCAGAGCCGGATAGACGTTGCCACCTCGAAGATTGGTGAAGCTGCCCACGCTGGAATACACGCGGCGGAAGTAGTCGGTGCGCTCCCACGCTGCCGTGAACGCGCAGATGGCTCCCGAACTGGAACCGCCAATGGCGTGCATCTCGGGGTCGTCTGAGATGCTGTATCGCTTCTTCACTTCGGGAATAATTTCTTCCAGCAGGAAGCGGACGTAGCGATCTCCCAGGCTGTCGTACTCGAAGCCTCGATTGGAATGCCGGCCGTTCTGTCGCGGCTTCGATTTGTCGTGACCCGGATTGAGGAAGATCGCAATCGTGGGCGGCATGTCTCCGCGAGCGATCAGGTTGTCGAACACCGTGGGAACGCGCCAGCGGCCGTTCACGTTTCGCATGCCTTCGCCGTCCTGAAACACCATCAGCGCGGCGGGCTGTTCGGCCTTGTACTGAGCCGGCACGTAAACGGACCAGTCGCGAGTCGTGCCGGGGAAGACCGTTGATTCCCACGGTTCCATTTTCTCGACCGTGCCCTTCGGCACGTCATCGCTCGCCACCGCGTCCGGATGGGGTTCCCACTTCGGGTTCGTATTGACGATTGGGATGGATGTTGATTCGGCGTTGTCGTCCCACAACCACGTCAGAGCATCCGGCAAGGCTTCGCCGCCCCACTTCCCGCTGTGTCCGCCGTCGGTCATGACCAGCTTGTAAGGGTAGCCCGCAAACTGCAGAGCCGCCGCAAGATCTCGATTTCCCAGCGGCCAGTTCCCATGCAGATTGTTCAAATCGTCGCGGCCATCCTGCAGGTACACCTTGATGGCTTTCGGCTTGTCCTTTGTCTTTCGAACGAGGCCGGGATACGCCCAACCGCCGCGAATGTTGGTAAAACTGCCGATGTGGCTCATCACCTTGCCGAACTGGTCCGGCTTCTCCCACGCGACGGTGAAGGCACAGATGCCGCTGGAAGAGATGCCGCAGACAGCTCGATCAGCGGGCTCGGGCGAAACGTTGAGCCCCTTCAGCGCGACGGGCAGAAATTCATCGACCAGAAAGTTCGCGTAGCGATCACCGAGCGAATCATACTCAAACGATCGATTGCTGCGGTTGCTGGCACCGGGTGCCGTCGCGGGAATCGTTCCGGGATTCACGAACACGGCAATGGTGACCGGCATCGCCTTTCGATGAATCAGATTGTCGAACACCACGGGAACTCGAAATGAGCCCTTCACGTTCGCATACCCGCCTCCATCCATAAACACCATCAGCGAAGCGGGTTCGTCGGGCTTGTACTGAGCCGGAACGTACACGCTGAAGTCACGCTGGGTTCCGGGAAAGATCTGACTGTCACTGAACTGTCCCGACGTGACCTTTCCGTGTGGAACGTCCTCCTGGATGACTCGATCCGGGCTCTCCTGTGCCAACGCTTGAACAGCCAGCAGGGGCAGTACAGAACTCAGCAGGATCAAGTGACGCTTGAGACAGTTCATGGTGGAGCTCCGAAGGATGACCTGATCACTGCACTTTGCGGGGACGATTGAGCATTCGATAAAACGGCTGTCGAGACGCCTGCGCGCCCGACGGGTCGGATTCTTGCAGCTGACTGAAACAATTTCACGCCGGTCGCGATGGCACAGTCAGGCAGGTCCCGGTTCCGCATGCGGAGTTCGCATTAACCCGCTACCGTCACGATTCCAAACGGGAAATGCCGGGCTGGCTCGGCGCGATGATGTGCGAGCCGGAATTTTGTCTGTTTGCTCAGTTTGATTTTGTTTCAGAACGGGCCGGGATTCGGCGACACATTCGGGCGAGTTCCCGCATATTGCCGTTTGACGTCTGCTGATCCAACGAGCGTTTCCTGTGACACACAGCCTTGCGGATAACAAATCTGTCGCGGATGCAAGCTGCGACGACTGGCGCACTCTGTTTGAGGAGTACAGCGTCGATGTCTGGCGGTACGTCGCGAACATCATCGGGTCTGATGCGGATGCGGTCGGGGATGCTGTTCAGGAGACGTTCATGGCCGCGGCCAGGTGCTTCGATCAGTTCGACCCGGCTCGCGGAACGACACGCAGCTGGCGGTTTGGAATTGCTCATCACGAAGTCGCAAAACACTGGCGGCGAGCGGCACGGCATCGGATTGACTCAAGCGGCCCTCCTGTTGAAGAGGCATCGACGGCGGGTGAGGCGGCGACTCGACTGGAACAACTGGAAACCGTTGAGCTCGTGTGCCGTGTCCTGTCTGAGCTCTCTTCAGATTCGGCGGCGCTGCTGACGGGAAAATACTGTGAAGAGTTCACCGTGGTCGAACTGGTTGAGCAGTTCGGCGGAACGGTTGAGGGAGTCCGGTCGAAGCTCGCGAGGGCTCGGCGGGATTTTAGACAGAAGTACGAACGAGCCAGCGGCGGAGACGTTCCGTGGGGATCGCTTCAGCAGCTGGGTGAACACGATTAGTCGGCCAGTCCGACAGGTGATGTGATGGCTGAGAATCTTCAGTCCGACCACGAAGACGAACGCGACGACGAGTCACTGCGGCCTCTTCTGAAGCCGCTGCGTGGCCAGGCTGCGCCGGTCGATCCGGCGCGACTGGCCCGGATCGGTGAAGGTTCGCTCCGCGAAATCGCGGCGATTCGAGCGGGTGCGAACGACGAAACCAACAGATCTCAGATCGACGCTCCTGACCAGTCGCCTCGCGTGACCGTCCGGCGTGGCGATTCTCAATTGAGGGGAAACGGGATGTTTGCTCTGGCAACGCGTGCGGCGGTTTCTGTGACAGCTCTCGTCATCGGCGGTTTCGTCTGGTTCTTCGCGGGAGTCAGTGCCGATGCTGACTCGACGCTTGGCGAGGTGCTCGACGCGACCCGTAACGCAAAGACGCTTCAACTGAAAGTCGTGCGGGACGGAGACATCGCCGACGTCTGGATGGGCGACGGCGGCCGGCTTCGCTGGCAGTCCTCTCCGACGACCTACCAGATTGCCGACGGCACGTCGCTGTGGGAGATCGATGAAGAGTCGAACGTTGTCCGACCCGCGAAGGACACGCTGCTGGCGTCGGCCGCGTCCGATCAGGACTTGCTCGCACTGATCGGAGTTGGTGAGGACGGCTCATCCATTCTGCGCAAGGCGAGGCCCATCGGATCCGTTCTGCATGACGGCACGAAGTGCCGGCTGTACCGGACAACGGCGACCGTCAATGAGCGGAAGCTGATGTTTGAGGCGTTCGTCGATCAGAAATCGAACGAGCTGCGCAGCATCGTTGCCTGGCCAGCGGGGCTCACGAAACGCGAGGGACCGCCGGTCGCGGAGGTTCGGCTCGTCGCACGAAACGTCGAGGTCAAGAAGAGTCAATTCGAGTTTGCGAAGTCGCTCAGCGAAGACGGCCGCATCGGAAAGATCGCTGATCAGCAGGGCATCGCGCTTCTTCGACCGAAACTGCAGCAACGCTGGACTCCCATCTGCCGGCAACTGCGACTGAAGCCGGGCGATCAACTCCGGACCGACGTCCGAGGTGCGAACGCGGTTTCGGCACGACTGACTTCCGGCGCCGTGGTGACGGTCGGACCGGGATCGCTGGTGGAACTAACCTCGCCGACAGCCGTCCGACTGCACTACGGAGAAGCTCAGATCACCGGAGGAAAGCAGGCCGGTCTGGAGATTCACGGTCGCGACAAGCTTGCGATGAAACCTGCCAGCAACGACGCGGTCCTGTACGCCGTCCGTCCGCAGCGCGATCTGCAGGTCATCGAACAGAAGCCCGTCTGGCTGCTGGGATTCGAAGGAGCATCCTCCAATGAATCGATCGGCTCGCTGATCACAAAAGTCGACGGTCGCGATGTGCCGCTGACGATTGGTTATCACAAAGTCAAAGTCGAAATTCGAGATCAGATCGCGCGGACGACGATCGAGGAGTCCTTCGTCAATCGTACAAAAAGCAGTCTCGAAGGCATCTTCCATTTCCCGCTGCCTCAGGACGCGTCGATCAGCGGTTTTGGAATGTGGATCAACGGCGAGCTCGTCGAAGCCGACGTGGTGGAGAAACAACGGGCCCGCGAGATTTACGAAACGATCCTGCGGGAAAAACGGGATCCGGGACTGCTCGAATGGACCGGCGGAAACATTTTCAAAGCACGAGTCTTCCCGATCCTGCCGCGGGCGGAAAAGCGGATCAAGATCGTCTACACGCAGGTGCTGCCACTGCGGGCGAATCAGTATCGGTACTCGTACGCGTTACGAAGCGAGATGCTGCAGAAGACGCCGCTGCGTGAACTGTCGATCGACGTTCTGGTGAACTCGGCACTGCCCTTGAAAAAGGTCGAGTCGCCGACGCATCCCGCCCGCATCGAACAGACAGAGCGGTCAGCGAGCATCGCGTTCTCCGCGCAGGAGTACTCACCGACGCGAGACTTCGAGCTCGTTTGCGACCTCGACGGGAAAACGTCAGACGTCGTCACGATCCCGCACCGGCGCGGCGACGACGGCTACTTCATGGTGCAGCTCTCACCACCGGCGGCCGAGGGGAACTGGCAGCGCGAGGTGCTGCCGGACGGCGAGCCGATCGACCTGCTGCTGGTTTGCGACACGTCCGGCTCGATGGATCGAGCCAATCGAAAGACGCAGGCGGCATTCGTTGCGGCGGTTCTCACTTCGCTGGGTGAGGACGATCGATTCAACATTGCTGTGACTGATGCCGAAACGAAGTGGCTGTTCAAAAACTCTGTCTCGCCTGACAAAACGAATGTTGAGCAGACTCGCAGCTGGCTGGATGCCCGCGTGTCGCTCGGCTGGACGGATCTCGATCAGACGTTCGCCTCGATTCAGAAACGCGTTGGCAGGAAGACGCACGTGGTTTATGTCGGAGACGGCGTCGTTACCGCTCGCGATGTCAACGCGCAGGACTTTTCGGCGCGGGTGCGTCGCCTTTACGGAAAAAAGACGAAAGGCACGTTTCACGCAGTCTCAACGGGAAGCAGTTTTGAATCGGTCGTGCTGAAGGCGATCGCCTCGCTCGGTCGCGGCTCCGTTCGTTCGATCGGTAGCGGGCAGACTTCGATGTCCGTCGCTCTGGAACTTCTCAACGAGATTGCTCAGCCGGGTCTGCGGGATCTCAACGTGCAGTTTCGAGGGATCGATGTGGCGGCGGTCTATCCGAAGGAGCTGCCGAATCTGGCGGCGGGCACTCAGCAGATTCTTGTCGGTCGCTATCTGACTCGCGGTGAGGATCAGTCCGGGGAGATCGTTGTGACGGGAACGCGCGGGGGCGAGCCGGTGACGTATTCGGCTCGAATTTCTCTAAAGGATGCCGAGAAAGGCAACTCGTTTATTCCACGACTGTGGGCGCGGGCGCACCTCGACCAGTTGCTGCAGCAGGGGCGAAGTCAGTTCATCAAAGACGAGATCATCAGCCTCTCGGAAGAGTTTCACATCATCACACCGTACACGTCGCTGCTCGTTCTGGAGACGGACGAAGACCGCGAGCGGTTTGGTGTCAAACGACGTTTCGAGATGCGGGATGGGGAGCGGTTCTTTGCCGACGGGCGAAACGCGGTGAACTATGAACTGCTGCAGAAAGTTGTCCGTGAGGCCGGCAACTGGCGGCTCGGTCTGCGTTATCAGATCCAGCAGGAACTCGCGAAGCTGGGACGCGAACCTCAGGCCGTGCAGGAAGTCAGGAGACGGATCGATCGCGCCAAAGACCTGATCGTGGTGTCGGGTACCGCCGGGACCGTCAGTCTCGGACGGTCAGACTGGTCTGGCGTCGATTCACGCGATAGTCAAATCGAAGGCTTCGGCTTTGCGAGTGGTGGATTTGGCGGAGGAGGTGGGTTCGACGGACTCGACAGCCTGTACTTACGCGGTCAGCTCGGTGACCGTCGGGGCGGAGAATTGATGTTAAAGGAAGTTTCAGATGCTTTGGAAAAGTCAGCCGGCTGGGATGGCGACAAGAGCGATGCGATCGTCGTCTCTGACGAGACCGAAGTAGAAGGCGACGGCGGCCGAAAGCGGGAGCTGAGTGACTTCAACATGTCGTTGGGATTCATGCCGATGCGGGGGGCGAAGCAGAATGCCAAATTGCAGGAATTCGGAAAAGGAAAGTCCGTCAAGCCGGGCTTCGGCCTGTTTGGTCCCGCCGCCAGTCCAATGGCGGCTTCCCGGGCACCGGACGACTACCAGTCGATGGATGAGGGACGCGGCGTCTCCAACGGCGGTTACTACAGCGGCCACAATTACGTGGCCTGGCTGCAGACGCTGTTTCCGAGTCTGCCTCATCCCGAAGTCGAGATCGCTGCTGCGAAGCCGGAATCCGACTGGCCGGAAGAAGCGGTCGCTCTGTCGCGCAGTCTGCTGCGGAATGTCTGGCTCAAGAAGCTGAAAGGCGGCCTCGAAATCCGGCACACGTCGGACTCATTTGACCCGCGGTGGAAGCGGCAGACCAGTCACCTTGACAGCCTGGAACTGTACTCTGGCGATGCCTGGTTGAGCTGGTCGGTCACCGGCGGCAACGGCCGGACGATTCACTGGTACGACAAGACAGAGCGCGGAGCCATCTCCGAAGTTTTCAGCCTGGGGCGCATCCGCAACTTTGCCGAGTCCGACCGGAAAGATTCGATCGGCATCGGCGCGTCATCGTTCGGCGACGGGCTGCACACGTCGTATCAGAATTACGATGTGAAAATTGACTCCGGAGCTGACATCAAGACGCTCCTTCTGACAAGCCGGTCTCAACCGAAGACTCAGTTGCGATTTTTCATCGACGGTAAGAAGCACGTTCTTGTCAAAACCGAAACGATCGCCGACGGCAAGGTGACGTCCGCGGCGGTCCGAAGTGACTTCGTCGAAATCCAGGGAGCGTGGTGGGCGCGGAAGATCGAGACAGTCGACGCGAAGGGGCGTGTGGTCTCCAGTTCGACGGTCACGATCACCGAAGTCAGCGATGAAAAACTTGCGAAACGACACGGCGAAGAACTGGCGCTGCGCGAGCGGGTTCAGTTCCTCGCCCATCCTGTGCCGAGCATTGAAGAGGCAGAGACAGCCACTGAAGACGGTTCGGCCGGGTTCGCTCACCGGCTCGCGCTGATTGTGCGGTTCTCGCAGATTCAGAAGTGGGACGAGGTGCTCAAGCAGCTTGAGGAGCTCGAAGAAATTGTTGGCGACAAGCCGGGCCGCCAGTGGATTCGGCTCGAGGTGCTGAAGTCGGCGCGAAGAAATGCTGAGGCACTCGCTCTGATTCATTCTCTTGCCGGACAGCTTGCAGAAGCGCAGCCGGCGGACCTGGCTCGTGCCGGGCACCTGATCAGCTCGGCGTGGTCGATCGCCGACGCGAATGAGACGCTCAAACTTCAGGAGCAACTCAAGCCGGTCTTTGATCGCCAGCCGGAATACTCCGGTGCGAAGTGGGCCTGGCAGAGCCATCAGATCAGCAGTCTGCGGAATCTTGAGCGGACGGAAGAACTGCTCGCCCAGGAGAAAGCTCGCGCCGAACAGCAGCCGTGGTCGGTCTACATTCAGGCTCAGTATGCGCGAGACGTGGCCGCATTTGGCGACCACCGCGACGCGTACGCCTGGCTGAAGGCTGTCGTCGAACACGCGGGGGAGTGGAATCCGCACGAACGTGATTACGCATGGCAGACGTGGGCCGACCTGCTGAATGAACGCGGCGAATCGGCGGAGCAGATTGAAGTCATCGGCGCATGGATTCTGGAAGAACCGCTCGGTGAGGAACCGTATTCCCGCTACCTCGCGGCGTACGTTTTCGACGACCGGATGGACGACGTTCAAGCGATCGCACTGCAGTGGCTGGAAGAGGGACGCGCCGACGGCGAACTGTCACCGTCGGCCCTGTCAAAAGTCGGAGCCGCGATCGAGTACGCGATGGGCAATGGCTGGCGCCTCTACTGGCACAACGTGGAGCCGGAGTGGTACGAGCCGCTGCAGAGTGCCGCCCTCTTCTACATGCATCATGAAAAGCACCGTGGCTTCGCGACCCGGATCATGAGCCGACATCAATTTTCGAATTCGGATTCGGCGGACGTAATCCGAGTGAAGGCGTTTGAGGAACTGCTGGAGAACTCAGCAACGATGGAGCCGGCAAAGCTCAACGACTTCGTGCAGTGGGTCCGCAACGGCAAGCCGACACGCGATGCGGAGGCCTGGACGCCGATTGCCGAAACGCTCCGCAAACGCTGGGAAGAACTCAAACATCCAGAGAAAGCGACCGATCCAGATCCGAAGCACGCGGTGGGCGACACGCTCATGACGCTTTACGGCGGGGCCTTCCATGAAACGCTGTACTACCCGTTCATTCGCGAGCGGATCGCGCAGGCTCCGGACCGGCTGCGCGACACTTACGTCCCGACGCTGTTTCAGAACCTGTGGGCCGAATCGTGGACCGAGGAGCGCGAGGTCGAGCTGTTTGCTCTGCTGGCCGAGCTTTCGAAGAACGCTCCGGATTCGCAACTGGGGATTCAGGTCGAAGCGGCTTACCACCTGGTCGATCGGATGATCGAAGCCCGCATCGCAGCGGACGAGGCAACACTGCAGGACACGGGGCATCCCGAAGAGCTGACTCGACAGGAACTTGCTGCGAAGAAAGCTGACTTCACGAAGGCCGCCCGCGAGGAGGTTGCCGCGCGACTCGCCGCCGAATCAAAGAAGTACGACGGACTGCTGGGCCAGTGGCTGCAGATGGACCGGATGTTCCTCGACGTGAAACTGAGCCGAAACCTGGAGGCTGTGGCGAAGGAGTGCCAGGTGTTCCTCGGCGATGAGCCGCCAGAATTTGATGAACCGAAGAAGGACGCGAAGCCGGAAGAACTTGCCAGGAAGATGCGCGAAGATGTCGTCCGGGCCGTCCTGCGGCAGCGGGCTCTGGTGACGTTTACGAATCTGTCGGTCCGACAATCGGCGACGCCGGAAATGCGGAGCTGGCTTCTGGCCTACATCGATGCCGGTGTCGAGCGGGCGGACGACAACGCCGCTCAGTGGAAGCAACTGAAGTATTCCTTACTGATCGTTCTCGACCAGCCCGAGGAACTGGAGAAGCTGGTGCGAAAGTGGATTCGCACGGACGAGTACGTCACGAACTGGCGTCAGATGCTGGCTTATCTGATGGCTGAGCGTGGGGCTCTCGATGAGGCAATCAGTCTGTTTGAGCGGATCGAGAAGGACTCGCAGCTGGCTCCGGCTGATTACTCGACCCTCGCCAACTGGTACCTCGCCCGGGATCAGAAAGACAACTACAAGCGGGCGAAAATCGAAACGTTGAAGGCGGCTCAGGAATACCAGCTGCAGAATTACATCAGCCAGCAACGCTACCGCTGGGAGCGGACCAACGAGCCACTGCCGAGCGAGCTGGATGAGCAGGTGCTGTTCGCGTTCGAGGCGCTGTTTGAAAAATCCAGCAGTCCGGGCAATTACCTTTCCGGACTGCAGAGTTTTTATCGGGCGTGCCGCGACTTCCGTCTGCTGCGGATGATTCCCGATGCGGTCGTCGGTCGAACTCAGCAGCAGGTCTACAGCTTCCTCGGGCAGCTGAGTCACACCGTCCTGTCTGACATGCGGAAAGAAGCGACGGCGGATGAAATTCTCGACCGCGTTGCCGAGCTGCGAAAACGCGAGCTCACGGCCATCGACGCGCGGGCACTCGACCTTCTCGAAGCGATCGTCGAACGAAAGTCAGCCGAGGTCCTCAACGAACCGGCTCCGCACATTGCGGCGGCCGTCGACGCGCTCAAGCGGGCGTTCGAGCATGAGTGGGCGGACGGTGAGGGACGCCAGATGGCACAATTCCTGGACGGCCTGGGCCACATCGAGCACGCAGAACTTTCGGCCGAGCAGTTCCGCCAGTTGCGGGAACTGCATCGCCGCGAGAAAGCCGGCACGGACGACCGACTCTTTACGGGCTGGTACCTGGCGAACACTTTGTTCCATCCGTACGGCAAAATGCCCGAGGGACTGCAGCAAATGGAAATCGCCATTCGAGAGTACGACGAGTCTCACGCGAATGGCTGGCCGGCTCACGCCAACGACCCGCTGTCCGGTTACCTCGCGATGCTGGAGCGATCGAACCGGCACATGGACGCGGAGAAAGATCTCAACGGGCGTCTTGTGAAACCGCTCAACGCCGGTCAGCGGAACTGGCTGATCGAGCGGCTGGCAACGTGCTACTCGCGAGCCCTCGAAGCAGAGACACAGGTCTCGCTCGGCCAGCGCGAGGAACTGTACCTCAACCTGATTCCGTTTATCGTGAAGCAGGAAGCCCGCGCCGATGACTATCTGCGGTACCAGATCCTGCAGCGCGTGCGCGAGGTCTTCCGCACGGCGAAAAGCAAAAAATATCCGACTCTTCGCAAGGACATGCGGAAGTTCGCCTTCGCGACACTGCCGAAGTGGCTGAAGCGGCAGCGGAATAATTACTCGTCCATGATCGATCAGACTTCGTACCTGCTGAAGGACCTGCTCGATGCGCGAATCGCTCTGGAGTTTCTGATCGAACGTGTTGAAAACTACCCGCGCCGATTTCACCAGACTTATGAAAGTGCGTGGAGCCGCTTTGGTTATCGAATCGGCGAGTACCGGCAGGAGGTCGGAGACGTCGGCGATCTTGAATCGCGACTGCTGGCTCTCGTGCTGGCCGAACTGCGTCACGACCTGGAAAGCCGCAATAATCGCGGCCGCTATCTCTACAGACGATACTACAATTACTGGACTGAAAAGACTCTGGATTTTGCGAAGACCGCCGAGGACGTCCTCGCCGGGCACCGCGATTCTGCCCGCTTCGTTGAATACGTCGCCGAGTACCTCTGGAATGGACTCGGGAACCAGAAGAACGGCAAGTTCCCCGGGCACCTCGACTATCGTGACCGGGCGATCGATGTGATGTTTGAGGCTCACAAGGAAAAGCTGCTCGACGATTCCGGCCTGGCACAGCTGGTCGACTGGCTCCACCATCCGGAGAAGAAACGCTATGCGGAATCGATCGCGATTCTGGAAGGACTCATCGAGCGGTGGGACCTCTCGATGCACTACCGTTGCGAACTGATCACCGCGTACCACCGCACTCAGCGAGCCGCGCAGAGAACCGACCTGATTAATGAAACGCTTGAACTGTTCCGTAAAGACGGTCGGTGGACTGAGGACAATCTGAGGCAGCTCGCGCAGTGCGTTCATGACAACTCACTCAATCAGCGGACGATCCAGCTGGTCGGCGAGCTGATCCCGATGCACCAGCGATCGCACCCGACGCGAGGCATCGGCGAGGGCAAGCTCTCAACCTGGTACATGTGGCTGGCCGATGCTCATTCCAGTCTGCAGCACACGAAAGAGGCGGTCGACGCCGCCGCGGCCGCGATCGTCGCGTGGGGGCCGAGAATCGAGCAACGCAGTTCGGCCGTCCAGAAAATCAACGATGTAATGAAGGCGGCCAAAGACCTCGATGAATACGCCGCGCACCTGGACAAAGAAGCCACCGCGTCTGGCGAAGACAGTTCAATCATCCGCCGCTCCATCGGGCAGGCTTACTTCGGACGGAATAATTTTGAGAAAGCGATCACTCAACTGAAGATCGCCGTCGAACTTCAGCCAGGCGACGTGGAGATTCATCGACTCCTCATCGAGGCGTACGACGGAGCGAAAGACCAGGCAGGCGCCGTGCAGCAACTTCTCGCGCTGATCGACATCGACCGCCACAATCTGGCTCACTACGAAAAGCTCGAAGAGCGATTGAGCAATGACGAGGAGCTGGCTGAAAGGGCAGCCACAGCAATCGTCGAAGCGGCCCCGAGCGAAGCCGAACATCACGCGGCTCTCGCGAAGATTCGAAGCCGACAGAAGCGGTACAGCGAAGCCGTCCTGCACTGGCAACAGGTCGCTGAATTGAGGTCGCTCGAACCGGCCGGCCTGATCAACCTCTCCAAAGCCCAGCTTCAAGGAGGTCAGCTCGAGGCAGCTCAACAGTCGATCGACCGACTCCAGAAAACGGACTGGCCATCACGATTCGATACCCCTGTCCGGGACGCACTGCGCGAAATCGACAGACTTCGGCAGGCTCCATAGTCCATGTAGCGGACCGACGAGATCCGGCCGGTTTTGCATGGAAAAACGCGATCTGAACCGGACGACTTGCGCCGTGCCGCTGCAGTTTCAGCGGGCTGTTCGACATTCCCGTCGCCACTGAGCTTCTTACCGTACGGATTTGGCAGGGGAGCCATCCTTGCATCCGAGACGTGGTCTCCGAAGCGGGCCGCTGGTTTCCGCCGCAGAGGTGAACTCGTCCGCTGTCGCTGATGCGGGCACACCTGCCTATGGTGCCTATGGGGCTGTCGAGTTGATGAGTGCCGTTCGGCTTCATCGCCGATAACCCTTGCGGTTCCGGAAAGAATTGCCCTGGCAGACTTTTCAAGCGCTCTTGACATCACCACAATGTCGGCCATAAGCAGCGTTTCTAATCCGATGATTGCGTCACCCCGGACCAGTCCGGATGTGATTTTGTTGCTGTGGCAGCCTTTTCTTACGTTTCTTGCTGTCACGAACACTCACGCTGGCCCCACTCGTTGTCTCATCACGCCGTTCCCACCAACTGCCAGATCGAGCCCTCTTTACTGAGCTCACACTCGCCCCGGCTTCTTTCTGTGTGAATCACCGCGCGGACTTCGGAGTTTCCAGCATTTTTTCAAACTTTTACGGCTGATGGTTGAGGAGTTTTCTTTCAATGTCCTCCACGATCGATGCGCCTGAAGCGGAAGCTCAAGGCAGACGCAAAGAAACACTCGAAACTGTTGTCGTCCGTTTCTGTGGCGACAGCGGCGACGGCATGCAGCTTGTTGGAACGCAGATGACGAATGTTTCCGCCGCGTTCGGAAACGACGTCAGTACGCTGCCCGACTTCCCCGCGGAGATTCGAGCTCCCGCCGGAACGCTGGCCGGAGTTTCCGGTTACCAGTTGTGCTTCTCGAATCACGACATCTTCACGCCGGGCGACGCGGTCGACACCCTTGTCGCGATGAACCCCGCCGCTCTGAAGACGAATGTTGAGGACCTCAAGCGAGGTGGCACGCTCATCGTTAATGAGGACGAGTTCGACAAAGGCAACCTCACAAAGGCGCAGTATTTGTCGAATCCTCTTGCAGAAGGCGATGTTTCGCTCCAGGCATTCCGAATTCACAAAGTTCCGATGACTCGCCTGACCCGGGACGCGGTCGATGGTCTCGGACTGACTGTCCGCGAGGCTGATCGCTGCAAGAACTTCTTCGCACTCGGCCTGATTTATTGGCTCTACGAACGAGATTCGACTGCCACCGAAAACTGGGTGAAGCACAAGTTCGGCAAGAAGCCGGAGATCATGGAAGCCAACCTGCGAGCTCTTCGCGGCGGGTACAACTATGGATTCTCGACCGAGGCCTTCACCGTCCACTACGAAGTGCCTCCGGCGAAACTGCCAGCCGGTCGGTATCGCAAGCTGACGGGAAATGAAGCGACGGCACTGGGCTTTGTGACTGCCGCAAAGCTGGCCGGAAAGCGGCTCTTTTACGCCGGCTATCCGATCACACCGGCGAGCGACATTCTGCACGAACTGGCTCCGCACAAAAACTTTGGCGTGCGAACCCTTCAGGCAGAGGACGAAATCGCCGCCATGTCCGCAGCCGTCGGAGCCGCGTTCGCCGGCGAACTCGCGATCACGGCCAGCTCCGGCCCGGGTATCTGCCTTAAAGGTGAGGCGATGGGCCTGGGAATGATCACCGAATTGCCAATGGTGATTGTCGATGTGCAGCGAGGCGGGCCGAGCACCGGCCTCCCGACGAAAACCGAACAGGCCGACCTCCTGCTGGCCATGTTCGGACGGAATGGCGAATCGCCACTCCCAATTGTCGCTGCTCAGAGCCCGGCTGATTGTTTTTACATGGCTATGGAAGCGATGCGAATCGCGGTCGAGTTCATGGTCCCGGTGATCTTTCTCACGGATGGCTATGTCGCCAACGGCGCCGAGCCGTGGCGGATTCCAGAACTCTCCGAACTGAAGCCGATCGAAATCAATCATCCGACGGAACCGAATGGCGAGGACGACGTGTTTCTGCCTTACAAAAGGAACGAGAAACTCGTGCGTCCCTGGGTCAAGCTCGGAACTCCTGGACTTGAACATCGCATCGGTGGAATCGAGAAGGCGGCCAATTCAGGCCACGTCAGTTACGACCCGGACAACCACGAAGCGATGGTCCGGGTTCGAGCTGCGAAGATTGATGGCATCGCCGACTACATTCCGGAACAGAAAGTTGACGGACCGGAATCCGGCGAAGTCCTCGCCATTTCCTGGGGTGGAACTTTCGGAGCCGTGCGAACGGCTGCCCGGGAATTGCAGGCGGAAGGCAAGGCCGTTTCGCATGCCCACCTGCAGTACCTCAACCCGTTCCCCAGAAATCTCGGCGACATCATCAGCCGGTTCAAGAAAGTTCTTGTGCCTGAGCTCAACATGGGCCAGTTGAGAATGCTGCTTCGCGACAAGTACCTTGTCGACGCGAAGGGGCTCAATAAGATTAAGGGCAAGCCGTTCCTCGTTTCTGAAGTTGTCGAAGCGATCAGCGACATGCTTGACTGACCGAATCAGCTTGACTGACCGAATCAGCTTGACTGACCGAATCAACTGCCGGCCAGTCGATCTGGGCGGTAAGCGACTGCGATTTTTCCATCATCCACTTTCTCAAGGCGAACAGCCATGAGCACTGACCTGCCAGTTCTGTCTCCCAAAGATTTCGCCAGCGACCAGGAAATTCGCTGGTGTCCTCGCTGCGGTGACTACTCCATTCTCGCGCAGATGAAAAAAGTTCTGCCGACACTGGGGTTGCCGAAGGAGAAGTTTGTCTTCGTCTCCGGTATCGGCTGCTCCAGTCGGTTTCCGTACTACATGGACACCTACGGCTTTCACACGATCCATGGTCGGGCTCCGGCTGTCGCCACTGCGATCAAGACGGCTCGGCAGGACATGCAGGTCTGGGTGATCACGGGCGACGGCGATGCTCTTTCGATCGGTGGCAACCATCTGATGCACGTCATCAGGCGAAACGTCGACCTCAAGATTGTCCTGTTCAATAACCAGATTTATGGATTGACCAAGGGGCAGTACTCGCCAACGAGCCCGACGGGCAAGCGGACCAAGAGTACTCCCGTCGGTTCTGTTGACCATCCGCTCAATCCGCTCTCCGTCGCGCTGGGATGTGAAGCCACTTTTGTGGCCCGCTCTGTGGACATCGACATCAAGCATCTGACGATGACTCTGGAACGGGCGGCTCACCACAAGGGGACGGCATTTGTTGAGGTCTACCAGGACTGCAACGTGTTCAACAGTGGTGCCTTCGAGTTCGCGACCGACAAGAAAGTCAAGAACGACAACATTATCTACCTCGAACATGGCAAGCCACTTATCTTTGCAAAAGGCACGAAGGGTATCCGAGTTAACGAAGGCAGTCGGCCTGAGGTTGTTGACCTCGACGGTTCAGTGAGTGAGGACGATTTGCTCTTCCATGACGAGAAAGCCCCTGAACCAAGCCTTGCCTTCCTGCTGGCACGGATGAGGTATCCGAAATTTCCAGAGCCAATGGGCGTTTTTCGGGCCATCGAAAAGCCGACCTACAATGAAGTGGTCAACCAGCAGATCGACGATGCTGTTAAGCAGAAGGGCGACGGGGACCTGGAAGAACTGTTCAACCGGGGCGACACCTGGGAAGTGAAGTAATCTCTGGCAACCAGAAATATGAGCCCCGGCGTGTCAATCGCCGGGGCTTTTTTATTGTGGCCTGTCATTGTTCGTGAGGCTCGACCAGACCCGCAGAGAGAGGGAATCGTCGAAACGTAGAAACGGATTTCCTTCTGTCGGTACTGGAGATTGCGACATATACTTCTTCGTTGATGTGTGTGAGTTTTGCCGCTGCCACTACTGCTCCGGAGGCAGAAGATGTCGCAGGAGAGTTTCGATGAAGCTGCCAGCCGAGGCCGCAAGGCCATGCGGAAGCAGAATTTCCCGGAAGCCATCGAGGCATTTCGGATGGCGGTGACGCTGGAGCCGGATAACCCCGATGCTCACAACTCGCTGGCCACTGCCTGCTACATGGGCAAGGAGTTTGAAGAGGCGGCACGGCACTTCAATCGGGTCACGCAACTGAAGCCTCGCGACGCAAAAGCCTTCATCAACCTGGGAGCCCTCTACAACCAGACCGGCGAACACAAGCAGGCCGGAGAGATCCTCCGCAAGGCCATCCAGCGTGACGGGAAATCCGCGGAGGCGTACTACAACCTCGGCATTGCTCAGAAAAATCTCGGTCAGAACGCGATGGCTGTGAACGCGTATCGGGAATGCGTGCGCCTGAGGCCGGAAATGGCCGAGGCGCATCTCAACCTTGCGAACCTTTATGTCGATCAGAAAAACTTCAAAAAAGGGGTTGAGCATTACCAGAAAGCGCTCGAAGCGCGACCGGGATTCGGTTCCGCTCTGCGAGGCCTGAAGCGGGTCCAGCAGTTTCAGGAGCAAAGCAAAGCAGCTTTCAGCCCATTCGGACGGCTCGTCGACACCGAGGAACTGGCCGCAAAGAATGCCGTCGTGGTGGCTCGAAATCTCACGGACGAGGAGAGGTTTGAGGACCGGCAGTTTCTGCAGCTCACCACGGAGGAAGCCGGCGACCTGGCGGCTCATATTTACAGCCACCTGAAGGAACATCTTGAGCCAGCCGTGCTCGCGCTGAACCGGATCATTTCCCAGAACCCGGACCAACAACAGGCCCTGTTCGAAGCGCGGGACAAGTACCACCACGCCTATCGACAGTTCAAACGGCTTTTTAATTCAATGCAGGTCGAGTTTCAGAAACTGCGGCATCACGAAGAGCAGATGAAGGCCTGACCTCATCCGTAAATCTGCGTGATCGGCCGACCGTCGCTGATCGAGTAGGGCCGCTGAGTCAGGTCGAGAAAGTGCCCGCCGGGATCGATCCCCAGCGCGTGGAAAATTGTCGCGGTGACGTCCCACGGAGCAAACTTTTCCGTCGCCGGATATCCCGCATGGCGATCGGACCTGCCGACGACAGAGCCCGGTGTCACGCCCGCGCCGGCGAAGACGATTGAGTAGGTGGCCGCCCAGTGCTTGCGGCCGGGAGTCGCTCCCGCAAACCGCGGTTCGAGCGCGACGAGTGGAGCGCGACCGAACTCGCCCATGCAGACAACCAGAGTGTCTTCCAGCATGCCTCGCTCGTTGAGGTCATCCAGCAACGCGGAGAAGCTTTGATCGAACTTCGGCAGCAGACTCTGGCTCATCACCTGGAAAATGTCGTTGTGAGTGTCCCAGCCGTGCTCTTCCTCTTTGTCGGGATAGCGGTCCTGGCCGCGGTTGGAGTGGTTCCACATGACTGTGACGAGTGGGACTTCCGCCTCAACCAGTCGTCGCGCCAGAAGGCAGGCCTGACCAGGCCGGTGACGGCCGTAGCGGTCTCGAAGCGACGCCGGTTCGGCCTCGATGTTGAATGCCTCGCGCGATCTGGGACGGTCGAGCATCTCGAACGCCTGGCGGTAGAGCGTCTGCATATCAAACATCGGCGGTGAGTATTCGCCGATTCCGCCCTGCGCTGTTTCGAGCGACCCGAGCAGCGTGGCGCGATTGGTTCGTCGCTGAGACTCCAGACTGTCGAGTGGCGTGAGTCCCGGAACGGGTGGGCGGCCGGTCGTCACATCGCCAACGATCATGGGGTCAAATTCCTTGCCCATGAATCCGCCGAACTGCCCTGGCCCGATCTCAAACGGCACCTGAGCCGGTCCGTTGACGAGCACTGCCGTATGCACGAACCGTTCGGTCGGCTGGACCCGCTTCAGCACGGAGCCGAAGAACGGATGGTCATCCGGCCCGACCGGCGGGTTCGAACTCAACCGCTGGTGGTAGCGCCCGGTCATGGCCAGGTAAAACGCCGAGCCGTGGTCGAGGTCCTCGTGCGACATCGTTCGCACGATTGAGTACCGGTGAGCCAGTTTCGCCAGCCGCGGCAGACGATCGCACAGCAGCGTGCCGGGGACACTCGTCGAAGTCGCACCAAACGCGCCGCGGACTTCGCTCGGAGCATCCGGCTTTGGATCCCACGTCTCCAGCTGACTTTGCCCACCGCTGACAAAGACGACGATGACGGACTTCGCTCGACCAAAGCCAGGTTGCTGAGCGGCTTCGGCTGGCTCGGCGATCGCGCGCCGCTGCCGCAGAACCTCACCCAGAAAGGCGAGTCCGGAAGTGCCGGTCAGTCGTAACCAGTCGCGGCGGAGCATGCCCAAGTGTAGGTTCCTCGCTCTCAACTCAGATTGTCAGCTTGCGGTCGCGCGAGGCGATGGTCCAGGTTCCGATCAGCTCGCCGTTCGAAACGACGTAGACTTCTTTATGCAGAGCCGAGGTCGGGCAGATGTGACGCGGCACGGCAAAGAGCTCGTCGCCCGGCTCGAACTCGCCCGCGCGCGATGTCTGCAGCACAAGATGCTCTTCGTTCTGTAGAACCTGCTCGGCATCGGGGAGATCCGGAAAGATGGTTCGTTTGCCGGCCGGCGGATCGGAGGCAACCGCTTTGTAGCCGAGGTCCAGCGTCACGCGATCGTCCGTCGGGCGGCTGATCACGCGGGTCAGCATGAGCGTTGCCGGCGGGAAGACCATATCCGGAAAATGCTCGGAGTAGCCGATGTCGTTGTAGACGCACGTGCCGGGACTCATCTGGATGGTCGGGTCGTCCTTCTCGGCGTAGACCGGGAACGAGCCAGTCCCGCCGCAGACGATCTTTCCAACCGGCCAGCCTTCAGCGACGAGGCCGTCACGAAACGCGACGACTTTTTTCCACTCGGCATTGATCGCCGCGCGCCGGTCGTCCCGCTCAAGCTGGTGCTGGTGCCCGTCGTAGACGTGCAGCCCGGCCGGAGTCAGGCCGTCCGTTTCGACGATGAATCGGTAAATCTCGCGAGCGGCTTCTCCTGGGACCAGGCCGGTTCGATGCTGGCCGGTGTCGATGTCGAGCAGAACGCCGATCGAATTTCCGGCTGCGCTCATCGCCTCACCGAGCTGACGCAGCGGCTTCTCGTGATCGCCCGTGACGCAGAATTCCACGTCGGGGTAACTCTCAACGAATTTCACCGCTCGACCGATGTTTGGCCCGACCAGGCTGTACGCCAGGAAGACGTCCTTCGCACCGGCCGCGACACACATTTCCGCCTCGGCAAACGTCGCACATTTGTGCTTGGTGATGCCGCAGGCGATTTCCATCTCGACGATTTCTTTCGTCTTGTGCGTCTTGCAGTGAGGCCGCAGTCGCGAGGCGTCGCCGGCGATTTCGATCATGTGAGCCAGGTTCTGCTCGACCATGTCGCGGTAAACGATCAGGGCCGGCGTGAGGATGCCGCTGGTGTCGGCGATTCGGTAGCAGTCGTCCATGAGATGGCCTCTTCCGGGTAAGTCTGACGTCGGCAGTGTAGGCGGATCTCTCCAGAATCCGCAGCGAACCGGCAAGCTTCGGCCTCCGCAACACGCAAAGAAGTTGAGGATCCTCACACTGCCGATTTCCGAGAAATCGGCCTACACTGCCGCCTCACGGAGTGCCTCTCCTCACGCCAAAGCCCGATCAGAAACTCACCGATGCCGACCACCATTACTGACCTCACTGCGAGTGACATCCGCTTCCCGACATCAAAGAGCCTCGACGGCTCGGACGCGATGAACCCCGATCCGGATTACTCGTGTGTCTACGTGACTCTGCACACCGACGGCGATCACGAAGGCCACGGGATCACGTTCACGATCGGGCGAGGCAACGAGCTTTGTGTGGCGGCCTGCGAGTCGCTCAAGCCGCTCGTCGTCGGGCAGACGCTCGAACAGTTTGCCGAGAACCCCGGCAAGTGGTGGCGGCACATCACCGGCGACAGTCAGCTCCGCTGGGTCGGTCCGGAGAAAGGCGTCATCCACCTGGCGACGGCGGCCATCGTCAACGCCGTGTGGGATCTGTACGCGAAGGCCGAGGGCAAGCCGCTGTGGCGACTGCTGGTCGACATGACTCCAGAACAGCTCGTGTCGTGCATCGACTTCCGCTACATGACCGACGCGCTGACACCGGAGCAGGCGGTCGGGCTGCTCGAAAAGCACGCCTCGACCAAAGCCGAACGCATTGCCGAAATGCAGCGCGACGGCTACCCCAGCTACACGACATCGGCCGGCTGGCTGGGCTACTCGGACGACAAACTCCGTGAGCTGTGTCGCGGCCTCATGTCGCGCGGCTGGACTCACTTCAAAATCAAAGTCGGCCGCGACCTGGAAGACGACATCCGCCGCTGCCGCATCATTCGCGAGGAAATCGGCTGGGACATGCGGCTGATGATGGACGCCAACCAGGTCTGGGACGTCGACCAGGCAATCACTCACATGAAAGCCCTCGCCGAATTCAAGCCGTGCTTCATCGAGGAACCAACCAGCCCCGACGACATTCTCGGCCATGCCACCATCGCGAAAGCGATCGCCCCGATCTCAGTCGCGACCGGCGAGATGTGCCAGAACCGCGTCATGTTCAAACAGCTGATGCAGGCCGGCGGACTGCAGGTTTGCCAGATCGACAGTTGCCGGCTGGGCGGAGTCAACGAGGTCCTGGCCGTGCTGCTGCTGGCGGCTCAATTCGACATCCCCGTCTGCCCCCACGCCGGCGGAGTCGGCCTGTGCGAGTACGTCCAGCACCTGGCCATCTTCGACTACATCGCCGTCGCCGCCTCCCTCGAAGACCGCCTGACCGAGTACTCCGACCACCTCCACGAGCACTTCGTAAACCCGCTGGTGATGCAGAACGGCCGCTACATGCCACCGACCGCTCCCGGCTACAGCATCACAATGAAAGAGGAATCGCTGACCGAGTACGAATTCCCGAGCGGAGCCGCCTGGCAGTAGACGGACCAGGCGAATCGCAGCTCCGGCAGTTTTAGAGTCGGCGTTCGCCTCTTATTACTCGAATGCCGGAGCGGCGTCGCTTCGCTCCTTGATCCGGCCTACTTTCTCTGAGGGATCAGGACGCGTAGATTTTCTTGGCGGTGGTGCAGGCCGGGTTGACAGGTGTGGCTGCTCGCGCTGGTCCGGAACGAATTCCCGTCTGACGCGATCTCGCAGGCCTGTTGCCGACTGCTCACGCTCTGAATTATCCGGCGTGAGAGATTTGGTGGTGTCATTGGCGGACTCGGTGGAAGAATTCTGTCTTCAACTGTGTGATCTTCGCTCGCCACTGAGACACGGCCATGAGCTGCGCGACCTCCGGTGAATTCGACGACGTACTCGGCCGCAAAATGCTGCCGTCGCTCAACGGTCTTAGATTTATTGCCGTTCTGTTTGTGGTCCTGAGCCATGCGGGCCTCTTCTCGTTCTTTGTCGACAGCGTGACTTTTTTTCTGGTGCTCAGCGGCTTCCTGTTTACGGTGCTGCTGGACCGTGAATGTCAGGCCACGGGGACTATCAGCCTGAAATCGTTTTACGCCCGCCGGACAATTCGAGTCTTTCCTGCGGTCTACGCCTTTGTGGCTGTGACGATCTGCGGAAAACTGTTGCTGGGAGTTCCCGTTGCGTGGGGACACGCTTTGTCCGGCGTGACCTTCACGGCCAACTATTACAACGCTCTGTACGATCATCCGGCGACCGGGTTCTCGTCGCTGTGGAGCATGGCCGTTCAGGAACAGTTCTATCTGTTGTGGCCGCTGACGTTTCTCCTGCTGGCTCCCTACGGCCATCGCAGAATGGCCATGGTTCTTGCGATGGTCGTGATCGTTGGGTGTCTGTGGCGAACGCACTGCGTTCTATCCGGTGCGTCCGCCGCGTACGCGTACAACACGTTTGAAACCCGCGTCGACAGTCTGGCGATCGGATGTCTGACCGGACTGCTGACCACCTCGCGGTCCTTCCGTCGTGTGTTCGCAGCCAGTACCCGCACCGGGCTGGAGCCAATCGTCCCGCTCGCTGGGCTCTACCTGCTGAGCACTCCTGGCGAGGTCAGCCGTCTGGGTGTCGGATTCACGTTGCAGTCGATGCTGCTTGGGCTACTGCTGCTGCAGTTGATCCAGCTTGGTCATCATCCTTTGTGGAGATGGCTCAACGCGCGACCGATGGACCTGCTGGGGACGCTCTCATTCTCGGCGTATCTTTATCACCACTGGGGGATTTCGCTGGGGCACGTTGCCGGGGGTTCGCTCTGGCTGTCGGGTGCCGTCAGCGTGATCGGTACGTTTCTGCTTGCGGCTGGTTCGTACTACGTGATCGAGCGTCCCTTCGTCGAGCTGCGGAGCCGGCTCCGCACAAAAGCCATGCCGCGCGTACCCGCCACCGTACCGGGTCCCACGCTCATTGGTGCAGCCGACTCAACGGGAATCCAGAGTTCAGTCCCTTTGAGCTCGTAAGCTCAACAAAACCCGATCGAATCTTCCGGCTCGCCACGGCGATCAACGCGAACCGCGAGCCACTGGAAAGACAGCTCGACAGAAGCTCCACTCGGCGGTCGGAGAACTTTGCCCTGGCATTCTGAAACACAGAGACACAGAGATTCGCCGTGAAACCTCGACTCTGTGCTCTCCTTGTCTCCGTGTTTCAAAATCTCAAACAAGGACCATTGGGCGCAAGTCGCCCGGTCGTCCGCGCATCGAAGGTCGCTCGACTGGACGGCTTGCGCCGTTCCGCTAAATGGCTCGGACTTTTTCAACGGACCGCTTCGCCAAGTTGAGCCTGACGCCAATTGCTGCTGGTTCGCGTCACGAGAGATCGCGCAGGGCGGCCAGCAGTCGATCCACTTCTTCCAGAGTGTTGTAGTGGACGATTCCGACTCGGATCATTCCGTCCGGTTCCAGGCCGAGCCGTTCGGTCAATGGCAGGGCGTAGTAGTTTCCGTGCCAGACGAACAGCCCTCGCCGTCCGAGTTCCTCGGCGATCTCTGTCGGTGTACGACGCGAATGAGTGATTGAAATTGTGGGGAGTCGCTCGGCCCTGCGAAGCGGATCGTCAATTCCCCACAGCCGAAACGTGTCGAGCGGACGCAAGCCGTCGATCAGATGCCAGATCAGTTGCTGCTCGTAGTCCACAATCGCCTGGTAGGCCCGCTCCAGTGCGGGGCGTCTCTCCAGGGAATCGTCCCCCGCAACTGTCCGCCCAAGGTCTGCCAGGTAGTCGATCGCTGCCAGCGTGCCGGCAATGCACTCGTGATTCTGGGTGCCAGTCATCCATTTGTCCGGCAGCGCGTTCGATGCCGGTCGCAGCTTGAACGCCGGCAATTCTTCCAGCAGCGATCGTCGTCCCCACAGAAGGCCGATGTGCGGGCCGAAGAATTTGTAGGCGGAGCAGGCAAGGAAGTCGCATCCAAAGTCTTCAACATCGATGAGGCTGTGCGGAGCAAAGTGTACGGCGTCGAGAAATGTCAGAGCACCGACCTCGTGAGCCAGTCGGCAAATGTCTTTCACCGGATTGACCGAACCGACGGCGTTGGACGCACAGCCAACAGCGACCAGCCGGGTCCGATCGCTTAATTGGGATTTGAAATCGTCGAGGTCCAGCGTGCAGTCGTCCGGGTTGATGTCGATGTGTCGGACGGTCGCCCCGGCATCGGCTGCGGCCAGCACCCACGGAGTAAAATTGGCATCGTGGTCGAGCCGGCTGACGATGACCTCGTCGCCTGGCCCCCAGGTCCGAGCCAGAGCGCGGGACAGCGACAGCGTCAGCGTTGTCATGTTGGCGCCAAAGGCGACTGTGCCAGGATCGTCGCTGCCGACGAAATCCGCAGCCGCCTGGTGAGCGGCCGCGAGCATGTCATCGCTCTCGCGACTGGTGGGAAACAGACCTCCATGATTCGCGTTGTGCTGAATGTAGTAAGCACTCACCGCGTCGATCACTCTTTGTGGCACCTGAGTTCCCGCCGGACCGTCGAAGAAGGCCGCCGGATAATCACCAGCCTGACGGGCGAGGGCCGGGAACTGACGGCGAATTTCGTCGAGGTGATCGTGCAGTGAGGGAGTCATCGCATTCGTCCGTGAAAGGGCGGGAAAGAATCTCTGTGAATCTCATCTGCGAGCATGATGGCCAGGGCTCCAGGGATCTGAAAGCGATGTGGCACACACAACCACGCAGCACTCGAATCTGCCGCGGTCGTCAGCTTCCGATGGGCTGCCGGAATTCTCCGTTGAATGAAAAGCTGTTGAGGTCGCGGCCGAAGATGGGATACCGTTTCTGTTCTCGCAGCCGACCGACGGCGGGCCTCCTGCCGCGTCTCTACCTTTGAAGGTTCAATTGATGCCGGTTTCACTCTCCGAACTGCACCGTAGACGGACATTGCTCAAAGCAGGCGTGCTGTCGACGTTTGGCCTGACGTTGCCCGACCTGCTGCAGCGACCATCGAACGCGGATGCGGCGACGAGTGGTCGAGCGAAGTCCTGCATCCTGCTCTACATGACCGGAGGGCCAGCTCAGCAGGAAACCTTCGATGTGAAAACGGAGGCCAATGACGGTTACCGAGGTGAGTTCTCAAAGATTGCGACATCTGTTCCCGGCATTGAAATCTGCGAGCATCTGCCGCTGCTGGCTCAAAGTGCTCATCGGTTTTCGATCATCCGCTCGACGTTCCACAACAGCGGCACGCACGGAGTCGGAGTCCACTACAACCTCACCGGACTGCCACACGCAAAACGCCAGCGTGGCGAGCCGCAGATGGATCGTCGCGACCCGCCGTGCGTTGGCGGCGTGATCCGTCAGTTGCGGGGCGACCGCAACGGGTTGCCGGCAGCGGTTCATCTGCCGGTGCGAATCGGCGACCAGAACAACTTTCAGTGGGGCGGTCAGCATGCGGGCTTCCTGGGACCTCAGTATGACCCGCTTCTGTTGATTGATGAGAACTGGACGCCGGGCAGCCTGCCTCCGGGTTTCACTCCCCCGAAAGAAGTGGCGACCGGACGTCAGTCGAAACGGACCGAGCTTCTGAAGACGGTCCAGCGGCAACGCGATGGCGACTCTTCCGCAGAGTCGCGGTACGACCGCTTCCAGCAACTGGCGATGGACATTCTGAGTTCCGGTTCGTCATGGCGAGCCTTCGATCTCGACCAGGAGACGCCGGAAACCATTGAGCGATACGGCGATAACAAGTTTGGTCGCAGTTGTCTGGTCGCCCGACGGTTGATTGATGCTGGAGTCGGACTGGTGACTGTGCCCTGGATGTTTCTGCATTCCACAAAGAATTTCGACACGCACAAGGATCATTTCAAACTGATGAAATCGCTTCTGCTGCCGCCGATGGATCGAGCATTTGCGACTCTGCTGGAGGACCTAGCGGAACGCGGCCTGCTCGACGAAACGCTCGTCGCGTGGACGGGCGAGTTTGGTCGAACGCCGAAGATCAACGGCGGTTCGGGCCGGGATCACTGGGGGCAGGTCTACAGCACGGTCCTCGCCGGAGGCGGGATCCAGGGCGGCCGTGTCCACGGAGCCAGCGACAACATCGGAGGCCACCCGACGAAAGACCCCGTCCACACGCGTGACTTCGTCGCCACGATGTACCACGCCCTGGGCTACGGTCCTGACACAAAAGTCGTCGATCCAACCGGCCGCCCACATTTCATCATCGAGGGTCAGCCGGTTCGCGAGTTGTTGTGAATTGATCGCGAGCCGCCATCCGCGCCGACCCCCTCGAACGATTCCCATCGCTTCGGCCGCTCGCCGCACGCGACGCAACCTCACCTCCGGTGTAAACTCGACATCAGGCGGAACCCGTGAGCGTGCTAGATTCCGCAGTACCCCTCGCTTCAACTCACGAAGCGGAAAAGCTCAACGCACGATTTAGTCTGGATCCCCGCAGCCTCATAGATCGCAATTCGTTACCTTTCTTGAGGTGTTGCAGTAGCGGGACATTCCATGCAAATAAAGAAGCCTATCGACCGGCGTCTAAAGTTTTGGCTAGTGATACTGTTATCCCTGTTTGTTGGCCGCCGGGTCTTTGGCAGAGTCGAAACTGTCAGAAGCATGACACGTCCTTGTGTCGCCAGAGTTCCAGAAGCAGGGCGGGTCGCGACGGCAGGCTACCGGTCCTGCTCCGTCCTGCCCGGGCCGCCTATG
>ERZ891418.82-NODE-82-length-32141-cov-6.989653_pt1 | contig 32141 bp, 23 predicted proteins | sample MGYA00521236_ERZ891418 | MGnify/ENA primary metagenome ERZ891418 (study PRJEB32303, sample SAMEA104408696) | aquatic metagenome | biome: Brackish water; feature: Chemocline; material: water | place: Baltic Sea | collected 2014-10-18T10:34:00 | depth 100 m ... | reverse complement strand
CAGCATCGCGACGATCGGCGAACTCTTCAACGGCGAATTCGATGAGAGCCCGCGGATCATCGACGAGATCAGGATTCTGCTCGAATGCTTTCTCTACGCGAAACGGCTCATCCGTCGGCCAGTCCCAGATCACTTTGCTGATCGGAGACTGCGAATTCGGGTTGAGTTGCTGGAGTGTTTCGCCGCGGCCGAATTTGCCAAGAATCCAGTCAATCATGGTGAACCTGACAGCTACAGTTACAGTTAAAATTCTGAATCATCCCGTGGTACTGAAAATGGCCCAGCCGTCGACCAATTCCTCAGCGGGAAAACAGGTCGCCAAGCTGATGCAGCACTCGGCGGACAGCCCGTCCGGAATAGCTGGTTCGCTCAGCAATTTCTTCACTCGTGTGTCCACTGACTTTCAGCTCAAGAATCGTCCGTCGATCCGAAGACAGTCCCTGAGTTTTCTGCTCCCACTCGTCCTTAACAGCCACCTGCGCACTGGGGGACGGACCGGGATCGATCAGTTTATAGCGATCGGCCGTCTGGCTGTCCTGAATTGCACATTCGCGATCGACATCGTTTCGTTGAGCTCGCAAATGGCGGTTCTGGTCGACAAGCTTGTTGCAGGCAATGCGTGTGAGGTATCGCATCAGATGCTCAGGAGATTCCAGCTTCGCAATGCGGTCCATCTGAGCAAACACAGACTGCCATACCGACTGCAGGCAATCTTCGGTGCTGTAGAGAATCTTCATCTTGCGACTGCGGAACCGACGTCGGATCGCGCGGCAGATGTGTGGCCCGTAACGGTTCACCAGTTCTTCCGCTGCGGTCACGTCCCGATCCTGAAGCCGGTCGAGGAGTTCTCTGAAATGATCCTGTTTTTTGATCTTGGCCTGCTGTGATTACCTGCCCGGCGAGAATAAAACAGATGGCATCTTTGTCCGGCCGGTCCCAGAGAACCTCAAAAATCAAACGGCTTCTTTCTGAACCAGAGGCAGACGCAACCAGTATGAGGAATCCCGCAGCAGATGTTCAAGTAACGATCGCCGATTGTGCGCTTTTCCGTTCACATTGGAATGTGAACACAAGATTACATGTTTGCGGGAATTCACCGAAATCACCGCAAACCAGCTATCATCCCGGAGTTCGCAGCCAGCAGCGGCGTATCCCGGATTGCCTGCACGCGGACTGAGACGCCCGGAAATCGATAGAAGCACCACCATTCTGACGGCAACGTCAATTTCGAAATGGACCCACCAGCTTCTCATTGAGCGATCTTGTCTCGCGCCTCAATCACAACTACGGTGACTGTCAAGCAAGTCTTTCGCCTGAACTTCGGCGGCGTAGATTCGGCGAGCCTGTTATCGAAGACCCCGATCTCCAGGCTCCCAACTGGAAACCTCATGACGGACCTTTACATCGGCCTTGCGATCATGATCGCTGCCAGTCTCGCAGTGCTTGGGCTGACGGTGAAATGGACGAAGCCGTTGACGAAGCGAGCTGTCACGCTGACCGGTGTCCTTGCCGCGCTCCTTCTGCTGGCCTACCTTCGGTTTATCTGGAAGACGGCCTTGCTGTCCGAGCTGCTTCCATTCACGTCGATCGTCATTTTGAGCAACTGGTTTCCGTTCGCCGCAGCATTCCTGGCGGGCATCACCTGGACTCACGGATACGGTACGAAGAAGCGGCGAGTCATATTCGGACTGACTCTCTACACGATCGCGGTTTTCTCGATGGTCGAACCGATCCTCGGGCAGCCTCCGCGTTGCTTCGACAAATGGCAGTCGCACGAGAAGTACTCATTTCCAATCAGTCGCCAGACTTCCGGCTACTCATGCACAGCGGCGGCCGCGGCGACGCTGCTGCGACTGAACGGGATCCCGGCTCAGGAATCAGAGATGGCCGAACTGTGCCTCACACGACGAGGCACGACATGGCAGGGACTTTACCGAGGCCTCAAACTGAAGACCGCCGGGCATCCGTTCCGGGTCGAGATCATTGAGTGCCGGTTGTCCGAACTGAAAAACCGCCTTCCCGCACCAGCAGTCATTTCGGTCGGCATCGATCCGGACAAACCATACTCTCGCGAATACGTCTACGCCTGGGGCTGGCAGCCAGGTATGAGGCACTCCGTCGTCCTGCTCGGCTTCAACAAAGACACAGACCGAGCCGCCGTCGCTGACCCAAGCGTCGGTTTCGAAGAGTGGAACGCGCGCGACATGGAAACTCTCTGGCGAGGCCGCGCGGTCTGCCTGGTTCCGATCGCTGCCGACTGACACTCGCGAGTCTCAGGAACTGGGAAGGCGAGGCGCCTGCGGAACCGCAGGCGCGCAGCAGCCCGTCCTGACACGAAGTCTGAGTCCAGTCGAAAGCCAATCAACAGCCCTCGAGTCCAGCGGGATTACTTCAACCGGTGCTGATCGACGATGTCCCAGTCGACGTCGATGCCCAGGCCTGGCCGGTCGGTGATCTCGACGAACGGGCCTTCGATTCGGATCGGCTCTTTGACGATGCGGACTTCGTGGTAGTCAGGCCCGAGGATGTCGCCTGGGTACTCGTCCAGTTTCACGTTCGAACTGGCGATCGCCACGTGACACATCGCGGCGGTGGCGATGTCGAATTCCAGATTGGAGCCGATGCTGCACGCCACCCCGTGCCGTTCGGCCAGCGAGATAATCTCGCAGCACTTCCGGATGCCGCCGTTCTTTCCGGGGTAGACGCTGATCACATCGCACGCGTCGTTGCGGAGACACTCCCGCGCGTGGGCCAGGTCAAAGACGATGTCGTCGGCCATCGTCTTTGTCGGACGGATCGCCTGCCGGACTTCGGCGAGCGCTGCGTAGTCGCCGTTTGTCGTCGGTTGCTCGAACAAAGCCACGTTGAATTCCCGCATCCGCTCGAACGATGAGATCGCAGTCGGAGCGTCCCAGCCACAGTTTGCGTCGATGACGAGTTCCCGGTCGGGGCCGATGACCTCTCGGACAATGCGAACCCGCTCGACGTCTTCGTCGGGAATCGTGCCGACTTTGACTTTGATTGTGGAGAATCCTTCCTCGACGAGTTCGCCCGCTCGTTTCCTCGCCCGGTCCGGAGGGTAGGCTCCCATCGAGAAGCGACACTTAATTTCGCGCGGCTTGACCGCTCCGCCGAGCAAATCGTAAACAGGTTTCCCAGCCGCTTTGCCCTGGATATCCCAGCAGGCCATTTCGATTGCTGACTTGGCGAACCAGTTGAAGGCCGTTGCCTTGTCCATCGTCAGATCGATTCCCGCGACGTCGTGCGGGTCGGCTCCGATCAGCCTGGGGGCAAGGATTCTGTCGATCATCGCGACCGTTCCCCAGACGGTCTCGCCACTCCACCGCTCCATGACGGTCGCCTCGCCGACACCGTCGATTCCCGCATCGGTCTCGACCCGGACGATGACATATTTGGAAACGTGGTGTTGACCGAGGGCCGAGATCATGCGGCGTTCCGGCTTAAGCGGAATCTCGACGGCGTGGCTGGTGATCCGAGTGATTTTCATCGTTGCGTCCTTGTCCATAAGATGCAGGCCGATGAGAGGCCCGCGTCGCGGGATCGTGGCAGATTCCGTTGGGATCGTCACGCTCGCTGTCGGATCAGTCGCCTCGCGAATCAATTTTCCTCACCGCATTCGACGGCCGAATTCCCACAGCCGACGTCAACACCTGGCCGGTAGAAATTTCACGTGGCTCGAATTTTCCTATCTCTCACGATCCTCGGCACGCTGTTGATTGGCGTTGCGTTTTTCTTTGGCCTCAACATTGGCGACCCTCGGGAAATCACTCAGGCAAAGGCCGTCGACACGCACATGATGCTCGGCCTGGGCGGGCTGATGTTCGCAACCCTCATTCACGCCATCGTGTTTACCTATTTCATGGGGACCGGCCGGTGGCTCGAGGAAACGTCGCTGGCCTACAAACTGCCGTCGAGTTTTCATGACGAGAGCCGGCAATTGAAATCTCGACTGCTCATCAAAATCACCGGCTGCCTGCTGCTGCTGATTCTGACCGGTGCGATGGGAGCAGCAGCCGACCCGGCCTCACCGGTTTCCTTTGAGGGAGCACTCAAGCTTTCTGATTCGACCGTCCACCTGATCGTCGCCTCAGTCGCGGTCCTGCTGAACGTCCTGACTGGAATTGCCGAGTTCCAATCGATCGAGCGAAACGGCGGGATCATCGAAGAGGTTCTTGGCGAGGTCCGCCGAATCCGTACCGAAAAAGGCCTGCCCGTCTGACGACGCTCGCTTAACCAGGAACAACGCATGGAACGTGGCATCAGTGTCCTTGGTCTGTTTGTGATGCTGGGCCTTGCCTGGGCGATGAGCAACAACCGTCGGCAGATCAACCTCCGCCTTGTGGCCGGAGGCCTGCTGCTGCAACTCGGGTTTGCACTGCTGATTCTCAAAACTGAGCCAGGGCGCAATCTATTCAACTGGCTCGGGGACCTGTTCCGCAGCATGCAGAGCTTTACCGATGCCGGAACCGGCTTGCTGTTCGGCATCAATCAGGCCGACGCTCCGCCGGATCAGATGTTGCTTCGAACATTCGCGTTCGGAGTTCTGCCGACGATCATTTTCTTTTCGGCGTTGATGTCTGTGCTGTACCACCTGGGCCTGCTCCAGGTCGTCGTGCGAGGCATGGCGTGGCTGATGCAGAAAACGCTCGGCACGTCCGGAGCCGAAACACTTTCGGCGGCCGCAAACGTCTTCGTCGGGCAGACAGAAGCACCGCTCGTCATTAAGCCGTACCTCGCGAAGATGACCGAGTCGGAACTCATGGCTCTCATGGTGGGTGGGTTCGCGACGATCGCTGGCGGAGTTCTCGCCGTTTACGTCTCGATGGGAATCGACGCGGGGCATCTGCTGACCGCTTCGGTCATCTCGGCACCGGCGGCACTGGTCATTGCCAAAATCATGATGCCCGAAACCGGGACGCCCGAAACGGCGGGTGGGCGGATTCCAGAGATTCCCAGAACTGCCGGCAATCTGATCGAGGCCGCGACGCAGGGAACGAGCGATGGCCTGAAGCTGGCGCTCAACGTCGGTGCCATGCTCATCGCCTTTACGGCACTTGTCGCGCTGCTGGATGCTCTTGTCGGCTGGACGGGAACGTTGTTCGGTCAGGTCGGGGAGGACGCCTGGAGTCTCGGGCTGCTGTTCGGTTATCTGTTTGCTCCGATCGCGTTCTGTCTGGGAGTTCCCACGGAGGACACTCTGCACGTGGGGCAACTGCTCGGCCTGAAGATGGCCACCAACGAATTTCTGGCTTACGACCAGATGCAGAACTGGGTCAAGAACACAGAGGACGGCGTCGAACTCAGCATGCGGTCACGGATCATCCTGACGTACGCCCTGGCCGGATTCGCCAACGTCGCGTCGATCGGGATCCAGATCGGCGGGATCGGAGCACTCGTCCCCGAGAGGCGGTCGGACCTCACCCGGATTGGCGTGAAGGCAATGCTCGGTGGAACGCTGGCGTGCTTCATGACGGCGTGCATTGCCGGGGCATTGATCGGTGACCCGCCAGCCGAAGCAGAAAAACCAAACGCGACCGCTGAAGAACCGACGGACGTGTGACACGCCGAATCGCGGCCAGGTCGTGTCTCTCGCCTACAGAAACTGGTCACTCTGGAGCGCTTGCGGCTCGGCGGCAGCCGCGCACTGCCATTTCGCTTACGAGACCTCGTCGTTCTCCAGACACGTTGCCTACGCGTTTTTGACCTCGAAGATTGCTTCGATTTCGACACCCGGTCCGGTTGGCAGTGAGGCGAACCCCAGCGCGCTGCGAGCGTGAAAGCCGTCGCCTTCTTTGCCGAAAATTTCGTGCAGCAGGTCCGAGCAGCCGTTAATCACCAGGTGCTGATCGGTGAAGTCCTGCGTGCAATTGACGCAGCCCAGGACTTTGATGACTCGCAGTCCGTCGAGCGTTCCGTGCTCGTCGCGGACCGAATTCAGAATCTTCACGGCACATTCTTTCGCCGCGGCATATCCCTGTTCGACGCTGAGGTCGCGACCGAGTTTGCCTTTGATGTCGCTGGTGTGGCCGGACGTCATCAGCAGATTGCCCGTCCTGATGCACAGGTTGAGGTAGCCGGGTGTGACGGGCGAGAACTTGATGCCCAGTTCCTGAGCTTTCTTGTCAGCACTCATGTAGTCCCTCCTGATGTCGGTGGATCGTATTCGACGACGGCCGCAGATGAGCCATCGAGTTTTTACAACTGGAAGATGGTGGCAGGTTGGCTGATCGTGCGCCCTCGCTAACTCGCTTTGAAGTTGCGCGTCGGGTTTCCTGGCTGCTTGCGCTCGCGCGAGCAGAATATTTTGTGACCTGGTCTTACGAAAGTGACTGCCCTGAGCGATGTTTGAGGAATGACTGAATGCCATCCTTCGGCGTGCCGTCCGCGTTGATTAGCCCAGCGTTCGGGAATTCGTGCGGAGCTTTGTCGGACAGGTGGCTCCAGTAGATTCCGACAACCGACTGTTTCGCCATCAGCAGCGAGACCATTTTATCGATCCACTTCGCCTGTTCGGCGTCGCTGCACGACTCGGCCCGAACCGTCAGGTCACTGGTACTTGCCGGGTCGGGGAGCGCCGTGGACGGGTAGGCCAGGGTCACGCTGAGCGGTACTTCGAGCATGCTCCATTGGTCGATCAGCCGGGACGTGTCGAGCAGGTCGCGCGGCAACGCGGACTGGTCGTTGTATCCGGCGGCGATTTCGAGGTTCACGCCGGAGAGGCCCACACCGCATCGCAACAGGGCGTCGACAAACTGAATCGGAGACAGACGGTGTTCGCCCGCCGCCTGATACGCGCCCCACGGCTGCTCGATCCGAATCTGCAGTTGAGCTTCCTCATCGACTTGTCGCGCCACTTCCAGAGTCTTCGCGACAAGAGTCAGCCGCTCCTCTTCGTTGAGATTGAAAGCGCCGCCGGTATTGACTCGCGATGACACTTCCCAGATGCGGACCCGCCCCAGGTAACGGTTGATCGCAGTCTCGACAAAGTCGGATAGAAAACTCTGCAGGTTGAAGAAATCGTGCCCCCACTGCTTCAGCCACTCGGGCAGTCCATTCTGCGACAGATTCAGCAGTGGGCCGCCTCGCAGCAGCATTCTGTTTTCTGTGCCCCACTCAACAAGCTTGTCGAGCAGATCCCAGTCGTACTCACCTTCCTGCTTCTCGATCTGCTTCCATTCGATCGGGACGGCCGCTGATGTGAAGGCCTGCTGAAAGATTTCACCGTGCGCTTCGATATCGGCGTCGCAGTTGATTTCGCAGCTGAACGAAACGGGCAGTTGCGGACTTCGTTTCAGGCGAACCATCAAACGCTGCCGGACGTACGCCGTTGTCAGCAGCTCGGCCGCTTCGAGCGATCTGGCGATGGCCATGTCAGCCAGAGCCGCGACTTTTGCCACATCTGGTTTCGCGGCGGTTGCCTGGGCGAACAGCGAGTGCGCTTCGCGATGGACTTCTTGAAAGTTGTCGGGAACGGTCATTCCGAGCGCTTCCCACGTCGCCAGCTGGTTTCTCAACTGAACGATGCGTCCTCGCGCCAGTTCCAGAGCAAGGATATACGGGTCGTCGCTTTCGCGCAGACTGGCTGTGCAGATGACCGGGCGGCCGAAACCCTCAACCGGGTAAGAAATATGAAGTTTTCCGCTGTCGGAATTCACCCGACGAATCTCGACCTGACCGGGGGTCGGTTCAATGCGAGCGGGGAAAACGCGGCCGTCAAATCCGCTGACGTAAGCACGTCGCGCGTCGGAATCCGGGTCGAGCAGCCCCTCGGGGTGAACGGTAAACCTCATGACCCCCATGCTGGAGAATCCTGTTTCGATTGTGGGGCAGCGTGAGATCCGAAACGGCACGCCAGAGATGATCAGTGAGAGACCCGTTTGGACCGATGTCAGCCTGCCCGCTGCCAACGATCGTCTGATGTGAATTCGATATTTCTCTGCGGCCTGAATCCCGTGTCCGCTCTGAAAACAGCGGTTTCAACCGCACAGAAGGAGTGAGTGTAGCCCTCGCCGGATTCATGTTCAAGAAAGTCGATGACGGATAGACTCTGCCGCAGATGACTGTGCTGCAAGCAGTTACGGTGATTGAGCTTCCTCCGAAATCCAGCCTGGCCCGTGGTCGTGAGTGGAACTGCCGAGTTGAGTTGAGAACCGACGTGGCGACGCGGCATCACACGAAGCGTGAATAAATGTCCGAGGCTGTCAATCCTGTCAAAAACAGAACAGCATCACCCAGCACTGATCGAACCCGAATTCCGAGACACGTCATGGCCGACGCCTTCCTGAAAAGCTCACTACCCGGGCTGACCGCCCGAACCGGCAAGGTGAGGGACATTTACGAATTCGACGACCGGCTGCTGTTCATCGCGACGGATCGAATCAGCGCTTTCGACTGGGTCCTTTCGACTGGCATCCCAGACAAAGGGCGAGTGCTCACACAGGTCAGCAACTTCTGGTTCAACCGGCTTGACGTCGCCAATCATGTGCTGAGCCTCGACCCGAGTGACGCCCCACTTCCGCCCGGCACCGATGTCGAGCCGCTTGTCGGGCGCAGCATGGTCGTGCGAAAAACCCAGGTCGTCCCGATCGAGTGTGTCGTGCGAGGTTACCTCGCCGGGTCCGGCTGGAAGGAGTACCAGCAGAGCCAGACGGTCTGCGGCATCGCACTCCCGTCGGGACTCGTCCTGGCCGACCGGCTTCCCGAGCCGATCTTTACGCCGGCCACGAAAGCGGAATCCGGTCACGACGAGAACATCTCGTTTGAAGAGACCGCCAGTCAGATCGGCACGGAACTGGCGACTCAACTGAAAGAGCTCAGCATCGAGATCTATTCGACTGCCGCAGACTACGCACGTGAGCGAGGCATCATCCTCGCCGATACAAAGTTTGAGTTCGGCCTGCTCGACGGCGAGATCATTCTCATCGACGAGGTGCTGACTCCGGACAGTTCGCGATACTGGCCCGCCGACCGTTACGCTCCGGGACAGAGCCCGTTTTCGTTCGACAAACAGTTTGTGCGGGACTGGCTCGAAACCACCGGCTGGGACAAAAACAGCCCGCCTCCGAAAATGCCGGACGAAATCGTGACGAAGACTCGCGAGAAATACGTCGAGGCCTGTACGCTGATTACTGGTCAGGAGTTTGAATGGGCATAGGATTTCGGCCCGCCACAAACGCTAGACGAGGTCAACGGTGTCCACAAATACTGATGAAGAACAAACTTCTCCTTCACAGGACCCGTCAAGGAATGCGATTGCGATTGCCACAGTCTTATGTGCGTTTGGCATGTATTGGTTGGACTGTCGAATTCAGCTCCAACCATGGACTATCGCGATACTGACTTACTGCTCCGCGGTAGTGATCACCTTCATTCCCGTTTTTGTGTTTTGTGGCGATCCTCAAAAAAGTGCAGCTGCACGATGGAGGGAATTCTTTCGAAGACTCTCCTCACTTCACGGAAGAACAAAAGCAAGAACTTAAGCAGCACTTTTCGCGGCTCGCCGGTACGCTTGGCTACTGGAAAAACACCGCCGCCAAATTTCAACGGTTCCACTACTACTGCCTGATGTGGACAATTCCGTCGTCCGTGCTCATTCCAGTTCTAACGCAGTCGATAGGTTCCGGATCGGAGGACGGCCCACGGTTGCTGGTCACCATCATGTCGGTAGTCACGGCCATGCTGATGGCATTTACCGCGGATTAAAGGTGGAAGAAAACTTCAAGGCGTTTCGGCATGGCGAATCAGAATTCTACGACATGTACCGCCGGCTGCTCGATCGCCCGAGTTCGTTCGGCGATCGTTTTGAGAAGCAGTTTGCGAAGTACGCAGCGGATACAGAGACGCTTCGACGAAACGTTCGGAATGCCGAAACGAATAATCTGGCGATGCTGGATGACGGCAAGCAGACTTTGAAAGACGGAACGTTGCCCTGACATGGTCCACCGATATCCACGCGAAGAGTTGACGATTGCTCACAGAGTCACCCCCGTGTGAATTCTGACTGTTGGACTTGACCGAAATTGAAGACTTGCCAACAAGCCATTCGCGACCTGGACTGGGTGCTCACGTCCCCCACCCTTATCTCTCCGTCGCATGTGGCCGAAGAGATCTCCGACTCGATCGAGCCAACAAATCTCAATCAGTTTCAGAATGAACTGGCGGAATTCATCCATCGCGAATCGCCGCGTCGAGATCAGTACAGAGTGGGTCGCTATTTCGAGCAACTGGTTCTGTTCTACCTCAAGCACATTCGACAGGTTGAGATCGTTGCCAGCGGTCTTCAGATCCGGGATGGCAGCCGAACGGTCGGTGAGCTCGACTTTGTTTTCCGCGATGAGCAGGGACGACTGCAGCACTGGGAAACCGCCGTCAAGTTTTACCTTTTTCATCCCGATCCAACGGAATCCGGCAACCACCTGGTCGGACCGGACTCACGTGACAATTTCGAGAAGAAAATGCAGCGGCTGTTTGAGCATCAACTGCCTCTCAGCAACAAGCCATTCCCCGACATCGCCGAACGGCACGCGTTTGTCAAAGGGCGAGTCTTCTACCACCCGGAATTCCTGCCGCCCACATCGCTGCCCGATCTCCTCTCGCCAGACCACCTTCGAGGCGTCTGGCTTTATCGTCGGGACCTGGACTGGCTCAGCCGGCTCGCCGAGTCGAGCGGTAGCGGCATGGCGAGAATCGTTCAAAAACCGCTCTGGCTATCACCGGACATCGTGACAGACACGCCGAGTGACCTGACTGCAAAACAGCTCGTTCCCGTCGAAAATCTGCAGGCCCAGCTTAAGCAGCACTTTCGCGAGTCATCGTCTCCGCGACTGGTCAGCCTGCTCGCGCGACAGTCTGGCGAGTGGCGAGAAGTTGAGCGGGTTTTCGTCGTCGCCGAATCGTGGCCCAACGACAGGTAACGCGACCGGCCATCCGAACGGCATCGCGACGACAGGTTCAGCTCAGTCTTCGACCGGCATGCTGGCGGGTTCCCAGGAAAACTCGATCGCTCGGCCGCAGGCGTCGCAGCGGCACTGTTCTCCGATCAGCCGAAGCTGCGTGACCGGTGCGCTGCAGTTGGAGCATTCCTGAATATCGAGCTGATGGAAGAAAGCTTCCGTCGTGAAGAATTCGCCACGACCGCGATCGAAGTAGCCCTCGACAAGACCTTTGCTCACACACTTGCTGATGAGCATTTCCGCTTTGAAAACTGTGACTCCCAGTTCGCGTGCCAGCCGGCTGACCTTGCTTCGCCGATGGCTGTTCAGAAATGTGGCAATCATCCCGGTCTCCTGGAACCTCTTGACGAGCGTCCAGAAAACGAACCCGACGAACCCGAAAACGGCCCCGACAACAAACACAATTTTCGCGGGGAGCCACAGGCCGAGCAGAAACGCCAGCAGCGGCGCGACGATCAGAGCACACACGGTTCCGAGGCTCGAAAACACGATGCCAGGCACAAAGAGCGGAGTCGTCGACGGGATCGGGCGAGCTGGCATGCTGTATCTCGAAGAGTGTTAACAGCCCGTTGAAAAAGCTCGTTGAATCACAACTCATCCGCTGAGCCGTCTGCGTCGCAACCGTACGGCCAATTGTTTCGATGTCGACTCAAACTTCAAGCGGACGTCACGGCCTGATTGAAAGGAAACCGCACTGGTCACGACACTTGTCGGAAACAACCGACCGTGCGACCCTGCGAGCGGCATCTGAAATCGGCCTCCAACCGCCACCTCGAAGAATTCAGATAGAGAACTCACAATGACAGACACACATTCAAGACGCAGGTTCCTTCAGACGTCGGTGGCGCTCACTGCCGCCAGCTGCGTGGGTGAAGTATTTTCGGCCGGGAAAGAAGCAGAGGAGGCTGAAAAAGTCTCGCGTATCGACACTCATTTGCACTGCTTTGCCGGAAGCGAGGACTCACGGTTCCCTTATCACAAGCAGGCTCCGTATCAGCCCGACGCAGCGGCCACTCCGGAGCACCTGCTTAAGTGCATGGACGGAGCCGGTGTGGATTTCGCCGTCGTCGTGCATCCCGAGCCGTATCAGGACGACCACCGTTACCTTGAGCACTGCCTGAAGGTTGGCAAGGGTCGGCTGAAGGGAACGCTGCTGCTGTTCTCCGATGTCGAAGGCTCGCTGGAAAAGATGCCCGAACTGGTGAAGCAGCTGGACGTGGTCGCCGCGCGAGTTCACGCGTACGCCCCCGACCGCCTCCCGCCGTTCGGCAAGCCCGAGCTGAAACGACTGTGGCGAACGGCCGGCGAGCTGGGCCTCGCACTGCAGCTGCATTTCGAACCGCGCTACGCAACCGGCTTCGAGCCGCTGATCCAGGAATTCCGCGACACGCAAGTGATCATCGACCACCTCGGCCGCCCGTTCCAGGGCACGCCAAAGGAACACGCGACCGTCATCAAATGGTCCAGGTTCCCCAACACGGTGATGAAGCTGTCGGCGATCCCCGCTCAAAGCAGCTACCCGCACCGCGACATCAAGCCGATCATCCGCAGCCTGACCGACGCCTTCGGAGCCGACCGCATGATCTACGGCGGAGGCTTCAACGCCGACGCCACGCCCGAATCCTACAAGGCCGCCTTCGAACGAGGCCGCTCCTTCATCGACCACCTTTCCACGAAAGACCAGGCGAAAATCCTCGGCGGAACAGCAGCGAAGCTCTACGGATTCAAATAACCGGAAGGAGGCGAAGGATGTCGCGACGACTCCGGAGACCGACGATGACTTCGATTCAACTGCCGTTGCTTCTAATAATCGTTCTTCTGCAGGCTTCGCTGGCCTCGGCTCAGCTACCTGTGGAACCACTCGACATCGGACACGAGCCGCAGTTTCTGTTTGATGGCCACATCGTCGATAATCACTGGGCGATTCGGTACAAGCGGCAGGCGGTCACGCGGGTCTTTCATCAGGCGACAAAGCACGGTGAGCCTGTCCTGAAGGGGGATCAGCCCAGCTTTTTATGGGTTGTCCGTGATGACCAGGCCGGGCTGTTTCGGATGTATTACCAGGCCAACTTTCGCAGCGATGTGGCCGACGCGGACGCGGGGCGGAAGTACACAACTCGGATTGCGTATGCCGAGTCGAAGGACGGCGTCGAGTGGACTCGGCCAGACCTGGGGTTGTTCGCTTTTCACAAGACGAAGCCGAACAACGTGGTGATCGCCCGGGAAGGCCAGCCGGACTTTGAAGCGGCCGGGCCAGTGATTCTGGAAGTTCCCGAAGAGGACCGGCGAGGTTTTCGCTGGCTCATGCTGTACCGCGCGAAGGGGCGAGGGCTCGGCGAGGCCAGTGGGATTCACGTTGCCGGCTCGAACGACGGCGTCCGCTGGAAGCCCGAGGACGATCAGGTGATCGCTCATCTGCACAGCGATCATCACAACACGATTTCGTGGGATCCTCTCCGGCACGAATTCGTGATGTTCTACCGGGCGAAGCACATCTATCGAGCGTTCGGCGAAGAGATGCTCGATACCGGAGCCTCGCGCCGGGTCGCGCGGTTCACCAGCCCGAAACTGTGGACCGACTGGATGGCTCAGGAAGACCGCTGGCCGCAGACGGTCCTTGTCCCGGACGAGATCGACAGCGAAAAACACTTCAACTTCTTTTACGGCATGCCGACCGTGCATCGGCACGGCGTCTACTGGGGATTCCTCGAACCATTTCGCATGAACGATTTCATTCAGACGGAACTGGCCGTCAGCCGCGACGGCGTTCACTTCACGCGGTTCGCCGACCGACCGCCGATCATCCCGTACGGCAAGGAAGGTTCGTGGGACGACGAAATGATCTTCGCCAGCCCGGGCTGGGTGGAAGTTGGCGACGAATGGTGGATTTACTACAGCGGCTGGGACGGACCTCACGGCACGACCGATCGCACGGGAGCCATTGGCCTGGCGAAGATCCGCAAAGAAGGCTTCGTATCAATGCGAGGCCCGGCCGGTGGCGGAGTCGTCTGCACGCGAGTCCTCCGCTGGCCGGGCGGCGATCTGATCGTCAACGCCGACTGCGGCGATGAAGGCGTCCTGCGAGTGCGAATCAGCGAACCTGGCCGCAAACCGATCGCCAGCCTGAACTACGACGACTGCGAAGAATTCCGTGGCAATTCGGTCTCACACCAGGTCAAGTGGAAGGACGCTTCTATCTCGGCGCTGAAGGACAAGCTCGTCCGGCTGGAGTTTTACCTTCAGAACGCAGACCTCTACACATTCCGCGCGGCCGTAGTGGATTCACGGAAGGGGAAGCGTTAACTCGCAACTCAAAAATCTTTTCGAGTGACGTAGACGCAAGTCACTGTGAGCATCACCGCCAGGAAGGCCAGGTTGCTCCAGATGGGTTCCCAGATGTCGAGGACGACTCGGTCCGCTGTCAGATCTGCCTCGTCGTCAGTCGCGGCGGTTTCCTGTTTCGTCAACAGCCATTTTACAACGTCTTCCATCTCGCCCGGTTTCGGGAAGATCGTGTAGACCGGATCGATCCCCCACAGGTAAAGATTCTCCAGAAAGTCCGGCTGCTGAGCGAAGCGGGCTTTTTCCGTCATCGACTCCGGGCTGTCGTACTGAATCACTTCCCCAAACCCGGTGCTGACGAAGAGCGAATTGTCCGGGCCAAATGCGACGGCCGAGATGTCTCTTTGCCCTGCCGGCTCTCGCGAGCCAGGCTGATCGGCCTGCGTGTCGTACAGCCACAACCGGCGATGGTGAAACAGCACGGCGAGCCACCGGCCATCGGGTGAGGACTGAATGTCGCGCGGCTGATTCCGCCCGAACGGCGAATACTCACCGACCGCTTGAAGCGTTTTCGCATCGAGGATTGCGATCGAGCCGTCTTCGCTGGCGAGGACGACACGCGAGCCAGCGCGACCGATCAGCGACTGATCCGTCCTGGGCCATTCGAGGCTCGTCTTCACTTCGTACTGGCCTTTTACGTTACGCGTTAACAGTGCGAGCTTCTGACCCGAGCGGACGGCAAGCTCGCCCTTTGCGGCATCGTGGCTCGCGGCAAACGGAGATTTCCATTCCAGCGTGTCATCGTCAATTCGTACAAACTTCGCGGCCTGGCCGAACCCCGGCACTTTCATTCCGAAGACCTCGAGGCCTCCATCGCCCGCTTCCGGGTCGCCGTCGAATCGATGCAGCCCCCCGGTTCCGGCCACCAGAATCTCTCCGTCTCGACCGATCGCCAGCATCCTCACTCCGCTGGGAACGGCGATGCTTTCGACCGGTTTCCAGTCGCCGTCGCGAGGTGCCACAACGAGCTTCGGTGTGCTGCGCATCCAGCGATTTCCACCGCCGCTGCGAACGGCGACAAGCCGGCTGTTGGGACTGTCAAAATACGGCCCAACCATCGGATAGCCACCGCCGCCGGGACCTCGACGTCGCTCGCCGAACACCTCCACCCAGGTATTCTCGTCGGTACGCCACTCGAAGCCGCTGCCCTGCCGATTTGTGACGATCAGCGAATCCTCGGCGGGAACAATCACTGCCGTCCGGCGCGCATTCAGAAACCACTCGTCCAGCGCCGACTTCGCGACGCCAACAATGAAGCAGACGGCCCAGAACAGAATCGACACGACGATCGATACGACGGCGTTTCTCCAGATGACGGCGGCGAGAGTCGAGACGGAGTAGTAAATCGCAAAGACGAAAACAAAGACCGGAATCGTCCACAGCAGACCGCTGCTCCAGAGGCCGAACCGCCAGCCGATGACGAGCCACAGTCCGGCGATCAGAAACACCGTGTTGAGCAGGATGAAAACACAGCCGCCGAAAAACTTGCTGAGAAACAGGAACGGTCGCGACACCGGCTTGCTGAGCAGCAGATCGATGGCCCCCGCGTCGAGCATCTGCGGCACAATCGACGCGGTCACCAGGAGCGCGATAAAGACGCCGAGGTTTCCGACCAGGCGGCTCACCACGAACGCGATCACCGTCTCCGCGATCTGGTGCAGCTGGTCCTCGGTAAGCGGCACTTCATCGCCAATCGGGTACCACAGATACACAAACTGAACGGCGTCCTGCCCGGCGCCTTCGATGAAGTCGCGAAACGCCACGTCAAAAACAAGCCGGGTGAACCGCGCGTGCCGCTCGTCGTCGAGCGAGTCGAGTCCGCTCTGTCGAATCTCAGCCGCTTCAGCCCCGAGCCTGACGGACTTGAAAACGTCTTCGTTGTAGAACTCGCGCGAGTGCAGTTGCCGGTTGATCTCGTTACGCAGTCGACCCGCCGCTCTCATGCGGGAGCCTCGCCCGCCGTCTTCCTCCTTCAGATTCGTAAGCTCTTTCTGAAAGTCCTCTGGCAGTTTTGACCACAGATAGCCGGCCGGCGTGTCCGGTTTGTCCCGATGATCGATCAGGTGCTGCACCAGTGCCGTCGGATCGCGCAGATCTTCCCAGTGAATCGCGATGGCGACCGTCTTCTCGTAGCCGAGCGGAGCGACCAGCGCGAGGAACAGCGAAATAAGAATCAGGACGATCCACAGAACCCGCGTGGCGAGAGCTTCTCGAAACGAATCGCGGATCACAGCAAGGTAAGGTCGCATGAGGAATCCAGGCTGAGGACGCTGTCAGTTCTTGTCGTCCGCGTTGGTGTCTGCGGGGCCGGGCGTGAGGCTTTCGGATTTCATCTCCGAATCAGGGCTCTCGCTGTCAAGGTTCTCGCTGTCAAGGTTCTCACTGCCGATCAGTTCCAGAAATGCCTGCTCCAGCGTCTGCCGGTTTCTCGACATCGACACGATGCTGATGCCCGCCTGGCGGATTCCATCGACGGTCCTGTCGATTTCCGACTGCGAACACGGAGCCACTGTGACCGTTGTCGTTTCGGCATTCCGGCTGGCGACCTGCGGTCCGAGGTCGCTGAGTACCGCCAGCGTCGCGGCTTCGTCAGCGACGAGTTCGAAGATCAGCCTGGTTGATGAGCCCTGGGTCAGGTCGTGGATCGGCCCGACATGGCGGACCCGTCCGTGGTTGAGCACAGCGACTCGATCAGCAACCAGTTCGATTTCCTGCAGCAGATGACTGTTGAGGAACACGGTCCGGCCCTGCTCCTTGAGCTGAAACAGCGTCTTGCGAATGTCCGCCCGGCCGATCGGATCCACTCCGTCCGTCGGTTCGTCCAGAATCAGCACATCCGGGTCGTGCAGCATCGCCTGAGCCAGACCCAGCCGCTGCAGCATGCCCTTCGAGTAGCTCTTGACCGGGGTCGAGCCCCACTTGCCCAGGCCGACGGTCTCGAGCAGTTCGTCGCGTTTCCTGCGAATCTCCCGGCCGGGCACGTGGCTGAGTTGACCGTAATAATCGAGAGCGGTGAATCCGGTGAGGTGCCGCGGAATGCGGTGATTTTCCGGCAGATAGCCAATCCGCATTCGGCCTCGCCGATCACCCGCCGGAAGACCGAGCACGCTCGCCGATCCCTCCGTGCGTTTCACAATGCCCAGCAGAATCTTGATGAGGGTTGTTTTGCCGGCTCCGTTTGGACCAAGCAGCCCGAAGATCTCACCCGGCTGGACGTCGAACGAAACGCCCTGCAGAGCCTCGATTTTTCTTCTCCGGATCAGACCGCTGCGATACGTCTTTCGCAGGTCAGAGACGGACACGACCGGTGATGTCATAGGTGTTCTCCGCAGGCACTTTCAGCCAGGGTGGCCGTTACCACTGTACTCGCCTTCGGTCGAAGTTGTTTCGGCGCTGCCGAGACAGCCTCGCCTCCCGAACTGCGGTTTCACCCGCTCAGACGATCGGCTCGCCTCGGTAACACCGGTCCAGAATCTGCATCGTGTGCAGCACCGGCAACGGCTTCTCCTGCCGATCCAGATGAGATTCGATTTGAGTCATGCAGCCGATGTTGCCCATCGCGACGACCTGAGCTCCAGTCGAGAGCACCGCGGCGGCCTTCCGCGAGCCGAGTTCCGCGGCCGTCTCCGGCTGTTCGATGTTGTACGTGCCGGCCGATCCGCAGCAGATCTCACCGTCCGGAATCTCGACGAGTTGCAAGCCCTCGATCGAACTCAGCAGTTGTCGCGGCTGAGCTCGCACCTTCTGAGCGTGCGCCAGGTGGCAGGCGTCGTGGTAGGCAACTTTCACCGGCTGCTTCAGTGGTGGCGGAGTCTTGAGGCCCAGCTCAGCCAGAAACTTGCTGACATCCTTCACCTTGCCGACAAATTCTTCGGCCTGCGTCTGCTCGGGTTCGCCGCGCAGCCAGAGCGCGTACTCGTGCATGCCCGACCCGCAGCCGGCGGCGTTGGTGAGAATCGCATCGACGTCTTTCGGAAAGGCCTGCAGATTCTGCTTCGCAAACTGCTTCGCATGCCACGCGGCCCCGGTGTGGGCGGCGAGGGCTCCGCAGCACGACTGCGTTCTGGGGATGACCGTCTCGACGCCGTTTTCGGCGAGCACACGCAGCGTCGCGTGATTGATGTCCGGGGCCAGGACCTGCTGAGCACACCCGGCAAGCATCGCCACCCGCGCACGCCGCTCGCCCTTGGCCGGAACGATTTCCGGCAGAGGCTGCGACTTTGGCAGCTTGTCCGGCAGCAGATCGAGCATGTCGCCGAGCCGCCCTGGCAGCAGCTTTTTGAGCGGCTTCGTGAGGCCACCCATCCTTGCCGCAAACCGGAACCGACCGGGGTACGGCAGAGTCTCCAGCACGAACCGCCGCAGCAGCCGATCGAGCAGCGATCGCGAGCGGGTCTCTTCCGCGTGAGCTCGAAAAGCGGTGATCAGTTCTCCGTAACCGACGCCCGACGGGCAGGCCGTAATGCACCCGACACAGCCCAGGCACCGGTCCACGTACGGCACAGCCTCATCCAGATCGACGTTGCCCTCCAGCACTTCCTTCATCAGAAAAATGCGGCCGCGCGGAGAATCCATTTCCTCGCCAAGCACCTGATACGTCGGGCAGGCCGGCAGGCAGAAACCGCAGTGCACACACTTCTGCACGGCCTCAGCCATCGGCAGGCCGAGCGGGCCAATTTCGTCAACAGGGATGGAGTGCTGCATGGTGGTCTGTCTGAGTAGGGCCGGTTCCCACCGGCCGACTGGGAGCTGGCGATTTTTCGGCCGGTCGACACCGGGACTACGGCACAGTCTACAACGGACGCCGGGCAATACTGAAGGACTGGCCGGTCGCTCCCTTTTCCGGCTGAGTCATCATCAGCATCGCCAGCGGCACAACGTCCTCGGGCTGTTTGATCCACTCGCTGCTCATCTGCGGGTGAGGCACTCCGGCCTGAAAGGCGTCTTTGGTCAGTTCTGTCGCGACCGGGCCGGGGATCAGCTCGTTGACGGCGACGCCCTCATCCCACAGTTGCATGGCCATGCAGCGGGTCAGCATCCACACGCCAGCCTTCGCCGCGTTGTACGAACTGTTCGTCGGGCGCGGTTGATGGCCCATGCCGGATCCGATGTTGATGATCCTGCCGCGGGATTCTTTGAGGTGCGGCAGAGCCTGACGCGAGCAGTAATATGTGCCGAGCAGGTTGACCTCGATGACGTCTTTCCAGGCGGCCGGGTCGTCTTCGCCAACGGGAGTCCGTTCGAGCCCGCCGCCGGCATTGTTCACAAGGATGTCGAGCTTTCCTAACTGGCTGACTGCGGACTCGATCATCGCCGAGACCGATTCGAAGTCAGCCACGTCGCAGATTTCGGCAATGCCTCGCCGCCCGAGTGCCCGGATCTCTGCCGCGACTTTCTCCACCTGATCCGCCGAGCGTGCTGTGACGCAGACGTCCGCTCCGGCCTTTGCCGCAGCCAGCGCGATCGCCCGGCCGATGCCTCGCCCGCCTCCGGTGACCAGCACGACCTGACCGGCCAGCGGTTGCGTTTCAGTCGCCGAGGTCACGATGCGGCTCCATCGGCCACTGAGTCGCCGCTCTTCCGGCAGCCGATCACGAAGGCGGCCCAGGCGACGATCATGAAGACTCCACCCAGCGCGGCGACCAGGCCGAGAATCGTCAGCTTTGTCAGCACCAGCACATACAGGCTGCCGGAGAACAGCAGTGTGCCCGCCAGAAAACTCCAGGCAGACACACGCTGAGCTGTCGTCGTCGGATTCGAAGCCAGGATTCCCAGAGCGATCAGCCCCAGAGCGTTGTACATCTGATAGCGGGCCCCGGTGTTGAAGTCCTGGAGGTACTTGTACGTTGCTGGCACTTCCAGTCCGGCCAGGTTTCGCGTCTCGCCGCTGTAGATTTTCTCCAGCGGTTTTTCGAGGCCATGCGCACCGAACGCGCCGAACACGACAGACAGGCAGGCAAGAATGCCGCCAAGAACGATCCAGGTTCGAGCACACTTCATCGCTACTCGGCCTTCTTCTCAAAGTCGCCTGCCGTGACGATCACGATCCGCTTCGGGTCGATCCGCTTTTTCAAGGCTTCCTGAACCTGCTCGCCGGTGACCGATTGAATTTTCTGTTCAAGCCCCGCGTAGTGCACCATCGTGCGATCCGTCCGAGCGGTGTCGGCCAGCGTGGAGGCCAGCGAACTGTCGTTGCCGCGTCCCACCTGCTGGCTCTGCAGCCAGCCCTTCTTCGCCGAGGCAAGCTCCTCTTCAGTCACACCTCTCTCAAGCAGCAGTTTGACTTCCTCATCGATCGCGGACACGACTTTCGGAACGTTGTCGGGGTTCGAGATCGCATAAATGTAAAACAGCGTGCGATCGTCGAGCGACCCGACGCTCAGTCCGGAGCGGACTCCGTACGACAGGCCCTCCTTCTGGCGAACACGGTTACCAAGGCGGTTGGCAAGAGCTCCGCCGCCAAGGATGTAATTGCCCATCAGGAGAGCCGGGTACTCGACCGCGTCATCGTTCATCGGGAAGACACTGACGGCAAAGTACATCGCGTTGGCTTTGTCCGGCGTGTTGATTTTCTCGTGCTTCGACTTCAGAGCGATGTCGCCTTTGCGGCCAACCCGCTCCCACGGGGAACCGGTTTTCCACCCGCTGAGCACTGACTTCAACTGCCCCATCGTCGCTTCCGGATCAAAGTCGCCGACGATGCTCAGCTCGCCGTGCGAAGCCCCCAGCAATTCCGAGTAAAGCGATTTCAGTTCGGCCTGCGAGACAGATTTCACCATCTCAATTTCTTCCGCGACCGTCGGTACGTAATGCGGATGCCCGTTCGGGTACGGAGCGGTGTGCTTCAGCGCCGCCCGCTGTGCGAGTGCCGTCGGCTCGGTGAGCGATTGTTCGAGGCCGGTCGCCGTTTCGTTCTTAAGCAGATCCAGCTCAGTCGCATCGAGCGTCGGTTCGCGCAGAACCTGGCGAAGCAGATCGATCGCGACCGGAAGCTGCGATCGTTTTGTCTTGATCGAAAATGTCGCCTCGCCGGCTTCTCCGCTGCTGGAAAGTGTCGCAAAGTTTTCGTCGAGCGCGTCCTGCAACTGTTGACGAGTCAGGTTTTCTGTGCCGCGTGTCATGATCGTCGGCAGGAATTCCATTGCCGTCGCGTGGCCGGTCAACGTTTTCAGATTGCCGTAACGCAGAGTCAACTGCAGCACGACCGCCTCGCCCCGCGTTTTCTTCGGAAGCAGGCTGACCCGCAGGTCCTCGTTGATCGTCAGCCGTGTCGTCCGCGATTCGATGTTCTCTGGCGAGACGTCGAAGGCCTCACCCGCCGCAGCGACTTCGCGGCCTTTGTAGTCGCCGATCAGGTCTGCGAGATTCGGCGTCTCTGGAACGGAAACCCGATCGGCTTCCTTCGTGGGAACGTACATGCCTGCCGTGCGATTGTTCCGTTTCAGATAGGCTTTCGCGACGGCCCGGACCTGATCAGCGTCGACCTTCTCCAGCTGATCGCGGTAGATAAAGTACAACCGCCAGTCGCCCTGGGCCGCCCACTCGCTGAGCTGAACGGCGATCTGCGTCGAATTCGCCGCCGCCAGTTCCCGCTGCTTGAGCAGTTTCTGTTTCGCCCGTTGAACGTCTTCGTCTTTAATTTCCGACTCGCCAAATCCCTCGGTTACGTCGAGCAGCGACGCGAGGACGTCCTGCGGCTCGTTGCCGGGATTGACTTCGGCGATCAGGAACAGCGACCCGGGATCGTGATTCGCGAACGCGCCGCCGTAGACGACCGACGCTCGTTTTTTCTCGACGAGCTCTTTGTAAAGACGGCCGGCCGGTTCGGAATTGAGCATACTCTCCATGACGTCCACAGCCGCGAACTGCGGATGCCCGCCGGCTGGCACGTGGTACAGCGCTCCCACGGCCGCGACGTCGCCGACTCGACGAAGAGTGACGAGCCGTTCGCCATCCTGCGCGGGTTCAACGGTGTACGTCTTGTCGAGTTTCCGGTCCGGAAGCGGAATCGAACCGAAATGCTTGTTGGCCATGGCGAGGGCTTTGGCCTCGTCAAACTTCCCGGCAATGACCAGCATCGAATTGTCCGGCTGGTAGTACCGACTGTAGAAGTTTCGGAGATTCTGGATGGGCACCCGTTCGATGTCCGCCCGATTGCCGATGGTCGAGTTTCCGTAGTTGTGCCAAAGGAACGCCGCGGACGCCATGCGCTGCATGAGGACTCGCGTCGGACTGTTCTCGCCCCGTTCGAATTCGTTGCGAACGACAGAGAATTCGGACTGCAGATCTTTGTTATCGATCTTCGAGTTGATCATCCGGTCCGATTCAAGCTGCAGCGCGAAGTCGAGGTTCTCATCGCTTGCGGGCATCGTCTCGTAGTAGTTGGTCCGGTCGAGCCATGTCGTGCCGTTGAAGTTTGCTCCACGATCCTTCAGCAGTTGCGGGATGTCCGCGTTCGACGGCGTCCCCTTGAACAGCATGTGCTCCAGCAGGTGCGCCATGCCGGCCTCACCATAACCCTCGTGCCGCGACCCGACAAAAACGGTCAGATTCACGGTGACGGTCGGCTTGGACGCGTCCGGAAACAGCAGCACGGGCATGCCGTTGTCGAGCGTGAATTCCGAGATGCCCTCGATCGAGGTCACCTTCTTCACTTCCGCGTGAGCGGTCGCTGAGAAAACCAGCGTGCAGAGAGCCAGAACAGCCAGCCATTTCCGAGTGTGCATCGTCGAATCTCCGTCTTTGAATCGTCTCAGATGGGTCAGTGTTTCGTGCCCTGCCAACGAAAACGGAACATAGTCGAGCCGCCACTCCTCACGCCACCGCCCGCGCACAAAGAAACCCGGCCTCACGGGAAGCCGGGTTCGAGATCGATCAAGGTCGGGCGTCAGTCCCAGAGTTCGGTGAGCGGCAAGTCAAATCCTGGCAGCAGGTCAGCATCGGAAAGCGAATCGACTTCTCGCGACTCGACATGGCCATCGACCAGAGTGGCGATTGATGCCGACTTTCGAACTGGATCAACCAGCCAGACTGTCCTGGCGCCACACTGTAACCACATTTCGACTTTTTCCATGACCTTTGAAATTCGGTCACCTGGGGAAACAACCTCGATGGCTAAATCCGGTGCACCGTCAAAGTAAGTTTTTTGTGGACCAGTCGGTATTCGTCCTTTGACGACAAAGGCAACATCAGGTGCACGGACGGTGTCCGGAGCAATTTCAATGCGGAAACCCATTTCCGCGATGACTGTTTTCCCCAGGTCCTGGTCTCTGACGAACCCGCCAAGAATGATATTGATGACCGATGAAACCTCACCGTGATCTCAGCCTGTCGGATTCCTCTCGAAAAGTTCTCCCCGGACCAGTTCCAGACGGGCTTCGCTATCCATCTCAAACAGCTCTTCCGCGGTCACGAGTTTCTGTCCCACAGACATGTTCGGCTCCGTTGACTCCCAGAGACATCAGATAATCTGCTTGATCGGTTCGGCACCTTCCACCCCAACCAGTTTTTGATCCAGCCCACCGTAGAAATACGACAGGGCGTTCGGGTCGAGCCCCAGCTGGTGCAGTGCCGTCGCGTGGAGACGTTTCACGTGGAAGCGGTCGTCGACTGCCCGGCTGCCGAGTTCGTCGGTCGTGCCAACAGCCGTGCCGCCTTTGATCCCGCCTCCGGCCATCCACATGGTGAAGCCGTACGAGTTGTGATCACGGCCGGTTCCCTTCGCGTATTCGGCGGTCGGCTGACGTCCGAATTCGCCGCCCCAGATGATGAGCGTCTCGTCGAGCAGGTCTCTCTCTTTGAGATCCTTGATGAGTCCGGCAATCGGCTGGTCGGTCGCACCGGCATGCTTCGTGTGGTTAAACACGAGGTCGCCGTGAGCGTCCCAGTTGTTGTCGTTGTGGTTACCGCCCGAGTAAATCTGAATGAACCGGACGCCCCGCTCGACCAGTCGCCGGGCGAGCAGACACTTGCTGCCGAAGTCATTCGTTGTCTGCTGGTCGAGGCCGTACAGCTTCTGCGTCGCCTCGGTCTCCTGCGAAAAATCAACCGCTTCCGGAGCGTGCTGCTGCATCTTGTAGGCGAGTTCGTAGCTGGCAATTCTCGCCGACAGAGCCGAGTTATCGTTCCGCGCCTCGAAGTGCGTTTCGTTTTTCTCGCGCAGCCGGTCGAGCAGTTTTCGCTGCACGCTGTCGGACATTCCGGCCGGCGGCTTGAGATTGTGAATCGGCGTTCCGGTCGCTCGAACGACCGTCCCCTGATAGGCGGCGGGCATGTAGCCGCTGGTCCAGTTTTTGGCGCCGCTGATCGGGCCGCCGCTGGGGTCGAGCATCACGACGAAGCCGGGAAGATTTTCATTCTCGCTGCCGAGTCCGTACGTGGCCCAGGATCCCAGGCACGGGTTGCCCGAGAGCACTCGCCCGGAATTCATCATCAGCATCGCTGAGCCGTGAATCGGCGACTCGGCGTACATCGAGTGTAGAAACGCCATGTCGTCGACACAGGTCGCCAGATTTGGAAACAGATCGGAGACCTGCTTGCCGCACTCGCCGTACTGCTTGAATTTCCACTTGGGACCGACGACCCGGCCCTGATTCCGCTTGCCGCCCCGACCGAACGTCTTGACATCGATCGTCTTGCCATCAAGCGGGTAGAGCTCGGGCTTATAATCGAATGTGTCAACGTGAGACGGGCCTCCGTACATAAAGAGGAAAATTACGGACTTGGCCTTCGCAGCGAAGTGCGGCGGCTTGACCTGCATCGGGTTGATAAACGGCGTCGAGCCGTCGGCCGCGACGGACTGATTCGCGAGGAAGCCGTCCTGGGCCAGCATGCCGGACAGGGCCAGTCCGCTGAACCCGGCTCCGGTTTCCCACAGGAACTCGCGTCGCGTCCGGCCGCAGAAACTGTTGCTTGAATTCGCCATGAGTCTGCCTCTTCTTTCAGCAGGAGTGCCCGACCTGCTTGTTATTAATCCAGGTAAATAAACTCATTGGTATTAATCGTCACGAGACAGAACATTTTCATGGCCTGTTCTTCGCTGAGATTATCTTCCTTCTGAATCGACTGAATGAAAGCCACATCTTTTGCAACTTCCTCGGCAGTCGGTGTTCGGGACGTCGTCAGTCGAATCGCATTGCGGACCTGAGCTGTCAGGTCGCCCGGCGACTCTTTTCGCAGCCTCTCGGCCAGCTTCTGAGCCTTGCCGTTCGAGAATTCGCCATTGAGCATTCCCAGAGACTGAGTCGGCACCGTTGTGACGTAGCGGACCGGGCAGCTGGAATCGGTGTCGGCCTGGTCGTGCATCTCCATGATTGGTACCAGCAGCGACCTCTTGACGTGAATGTAAACGCTGCGCCGCGAAGCCTCTTCCGGCGGAGAGTTGCCCCAGCCGTCTCCTGGTCGCGACTGACCCTGGAGAACCTCCCGGGCGATTGGCACGTAAATGTGTGGCCCACTTTGTTTGAGATTCAGCTCGCCAGTCGCGGCGAGGATGGAATCGCGAATCTCCTCAGCCGAGAGGCGTCGCATGTTTGCCCGCCAGATCAGGTGATTGCCTGGGTCTTTGAGCATCGCCGCCTCGTTCGATTGAGACGACATCTGCCAGGCATTCGACATAAGAATCAGTTTGTGCATCCGCTTGATCTTCCAGTCGCCCGCCATGAATTCCGCGGCGAGCCAGTCGAGCAGTTCGGGATGCGTCGGTGCCTCGCCAAACTTTCCGAAGTCATTCGGCGTCGGCACGATGCCTCGCCCGAAATGGAACTGCCACAGACGATTGACAAAAACACGCGCGGTCAGCGGGTTATTCTTACTGACCAGCCACTTCGCCAGAGCCAGTCGTTTTCCCGATGTGCCGCCAGCCGGACGTGCCTCCAGAATCACGGGAGCGGGAATTCGCAGCATCGCCGGAATGGTCGGCTGGACCTGCTTCCCCGGCGCGTGAGGATTCCCTCGAGCGAGCACGTGGACTGGAGTGTTGCCGCTCTCCGCGACAGACATGATCGGAGACCCCGCCGGAGGCGGACTCGCTTTCCGACTGTCTTCGAGTTTCTTTTGAAGCTGCCCGTATTTTCCCACTGCACCGTCACCGAGAATCCGATCCCCGTGCTGAGCCAGCAGGGAGGCGAAATCAAACTCGCCCGACGCAGCAACGAGACCGACATCGATGTACTGTCCGCCACCCGTTTGATGGCAGTGCACAGCGACGACGTTCTTTCCTTTTTTCAAAGCGGCGATCGCCTTTGATCCGAGCGGCACACGCAGATAATCCTGCAGGTAACCCTTGGCCGAATGAACAAGGACACCGTTGATATAAACTTCGCAGTCCTCGTCATAATGCAGATCCAGGGCCAGGAACTCGGGAATTGCGTTGACGGAACAATTTCGCCGCAGCCAGATGTCGGGCTTCGTCCAGTCGGTGCGAACAACCGATCCCGGCGTGCCTCGACGACCGAATCCACCGTCGCCCTTCGGCCAGCCGCGGTCATTAAAGTCGAGCGTCGTCCAGTCGTCCGCCGGCTTGTCCGTTACGAATTTCCATTTCTGAGGCTGTTCCCGTGAGTCAGCAGCGAGTACGGCTCCGCTGCCTGACCCACCGTCATCCGAAAGAAATCGCGTTGAGAAATCAGGCCCGGACCACGACACCGTCAAACGCGGCTTTTCGTATGAGTTGAAATATTCCAGCCGAATCGGCAGCAGTCCGGCTTTCAAGGCCACTTTGCCGTCCACTTTCGCGTTTCCTTTTCCAACGCGGTCGATGACGGTCCTGCCATCAACAATCAATCGAGCTCCTTCCGTTGAGTTAATAATAAACGTGTACTCGCCGTCGGCAGGCACCTTGACCTTCGCTTCGTAAACCAGTCCGATTGCTTCCAGTCGTGAGGCCGGCTTCAGCGAAAACAGGTTGCTGGCGATCGCGCCGTCCGCCTCGTGTTTGAGCTCGTCGAAATTCGGAAGCGTCTCCCATGTGTCGCGGTAAAAGCGGTAGCGAACGTCCTCAAGATCCGATCGTCCGGCACCGCTCACCGACAGTCCATCCTTCTTCAAACCCAGCTGGAATCGCTGCTCGAGATCGTAAATCTCCGAATAAAGTCGGCCTTCCCGATTCCGTTTTTCAACGAGCAATTTCTCATGAGACGTCCGGTCCTCATCTGTTACCCAGTTCCGCAGATTTTCGCGGTTCGAGTCTGTCACGTCGTGGAAGTAGGCCAGAAACCCGTAATACTCATCCTGATCAATCGGGTCGCCTTTGTGATCGTGGCAGCGGCAACAACCCAGCGACATTCCTAATACCACTTCGCCCGTCGTCTTCACGATGTCGTCAAGTCCGTCGTACTTCGCGAGCAGGCGATCGGCTGGTTCGTCATCCCAGATGCCAAGCCGGTAAAAACCCGTCGCGGTGAGTGTCTCGCGAGTGACATTCGGAAGTTCGTCACCGGCAAGCTGCTCGATAATAAACTGGTCATACGGCTTGTCGGCGTTGAATGAGTCGATGGCGTAATCGCGAAACCGCCAGGCAAACGGCTTGGCCGAATCCCGCTCGTAACCGTGAGTTTCCGCGTAACGGACGAGGTCGAGCCAGTGCCGGCCCCACTTCTCACCGTACTGGGGAGATTCCAGCAAGTGGTCAACGATTGTCGCAAACGCTTCTGGAGACTCATCCTTCAAAAAGGCATCAACGTCGGCCGGGCTCGGGGGCAGTCCCGTCAGGTCATAATAGGCTCGCCGGATCAGTGAGACTTTTGCAGCGGCTGTCGCCGGGCTGAGGCCGGCTGCTTCGATCTTCGCCAGCAGAAACGCATCGATCGGGCTCGCCACCCACGCTTTGTTTTGAACGGTCGGCACGGCCGGACGAGTCACCGGCTGATACGCCCAGTAGTCGCGACCGTCGCCTCGCGTGTCCTCTTCCGGCACTTCCTGGACTCCGTAGTCCTTCGTCGAGGACCACGGCAAACCGAGCTCAACCCACTTCGTCAACGTCGCGATTTTCCCGACAGCGAGTTTCGCGTTGGGTGGCATTTCGAGCCCGCCATAATTGATCGCGTCCAGAAGCTGGCTCTCGTTCGGCATCTTGAGGTCGACCGCCGCCCCCAGTTCTCCGCCTTTCAACACACCTTCGCGGCTGGTGATTCGGAATCCACCTTTGAGCTTCGGCTCGCCACCGTGACATTTGAAACAGCTGGCCCTGAGAATCGGCAGGACATCCTTTTCGAAGAACTCAATGTTCTCTTTCGAGTAGGACGATTCCTGAGCCGTCTCGTCTGCTGCCGGCGCCAGCGATGGCCCTAGCAGAACTGCAACAAGTATGAGTTGGATTTTCATAGTGAAACCTCGGAGAGGTGTGAGAGTGTTCTTGTTGTTGCGGAGAGTTATTACTGAATTCCGTGTGAAACCGGCATGTCCAGTTGAACTCGCGAGTGTGTCAAATGTTCGATGATTCCGGCAATCGTGCCTTCGCGCTTACTCCCGCGAGCTCGTTCGATGCGGCAACTTTCAAAGGACGGCTTCAGCGCCAGTCCCTCGGTCTGTTCCCGAAGCCGGTCGAGTAACGAGTCATCAAGATCGAACATTCGACTGCAGACGAAAAGCGTCGAAGGATTAAACAGGTTGATCGACGTTGCCAGGGCAAACGCCAGATGCTTAGTCACCTGCCCCAGTTCTCGACCGATTGCCAGGTCGCCCATTCGGACGAGCGTGACGATTTCCTCAATGTCAATTTCCCGGCCCAGGCGGTCGGAAACGAGTCTTGCGAGCGCCGAGTCGCTGGCGAGCGTCTCAAGACAGCCGCGTCGGCCGCATCCGCACAACCGCCCATTCGGCTTGACGGGAAGATGCCCGATTTCACCCGCCAGTCCGTTCTTCCCGGTGAGTAGCCGCCCCGCCGTCAGAACTCCGAGCCCGACTCCCGTCGTCGCGTCGAGCATTGCAAAATCATCCAGTCTGCGGGCGTTGCCGTACTGGCGTTCTGCAAGACACAACGCATGGCACTCCTGCAACAGCACGCTCGGCAGGCCGAGCCGGGAGCTCAGGTCGCGGCTGGGAGAATGACCATTCGTCACAGGCACGTTTGGTGAGAGAAGACCAATCTGCGCGTTGGAGTCGATCAGCCCGGGCAGACTGACCCCCAGTCCCAGCGTCTGCACGCCGGATCGCAACAATGATTCGATGTGCCCTGAGGCCGTTTCGATCAGGTCTGGATAGGCATCTGGCGTGTTGAACGTAATTTCGCAATCGTCCATCAATGTGCCATCAAGACTTGCCAGCACAATGCGGCAATGCCCGGCATCAATCACCAGGCCCAGTACCTGAGCCGTTTCGCTGGCCAGACGAAGCTGCCGGGCCGGCCGGCCTCGTCCGTTACAGGGGGCGTCAAATTCTTCCAGCAATCCGGAACGCAACAGCGTGGCAACGGCCTTTGAAACGGTCGGAGCGGTCACACCAAGCTGACGTGTCACGTCCGCCCGCGAACACGGCCCGGACGACTGCAGGATACGCAGTACCGATCGCTCGTTGATCTGGCTGAGCAGTTGTGGCTGAGCGGTGGAGACAGTCGACATGACATCCTCAACAAGAAAGTGTCAACGCCGCGAAGTGTCCCGGCCTGCCACTTATTTGTCAACGATATTTAAAAAATGAGGCTTCCATATCGAAGACAGCCTCGATCGGGCCAGCCAGGAGGCTGCAACAGCGCCCGGGTTCGTCTCGCCGGAACTCGTGTTGACGCAATCTTCAGACGGGAGATAACGTTCCGACCCCTTCGTTTCCTGCCAGCGCGGGTTTCTCCGCACTTATTCCCGACACACTGCCAATTCGGCAATGGATCCGTGTCGACTCCCTCATTCAAACTCTTTCACAGTAACACGATGGAGCGCCAGCATGTGTGGCATCGTCGGCTACGTTGGATTTCGTCCGGCACCGGAATTTCTGATCGATGGCTTACGCCGTCTTGAGTACCGTGGCTACGACAGCGCGGGAATTGCTGTCCAGCACTGCGATGAAATTGGCATTCGCAAACGCGCCGGCCGTGTTGAAGAGCTCGCAAAGCTCGTTGAGGCAAATCCGGTGGAGGGGTCAGTCGGTATCGGCCACACCCGGTGGGCAACTCATGGCGAGACGACAGACATCAACTCACACCCGCATGTCGGCGGCAACGGTGAAGTTGTCATCGTCCACAACGGAGTCATCGAGAATTACGTCAAGCTGCGGGAACAGCTTCAGACGCTGGGTTACGTTTTCCGCACGACGACGGACAGTGAAATTATTGCTCACATGATCTGCCATTACTGGCTTGAGCAGATCAAACTCGGCGAAGACCCGGAGTCGCACGAGACCTGTCTGAAAGCCATTCAACTCTCCGTCGCCCGATTCAAAGGCACTTATGGCGTGGTCGCCATCTTTCGTGACATTCCCGACGTCATCTTTGCGGCGAGAATGGGCAGCCCACTGGTCATCGGGATCGGCAAAATCCGGAACGAACACTTCATTGCCAGCGACGCCAGTCCGTTTGTCGGCTACACGAATGAGGTCGTCTATATTAACGACCATGAAATCGCCGTAATTACCGCGGACCGGATGGATTTGCACCATCAGGAATCCGGCAAGACGACGCCTTCAATCCATACTCTGGACCAGGTTTCCTCCGACATCGACCTGGGCGATTTTGAGCACTACATGCTCAAGGAAATCTTCGAGCAGCCTGAGGCCATCGAAAACTGCCTGCGAGGCCGCATCGACGAAGAATCCGCAACCGCTCGATTTGGTGGCTTGAACCTGACTCCCCGCGAGCTGCGGCAAATTGACCGCATCATTTTCACGGCATGCGGAACGAGCTGGCATGCCGGGCTTGTTGGCGAGTACCTCTTCGAAGAATTCGCACGTATCCCCACAGAAGTCGAGTACGCCAGCGAGCTGCGATACCGCAATCCACCGATGTCTGAAGACACGATGGTCTTTGCAATCACACAAAGTGGAGAGACCGCCGACACTCTTGCCGCGATGCGTGAATGTAAACGCAAGGGCCACAAATCGATGGCGATCTGCAACGTTGTCGGATCAACGATTGCGCGGGAAGCGGACGGCGGCATCTATCTGCACGCTGGACCCGAGATCGGCGTCGCATCGACGAAAGCGTTTACCTCGCAGGTGACGGCGTTGACTCTGCTCGCACTTTACTTCGGACGAATCCGGGATCTTTCGTACCCGGCCGGAAAGCGTATTATCAAAATGCTCCGGGCGATGCCCGAACTCATCCAGCAGACGCTCGCCTGTAACGATCACGTTCGCGACGTCGCCGAACGGTATTTCGGGTTCAACAATTACCTCTACATGGGCCGTCTGTACAACTTCCCGGTGGCTCTTGAAGGTGCTCTCAAACTTAAGGAAATCAGCTACATCCACGCGGAGGGATATCCTGCCGCCGAAATGAAACACGGCCCGATTGCCCTGGTCGATGAGCAGACACCCAGCGTCTTCGTGGTCCCTCACGGCGGCATCTATCCCAAAGTCATGAGCAACCTTGAGGAAGTGAAAGCTCGCCGGGGTCCTGTCATCGCAATCGCCTGTGAGGGAGACCACCGGATCTCTGACCTGGCCGACGAAGTCATCTTCGTACCGGACGTGGAAGAGTTCCTGCAGCCGCTCGTCACGTCCATCCCGCTGCAACTGCTGTCGTACCACGTCGCCGTGCTACGCGGCTGCAACGTTGACCGGCCGAGAAACCTCGCCAAGAGCGTGACTGTTGAGTGAGACTGGACGGTTGGCTGAAGGGACACAACCCAGGGCCAGCGCGCACTCTGGGGTAAATAGCAGATCTGGGACGAGGCAGAC
>ERZ891418.79-NODE-79-length-32986-cov-5.255929_pt1 | contig 32986 bp, 31 predicted proteins | sample MGYA00521236_ERZ891418 | MGnify/ENA primary metagenome ERZ891418 (study PRJEB32303, sample SAMEA104408696) | aquatic metagenome | biome: Brackish water; feature: Chemocline; material: water | place: Baltic Sea | collected 2014-10-18T10:34:00 | depth 100 m ... | reverse complement strand
GATCATCACGACGTGGGCCGCGGGAATCGCCGCCTCGGTCATCACGGCTTGGGCCACTTGAGTAGCCACCACGATCATCACGACGTGGGCCGCGGGAATCGCCGCCTCGGTCATCACGGCTTGGGCCGCGGGAATCGCCGCCGCGGGTGTCAATACTCCGCTCGTCTAGATCATCGCGCCTTGGTGATCTAAATTTTCGTCCACGATCGTCGGTCCTGTCACCACGCCATTCATTGCCGCGCTCACCCCGTGAGTCGTCTCTTCGATCATCACGACCTGAACCGCGTTGTTGGTCACCATCTCCACTGAGATCTCTTGGTTTTCCAGGTCGACCACCGTCATTTGGGATCTCACTTCGGTAACGTCCGGTCGGTGACCGGCGATTGCCGAAGTTTGAATTCGCCGACTCGCCTCGATCGACAATTCGACTTCTCGAAGTCGTAGTGCGGTGGTCTGAACGCTCTTCGCTGTCGTCATCATCACTTGGCGCTTGACGTCGTGTCTGAGCCAACTCTTCGAGTCGCTCAAGACCAACTTCTGTACCCATCGTTCGGCCAATACCCGTGTAACGAGCCGCACCCTGGTTCACCAGCTGAGCCATTTTCGCCCGTGCAGTCGCCGGATCAATGTTCCGGAACCAACGAGCGATCATGAGATAGCACAACTCCAACGGAGTCAGGCTCTCCTCGGTTCCAACCAAAACGTAAAGCACGCGGTCGCCCGCGCTCTTCAACTCTCTAAAAGCAGGCGCCGACGGAATCATTCCCGTCAGATCCCAAGCTTCAAGAATCCATTCTTTTTCCTCGTCCGACAAGCGGTTCCAAGCGCGCAGGCGCTTCGCCTCAAGGTCGAGCGATTGACCGGGCTGATGGGGGACTGACTTTAAATCTATATTGTGAACAATTTCGGGCATCGTTCAATGATGAACGCGAACCGCACCCACAACAAGCACAAATTGTTAAGAAGAAACAACACACCACCCAACCAATCCACAACCACCCATCAGCCCCCTTTCAGACGGAAGGGCTAGGTTAGGAGACTGCGCCGCAGAGCCGAGTCATCCGATGACGAGCGCGATTGGCGAGACTGCGACCCGCGACCAAGTCGTTCGACGACGAGCGCGACCAACTCACTCGCGACTAACACCCCGCCAACTGCTACTATTTCGACCGTGACCACTTCAAAAACCCAGTACGCCCTCGCCGCCGACATTGGCGGAACAAACATTAGAGCCGCCCTCATCGACTCTGAAGGTCGAATGACCGGCCGTGGATCGATCAACACAGATCCCGAAAGAGGAATCGAGGATGCCAGTGACCGTCTGGCGAAGCTCCTCAAAGCCGCGCTCGCTACTGCGCCAAAGGGAACCGAAATCGTAGGCGTCGGTGTTTCGACAGCAGGGCCAATTCGCCCCGCCACCGGAACCTATAATCACCCACCGAACTTACCCGGATGGCACGACAAAACTATGAAGCCTCAGCTTGCCGACTCGATGTCACTACCCGTTTGGGTTGGTCACGATGCAACGCTGGCCGCCCTCGCTGAAACTCGATTCGGCGATCACGTCGGAGCAGAAAATCTCATTTACGTAACCATCAGCACCGGAGTAGGTGGCGGGATCATCGCCAACAGCGAAATGGTCACCGGATCATCTGGAGGAGCTGGCGAAGTAGGTCACCTCTCAGTTCGTACCGGCGCATATAAATGTAACGTCGGCTGCGACGGCTGTTTCGAGGGCAACGCCTCAGGACCCGCCATCGCCCGAACCGCCCGAGATCGTTGGACCGGAAAAGGCGCACTTGCTGATCTAGCAGGTGGCGATCCTAATAACATCACTTCCAGAATGGTCTTCGATGCCGCCGACGATGGCGATCTGATCGCGAAAGAAGTGGTCGATCTCACTATAGAAAACGTCGCTATCGGACTCGGCTCGCTGCTCAACGTCTTCAATCCAGAAGCCTTGGTTATCGGCGGAGGTGTGGTTCAAGGACTACAGCGACATTGGGACCGGTTACAACAATCAGTAATCGACCACTCACTACCCGGCTACGGCGGAACAATCCCGCTCACAGCAACCCGCCTAGGCGACGACGTCAGCCTCCTGGGCGCAGCCCAATTGGCATTCCGCCAAGCCAGAAGGCAATAGCCCTCGCTGACCCGAAGCCAAGTTACGTCTTACAAGCGCGATCAACGCCGCAGCTCTCCCCTTCCGGATGGAAGGGCTAGGGTAGGAGAATACGACGCGGAACCGAGGCATCCGATGACGAGCGCGACTAAAACAGCATAGAAATTCTCTTCGTGATCCCACGGATCTTCTGGCGGCAAATCTATATCGAACGGATCGCCACGATCCAGACCCAGCTCCTCCGCCTCATCCGTAACACCCGTGCCGAAATCATCAACCTTGCTCGGATCAGGCGCATTCGCCCAACCTTCAATCTCAGCAGGCTCGTAGCCTTCCGTATCGATTCCCGGCAGCGTATCGGTCGCCCCGAACATAGAACGAGCCATCTCCTGCGTCACAACCTCATCGAGGTCTTCCTCATCCTTCATCGTCTGCAAAGCCTGTTGAACGAGCTCCACAACACGCGGCTCGGTACTTACCAACAACTGCTGAAGCTGTTCCCTCGCCGTATCGCCACCAATGCGTTCAACCGCTGAAATAGCAGCCAACTGAACAGTCAAATCCTCATCATCAAGCGCACCCTGAAGCGCACGTAAATGAGACTCATCTCCAAGTTCGCCCATCGCCATCGTCGCCTCATACCGAATCGAAGCAACATCGTGTTCCACATCAGGAATCACATGATCGATCCACTTCGGATCAGACGTGCGACCCATAGCGAAAAGACTGCTTTGTCGAGAGCTAATATCTCCCAATGACCACGCCGCTTCGATATGCGCATCAAGTCGATCGTCAGTGAAAACCGACACCGCCTCCAACGCCTTCAACTTCACATCCTGAACTTCCCGTTCATCATCCAAGACGCTATACAAGCTCTCTATCAACGAATCCTTGTACCTAGGTCCAAGCCTACCGGTCTCAGCCAATGCTGAAAGGTATGCCAGCGGAACTGCCGCACCTACACGCACCTCAACCGCCGGATCATTTTTCAACATGTCCACGAGCGGACGAATCAATGCACGATCATCACTCTCTTCGAGTCCCTTTAATGAAGCAACTCGAACGGCGGAATCCAGGTGTTTTAACCCTTGCTTGTAGATAACTTCGAACTCAACGTCCGGCTGCTCTTCGCACAGAGCAACCATTCGCTCCACGATGTCGAGTACACGCTCGGGAGTCCATTCAAGCCACAGCTCGCCAAACTCTTCACCTTCGTGGTTTGTTAGGCGTGAAAGCGCAGGCAACGACGCGTAGTTAATCGGCGCATCGTCATCTTCGGGCAGTTTATTTAGAAATTCGTCGAGACCCATGAGATTATTGGCCTTACTCGTCTTTCGCAGCCACTTCGACACCGAGGCACTGAAGCGCTGGCGATCGCATCGATCCAAATACCCAGTCCGAAGTATCGCCCACCTGTTCGACCTGAGAAAGTACTTTGTAGACGTTTCCTGAAATCATCGTGTCCTTCACCCGACCCACAATTTCTCCGTTTTCAACCTTGAAGCCCAATGAAACGTTCGCCCGGAAGTCGCCGCCAAGCTCGTTACCCTGGCCAGCACCAAGAAGTTCCTCAACAATAAGTCCCTCTTTCATGCCGGAAATCATGTCCTCAAAGTTAGTGTCGCCTGCTGCGATATCTATAACCGACGAACTTGGAGAAGGCGTGCTCGCCAAACTACGTCCAGCTGCACCTGTAGAAGTCATTCCAAGTTGACCTGCCGTTTGCAGATCCAACAACGGACCACCAGCCACACCATTCTCGATCAGTCCGAGCTTACGGCTCGCAATTCCCTCGTCGTCAAAAGGACGGCTACCACTTGCGCCATTGATTAGCGGATTGTCGTAGATCGAAATTCGCTCATCCACGATCTTCTCGCCCCAACGATCGCCCAGCGGCGACGAGCCATTGGCAACGTTCTTGCCACTGAAGCCCGACAACAACGGATGAAGCAGTGTCGCTCCAACTCCGCGAGGAGTGAAAATAACCGGCATATCGCCAGTATTCGACGTTGCAACAGCGGTCTCCTTCGACCACCTCAACGACCGACGAACGGTCTGCAGCAATCGATCAAGCTCAACCTCACCAAACAGATGACTCGACCCGTACCCAGCCCAAACGTTCAGCATGTCGGTACCGCGTATCAGTTGAGCGCCCAATGAGCAGTAGTAGCTCGTCTGCTCGTACGTCTCGTCAATTCCAGCCGAGTTCATGATCCGACCACGCCCGGTCGACCACCCAATTCGGGCGTCGCACAACAAATCAGGCCATTCGTCCATTAACTTCGCAATCAAGCCCTCGCCAGTGTCGATCATCGACTGTTGCGAAACCTGAGGAACAGCCAGATCGACAATGTCGACGCTCGGGTACTCAGAAGGTGAAGGAAAGCTAAATGAAGCCTCAGACCCGAATGGTGCGAGAGTCGCCGCTCTGTCAACCAGCTCGCTCTCACGAGCAGCGTCGGTAGTCGAAGTAAAGCCGATTCGGCCTTTGTCGATCACCCGCAACGCAACACCTGAAGTGTCACGGCGCATAATTTCTTTCAGCTTGCCCGACTCAAATGAAACCGGATGGCTCTCCATTTCGACTCGGTAGACCTCGGCCTCATCGAACTTGTCTGCTGCTGCATTTAATAGCGATTCGCTCAAATGATTTTCTCTTGGGATAAATAATTAAATATTGTCGACGAAAACGCACTTATGCCCCTGAAATGAGGCATTTTTGAATTCGGATATGAGGGCTACCGTTCGAAACGGGAAGAGGAGATTGTCCGCCTTTGCCACAACCGCCGCCCTGGTTCATGTCGAGATCGTTCCCAATCCCATCAAGATTCTCTAGAGTTTCGAACAGGTTGCCAGTGAGCATCACCGGACGAACCGCCTCTTGAATCTCGCCGTTACGAATCATGTACGCCTCGCCCGACGAGAAGGTAAACATCTCGTGCTGCGTCATTCCACCGTACCAATTACGCACATAAACACCATCATCAACGCCCTCAAGCAAGTCAGCTAATGTCGCCTCACCGGGCTCGATGATCGTGTTCGTCATTCGAACGATTGGAGGAAAGTTGTAACCAATGGCACGAGCATTGCCTGTCGGCTGCTCTCCCATTTTTGCTGCAGTCTCTCGAGAATGCAGCCGACCGACCAATTCTCCCTCTCGAACAAGCGCTGTACGAGTCGCTGGCGTGCCCTCATCATCGTACTTAAAACTGCCACGTAGTGCGGGGATCGATGCGCCATCAGTGAAGTTCAGGTGCTTACCACCGAACTTCCGCCCCATGTACATAATTTCTTTGAGCTTCTCGTTCTCGTAAACGTTGTCACCCTCGGAAAGATGACCAAACGCCTCGTGAACAAACACTCCAGCAAGAACGGGATCGAGAACGACTGTTCGCTCTCCACCTTCAAGTGACTTCGCATCCAAAAGTGCAACGGCCCGCTTCGCAGCGTCAATCACCTTATTGTCGAGTCCACGAATCAATCCGTAATCGCCCTGCGATCCAAGACTGAATCCCGCCTGTTGCACATCTCCACCGCTACGAGCCTGCGCGGAAATTCTCGATATGACATGAATCTGTTGCTGCTCAATGTACGATCCATCCGAGCTACCAAAGAAAGTCTTGCGAGACGTGTCGCCGTAGATGATATCGGCGCTGTTAATGCCATCGACCGACCACACCAAATCGTTGTAGTGGTCCATCTGACGTTTCTTCTCATCCAGAGAAATTTCAGTCGGATCCTCAACGATGTACGCCGGAACTACATCGACGTGCGGCTCAACCTCGCCAAGCTCGGTCTTCGATCCGCCGACAGCCTTCGACTGCGCAACTGCGTCGGCAACCTTCTTACTCAGCTCGTCCAAACTATTGAAGCTGGTAAAACCCCAACCACCTTTAGTAACAGCTCGAACATTCCCGCCAAGACCACTCGTTTGGGCGATAGTGTCGAGCGATTTACCTCGATACGTCAGACGCGAGTTATCCGTCTCTTCGATTCGGATTTCACAGTAATCGGCACCATGGCCGTTCAGGGCATTCTCAATAATGTCGCGGTATTTCACGAATTCGCCGAGCCTCTTCAAGTAGTGTGTATTCGAACTACAAACGTCAAACGCAGCTGCGTCGTCAAGGGAATCAGGTTTCAGAACGACAATACTAGCAATCGAACCATCAAAGTCGTACCTCCTCACGGCGTTCGCAATTACATCCCCGCCCGTTCACAGAGATAATCGTTAGCGATGTCGAGCAAATCACGTCAACATGACGAATATCAGTCAGCCGTTTCGAAGCTATTGTCGCTCGCCGACTTCGAGAGAAAGTCTCGCGCCAACGACCCACCCGACTTCCATCTCAAACGCATCGAGCGCCTGCTTTCGTATTTGGGTAATCCGCATCATGGACAAAAATACGTCCACGTCGCTGGAAGCAAAGGCAAAGGCAGCACTTCGGCGATGATAGCGTGGGCACTCGCCGCCAACGGCTATAAAACCGGACTATTTACTTCACCCTCGATTCACCGAATCACAGAGCGAATCCGTGTGAACGGCGATCCGATCTCTGAATCCGACTTTACCGACCTCGTAAACGACCTATGGCACGCCGTAGAAAAAGTTACAGCCGATGGCGATATCGGAGTCGTTTCGGTATTTGAACTAGAAACAGCAATGGCATTTTGCCACTTCGCCAATTCGAGCGCAGACATCAGTGTGATCGAAGTCGGACTCGGCGGGCGCCTTGATTCCACCAACATCATCACTCCCCTAGTTTCGGTGATCACACCAATCAGTCTCGATCACGTGGCGATACTCGGCGACACCATCGAACTGATTGCCGGAGAGAAGGCCGGAATCATCAAACAAGGCGTACCAGTAGTAACAGCCCCTCAGCACCCCGACGCCTTGAGAGTTATCAGCGCCAAAGCCTTCGACCAACGATCGAAACTGATCGAATCGAACTCCGCTGTCACGATCACCAATGAAGAAAATCTCGGCCTTGAAGGCATAAAACTTGAGATCAAAACTCGTAGCTCGACATTCACTCTGCATCTGAAACTTCTAGGGGCTCACCAAGTCGACAACGCCAGCACCGCCATTGCCGTCATCTCCGAACTCGAATCTACGGGCATCGAAATAGATCCCGAAAAAACCAGTATAGGAATCGAAAACGTTCAGTGGCCAGCCCGAAACCAGCTTGTGACTACCGCTCCCACTGCAATTTTTGTAGACGGTGCTCACAACGTCGATTCAGCACGCGCATTACGAAAATCCGTAGAGGTGCTATTTACGCACAGTAAAAAAATAATCGTCATTCTCGGCACTGTCCGCGGACATGATCCGACGGCAGTTGCCCTAGAATTACAACGCCTCAATCCGATTTTCATCACCACCGAGTCGAGACACCCTAAATCTCTGAACAATTTAGAACTATCGAAATTGTTGGGTGAATGTAAAATTGCTGTGCACAAATCCACATCAAACACGCCAGATGCGTTGAGGGCGGCAAAACATCTTGCAAACGAGAACGACCTAATTCTCGGAACCGGATCACTGTTTGTCGCTGCGGAAATAGTTGAGATCGAACACAATATTGAACCTGAACTCTATCCCGACATCAAACTACCTCCGAAACCTTAGAAACAAAGTTCTGACACGAATATATGACCAGCAACAGCAAAACAAGAGTGGTAGTTACCGGTATGGGCGCAGTAACGTGCCTAGGTAACTCAGTCGAACAGTTTTGGACCGGCGTCAAAAACGGTCAATCTGGAATTCGTGAAATCAGCCTCGTAAGCCCAGATGGCTTCCCGTGTAAAGTTTCGGGAGAGATTCAGGACTTCGACCCCACCGAACACATGGATCGCAAGGAAGCCCGCCGTATGGCTCGCTTCTCTCAGTTCGCAGTTGTTGCCGCCGATCAAGCAGTCGAAGACTCCGGATTAGATTTCGAAAAAGAAGACCTCGATCGCATCGGCGTTCTGATCGGTAGTGGTTCCGGTGGACTCCCAGAAACCGACCAGCAAGCCGAGATCCGCGTAAAGCGCGGTGTCGGTCGCATGAGTCCCTACTACATACCGATGATGCTAGTGAACATGGCAGCAGCGAACATTTCGCACCGATTTAATCTAACCGGCTACACAAACACATGTGTCACTGCTTGCGCAGCGAGCACACAAGCGATCGGCGAAGCAACCGAGGTCATCCGCCGCGGTGATGCAGACGTTATCGTCACCGGAGGCACAGAAGCTGGAATTTGTGAAATAGGGATGGGTGGATTCAGCACCATGCGAGCTCTTTCAACTTGGTCCGGCGACCCTTCCCAAGCAAGCCGACCATTCGACAAAGGGCGCGACGGATTCGCTCCCTCGGAAGGTAGCGGAATCCTCATCCTCGAAAGCTTAGAACACGCAAAGGCACGTGGCGCAACAATCCACGCAGAAATCGGAGGCTGGGGCGTATCGTCCGATGCCTACCACCTCGTGCAGCCTCACCCTGAAGGATCTGGCGCCGCCAAAGCGATGAACCGAGCACTAACTAACGCCGGAGTCACGATCAACGATATCGACTACATCAACGCTCACGGCACATCGACTCCGATCAACGACGCATCCGAAACCAAAGCGATAAAAGCTGTATTCGGCGAACTCGCTTACAACGTTCCCATCAGCTCGACCAAGTCCATGGTTGGTCACTCGCTCGGCGCTTCAGGAGCACTAGAAGCCATCGCCTGCATCAGCAGCATCAAAGACGGCGTTCTTCACCCGACGATCAACCAAGATGAGCCCGACCCTGACTGCGATCTCGACTACATTCCAAATGTAGCCCGAGAACAAGAGGTCAATGTGACCATCTCGAATAGCTTCGGATTCGGCGGCCAAAACGCCTGCCTAGTAATCAAGAAGTTCGCGTAAAACCGATAGATCGTCGAACGTTGCTGTTCTGAAACAGAATCACGCACTGTAAAAAGCCACGTTCAGACTTATTGCCGAACGGCTCTCAGCCCCAGCAAATCGCGGCCGTCCCGGCTAAACCGGAAATACGATCACCTTGGCATCACCACGAGTGTGAACCGTCACTCGGCTACCAACGTCGACACTATCCTCAGCGCGTCGACGAACCCTGAGCAACGTCCCCGAATCCAGTCGAATACTATACTCAGTAAACTCACCCTCGAACTCCGTCATCTCGACGGTCGAAGTCCGTTGATCTTCTTCTCCAGCTAAAACGATCTCCAGCTCCGACGCCCGCATCAACGCTAAAGCCTGCTGCCCATCCGCCATACGAATATCGGTCGTCACCCGAGTCGGGAACACACCCGCTTCGGTCACTACAACTCCACCACGGAAAACACCAGGAATCAGCTCGCACGGCCCGATCAATTTCGCCACCGCAGCCGAAGCAGGATTTTTATAGACCTCTTCCGGAGTTCCGATCTGCTCGATGCTGTTCTCACCCATCACCGCAACACGATCCGATGTCGCTAGAGCCTCTTCACGATCGTGCGTAACCAACAACGTAGTCGCCCCACTCTCTCGCACAATCCTCTTAATATCTCGACGCAGCGCAGCGCGCAGCTGCCGGTCAAGGTTGCTGAACGGTTCGTCCAAAAGCAAAGCGACCGGATCAGGAGCCAACGCCCTCGCTATCGCGACTCGCTGCTGCTGACCACCTGAAAGTTCATGCACGTATCGAGACTCATACCCGCTCATCCCAACCATCTTCAAAACAGGTGCAATTCGTACTCGACGCTCTTCCGCAGGAAGCCCCTTAAGTCCGAATTCAACGTTCTTAGCAACAGTCAAATGTGGGAACAGCGCGTAGTCCTGAAAAACCAACCCGATCCGACGTTGATCTGGTGGCACATGAACGAACGATGAACCAACCAACTGACCACCGACACGAACATATCCAGATGAAACCCGTTCGAATCCAGCGACGACTCTCAGAGCGGTTGTCTTACCAGCGCCGCTACGACCCAAAATGCTCACAAATTCGCCAGGCTTCACAAGGAGGTTGAATTCGCTTATCGCAGGAGCATCAGATCCCGGATAGCTACATTCGACGCCCTGTAGCTCAATCACACCGGCCTCGGTTGAAGGAACACCTGCCGCCTCTGAACCAGCGACGCCCATCGTCACTCCCGGCTGCACCGAAATATCGATCTTCTGTCTACGCCAAGGCATTTTCATTGAGCTACCTCAGCTGTTTCTGCCGGTGATTGTCTATCGGATTCAGCCACTCGATCTGATTCATCGGCTCCATCACTGTGTCCCCGTAACGTCAAATATGCCGTCGGCACCCCAGCAACCAAAACCAGCAACAAAGCAGCAGCAGCGGTCTTAGCGAAAAACGCCTCAGATGCTGCCGACCATATAGAAGAAGAAAGTGTGCGATATCCGATAGGAGAAAGAATCAGAGTCGCCGGAAGCTCTTTCATTGTAAGAAGGAACACCATCGCTCCACCAGCCAATGCGCCCGGCATGACCAACGGTACAGTGACCGAGAAGATCACTCTCCATTGAGATCGCCCTAAACTCTGGGCAGCTTCTTCAACGCGTGGATTCACTTGTAGTAACGAACTCCGCAAAGCACCAACACTCGCCGGCAAAAACAGTACGACAAAGGCAAATATCAACATCCAAATCGACTGGTACAAAGGTCGTGCCACGTTGATCCCAAAGAACACCAACGACAGCGCAACCACTACACCAGGCAATCCAAATCCAATATAAATCGCCCGTTCAAAGAATCGACTTAGCCGGCTCTGGAATCGAACCGCAAGTATTGCAATTGGCAACGCTGCCAGCACAGTCGTAACCGCAGCCAAAAGAGAGATATACAACGAATTTCTGGCTGGAATGAGCAATGGCAACAGCTGCTGATCGTTCAACAAACCTCGAACGAGCCAGTGAATCAACACGGCTACCGGAATGAGCAACCCGATCAAAACCGGAATGCCAACAATAGCCGCCCCGGCCCATCGCCAGCGACCAATATCGATTCGTCGAGAAACCCGAACAGCCCCCACGGTGCTCCGGTGATAAGCCCCACGTCCACGAGTAAATCCTTCGCCGAGTAGCAAAAGAACTGCGATTGCGACAAGAATCGATGAAAGAACAGCTGCAAGAGTGCGATCGATGGACGACTGATACTGAATCATGATCGTCGAAGTAAACGTCTGATATCTCAGAAGCGCCACACCACCGAAATCGCTCAATGTGTACAAAGCGACCAACAGCGATCCACCAGCGATCGCAGGTCGCAACATTGGCAACGTCACAGCCCTGAACGTGTGAACCGGACCGTATCCCATTGCCCGAGCAGCCTCTTCCAGAGCAGGATCCATTCTGCGTAACGCGCCGCGAACGGTCAAAAGCACGTATGGATACGTCATTAGTACAAGAACGAGAGTCGCTCCACCCAGACCGTAAATATCAGGTAAGCGCTCAACACCTAGTCCCGAAAGCCAGCCCTGCAACACACCCTTCGGCGAGTACATCTCTATGACAGTTGTTGCCATCACGAAACTCGGCATCACTAAGGGCAGTACAGCAGCCACCGAAAGCACCCTACGAAGAGGAATGTTCGATTTCACCGTCAACCACGCAATTGGAACAGCGACAGCGACAGAAATAATCGTTACGAGTGCAATCAGTAAAAACGTTCGACCAAACACGGCAGCAGTACTCGGGCGCCACACAATGTCGATCCAGTCCGAGCCAGCGTTGATCGATCTTGCGACCAAATACACAACGGGAATTAACGCCGCAGTTGCGACAATAGCCGCCGACACTAAAAGAAACGCAGGCGGCCGTTTCCCGTCGGTGGATTTCCATCCAGTAGAAATAACGTCAGAAATAGTCACGCAGACACCACCAGGATTTCAAAAGGTGATGTCTGCGAAACGAACTCCAACGTGTGTGCACTACACAATCGGATCAACATATTGGGAGCAGATCGAACCTACCCCAGCCCATCCTTACGGTAGAGCGCCTACCTCCCGCAGTAGATCCTGTGTTCCAGCAAGATCAATCAGGTCGCCCAGATCAATCGAAGGCTTCGTAATGTCTTCAAGCGCAGGAAGCAGGTTGTTTGGCTTAGCGTTCTCGTTAAGCGGGAATTCATATGTCTGTGAGGCGAAGTACTGCTGACCAGTAGCGCTAAGCAAGAACTTGATGAACTGCTTTGCCAACTCCTTATTGTCAGATTCAGCGAGCATTCCAATGCCAGCTACCAGAATTACTGATCCCGGATCAGCCGCTCGTGTGTAGTAATTTCGAGCCGCAAACGACTCGCCCTGTTCGGCAATGAAGCGGTGAAGATAATAGTGGTTCACGAAACCAACTTCGATCTCACCTGCGCCAGCCGCGGCAACAATAGGAGTGTTCTTCTCGTAAATCTTAGGTTCGTTCGCAACGATACCCTCGAGCCAAGCCTTAGTTCGGTCCTCACCCCACTCCTGTCGCATAGCGGTAATCATGGCGTGAAGTGATCCATTGGTAGGAGCCCAACCAATCCGACCTTTCCACTCTGGCTTTGCAAAATCTTCAATTGAATCTGGAAGATCAGCCTCGGTAAGCATGTCGGTGTTGTACACAATCACACGTGCACGTCCTGATGTACCAACCCACTTATTTTCGGGATCTTGAGCCCAAGCTGGAACAGAACTCAGAATATCTTCCGGTAATACCGAGAGAAGCGAATCTATAGCACCCAAGCCACCCGGATCCTGAGCGAAAAACACGTCTGCAGGAGTATTGACACCTTCTTCAAGAAGCGTTGCAGCGAGCGGACCAGTTGAACCGTAGTTCACCAGTACCTCCTCACCCGTGATCTCTTCGAAATCTGCGATCAGCGGAGCAATCAACGATTCGCTACGCCCTGAGTAAACAACGAGAGGTTCGGATTTTATAGAATCGCCGCCTCCATCATCGGTCGAGCACGAAATAGCGCCAACCGTCAAAATTGAAAACAGCGCGAAACTAGCGACCACGCGCCATAATCTGGCTACGCTCTTATCCATTCCGAAAGTCCTTTAAGTAGTGTCGATTTAGGATACATGAGCCCGCTTTAACGGTTAACCGGTACGTCCTAAATCATTCGTATATCGAAATCCTTACCTAAACAATACACAATTATTTTGACCACGCAAATACCATATGTGAAAAAGTTGTGAGGAATATATTCATACTTATCCACTCGTAATTTCACTGGGTAAATTTGATCGTTTGCGCACACGAATTATAATATTCGTAGATACATGTCAATGACTTAACATATTTGCTAAGACGCCGACATGACACTGGACGATCTGATCGAAATCTTCACCAAACGCGTCCTGCATAAATAAGGCACGGGTAACAAACTAACAACTACAATCTGACATACGAACAGACATACAGCTCATTGCTGCTACAGAGTGGTCGCTGTGTATCTTTTTGCACGAACGCTCGCGCACCCTATTCACATATGCACATGTCCGGTAGAAACATGAAAATCACTCAGCACGGCCGCTCCGCAATTGCGTTATTGCTCGTGTTAGTCGCGCTTCTCACTATCGCATGTGAAGATTTTTATTCCGACTCAGCCCCAACGCCAGATATCGCACAACCAACACCGGCGAATGTCCAAGAAGGCGAACCGGAAGCGATCAACGAATTTACCGCTCGAGAAGCAATGGCCACTAGTCTTCAGATCGATGCGTCTGCCCCAAGAAAAATCTTATTTGAACACGAAACCTGGTCCGACCGAAATCCCGGCTGCTACCCAGCTCCTGATTCGTTAACCGGCGCCTACATAATTCCCGGATTCAAGCTTCTCATGCAGCATGAAGGCGTGTTCTACGAATACAACGCCGATCAAGGTGATGGCACTGGCGCACTTTGTGAATCAACCTTCCAACTCGTTCCAGCAGAACCCGCGTATACGACGGTCACCACCTCCGAGTCGGCAACGACTGACTACGAAGCTGTACACATCATTCGCTCTGAAGAAGATGTCGCTGAATTCAATTCAACACATTCAACTACTGCACAAATTGGGGTCGACGAAATCGATTTCCCTGAAGAAGTTCTCGTTGGCGGTTGGATAAATGCCAGCCCTAGCCCTCAGCTGACCCGAGCGTACAAATCTGAACAAGACGGCCTCGTCATCATAGAGGTTGTGATTCCTGAAGAATTTGAAGTTGAAGCGGGTGAAAATCCGAGACAGATATGGGCCTTAGTCGACGCAATCTAGCACGACTCAACCTATGAATTCCTCGTAGTTAGATAAGCCCAACAACGCTCAAATGTCGAACCATCCAATCATGAAAGAATTTAATTGAAAAGCCCGCTACGAACTGCGCTAATTCTCATTGCAGCAATCACCTTGATCGCAATTGCCGTATCTTGCTCATCGAACGGCTCCGATGACGATCCGACTGCAACAACCCCGGCTTTGGCAACGGCACGCCCAACTATCACACCAGTTCCGACTGCAACCAACACTCCTGGGCCAACCGCAACTCCTGAATTAACGGCGACCCCTAGCCCGACACCGACTCCGACTTCTACACCGAATCCGCCTGATTCTCACGTCAACGAAATGGGACGCCTATTCGCCGAAAAGGGCATCGACTTCTCGACCCTGTTCGTCCAAACAGCCGGCGCAGCCAAGTGGCCATCAGCCGCTCTAGGTTGCCCGGAACCAGGGACATTCTATGACACAAGTGAAGCCCCATACAGCGGCTTCTACTACATCATCAGCAATGGATCTGCGACCTGGGAATACCACGCCAATGCAGACGACTCGGTAGTCGTTCGGTGCGATGAACGAACGCCTTCGAATGCTCCACTCGTAAATATTACCGAGCAAGCCAACCTCGCCGATTCCACCAATCTCACTCTCATGCGAAGAGATTTCTCCACCGGAAATTTTGAAGTGAATAGAGAGATGACTGCAGACGACATGGAACGTGTCATCGCTCTCTTCAATCAGGATTCCGGAATCTCGTACGTAGCTCCGTGTACGACGATATTCAGACTCGATTTCGTCACCAGCAACGGAACGCGAGAAATCGAATTCATCTGCGAAGAAAATTACAAAGCGTTCGATATCTACTGGAACGAGCTCCACGGAACCGCCCCAATACTCGGCTATATCATCGGCTCATACCTAACAGGCAATCCAATTCCTCAACTTCCAACCGAAACCCCGTAGGAAGCCCAGTAAACGAGGGCACAACCCTGATGACCGACGAACTAGCGAATAGGCGAGTAGGTCGGCAGGCAAGTTACCTGCCGACCTACTCGCCAATTTTCTGAGCGATCTCGCACCGACAGACCCAAGAGTCTTGCTCGGTCCTGGAGTTGGAGAAGACGCCGCGTTCGTTTCCTTCGGCAGCAAAACTCTCATCGCCAAATCCGACCCCATCACGTTCGCCTCCGATCGCATCGGCTGGTACGCAATTCAAGTCAACGCCAACGACATCGCAGCGTCTGGTGGCACTCCGAAATGGTTCCTCGGAACACTATTTCTACCTGAAAACGAACCAGCTTCTACAGCCAGAGACATATTCGCCCAACTCCAAGAAGCAGCAACTGAACTAGGAATTATGCTGATAGGCGGACACACCGAAATTACGATCGGGCTACCTCGACCAATAATCGCAGGAACCATGCTGGGAGAAGCTGCGCCGTCCGAAACAGTAAAAACATCTGCCGCCAACTTCGGCGACGACGTAATTATCACTTCGGGTATAGCGATCGAAGGGACGGCAATAATCGCCCGAGAAAGCAGATCGGCACTTCTCTCGGCTGGACTAACAAAGCAACAGATCTCCAAAGCGGCGGAATTCCTCGACTCTCCCGGAATATCGATCGTAAAAGCTGCCAGCATAGCCACATCAACCGGCCATGTCACAGCTATGCACGATCCAACAGAAGGTGGTCTGGCCGGAGCATTAGACGAAATGGCACGAGCCTCTAAAAAAGGAATCGCCATCGACGCCGATCAGATACTCATATACCCCGAAACAAAAGCAATATGCACCGCTCGCGATCTCGATCCATGGGGACTAATCGCTTCTGGTGCTCTAATCGTCACTTGCGACCCAAGCGGCTCCCAAGAAATCGTCGACTCGCTTGAGAACAACGGCATACCCGCAAACATCATTGGGAAGATCACAAGCTCAGAAAACGGACTAACTCGAACTTCAAATGGAATCACCGAACCTCTTCCAGTTTTCGAACGAGATGAAATAGCCCGGCTCTATTCAATCTAACCCCGCATTTCGCAAATGTTCCTTTCTCACCCTTAATTTCATCAAACAATTAGAATGAAATAACAAACACGCGTAAGCGTGCTGGTGAGAACCAATTAAATTGCCAATCTACAGGCAAACCTGCGATTTATGACAACCACTCAACAAATCGGATCCGCCAAGGATCTAATGCACTCGGTTCACAAGTACCTACCAGCAGATCGCGCCTCCGCTGTAGAGCACTCACTTGAGTACGCCATCAACGCTCACGACGGGCAAGTACGCGACTCCGGCGAACCGTTCGTAGTTCATCCAATCGCAACCGCCCTTCGACTCGCCGATATGCGACTCGATGCCACTACGATTCAAGCCGCACTGCTCCACGATGTAATAGAAGATTGCGGCATCAGCTTCGAACAACTCGAAGCTGAATTCAGCACTGAAGTCGCAAAACTCGTCGATGGCGTTACCAAGCTTAAACGCCTCGATTTGATCTCCGAATCTGGTGCGATGATGAATCAGATCGCAACTCCAGAACCGACCCGTGCGGCATCGTTACGCAAGATGCTAGTGGCGATGGCTGAAGACGTACGAGTCGTTCTCATAAAACTCTCCGACCGCTTGCACAACATGCAAACGCTCGGACATCTTCCAGTACCGAAACAACAGCGAATCGCACGAGAAACGCTCGACATCTACTCGCCTCTAGCCCACCGCCTGGGCATGTACGACATCAAATGGCAGCTCGAAGACCAAGCCTTCCGCTACCTGATGCCCCGACAGTACAAATCAATCTCCCGACTCGTAAGCCGTAAACGTGCTGAGCGAGAGATTTACACCGAAGCAGCCGTAAAGGCAATCAAAGGCCCGCTCGACAAAGCCGGCATCCCATGCCGAGTCGATGGACGAGTCAAGCACCTCTACAGCACCTACAACAAGCTCCAACGCTACGAACGTGTGGGCCGTAAGTTCGACGAAATCTACGATCTGATCGCAATTAGAGTCATCACCGACGATCTGGGTTCTTGCTATGCAGCGCTCGGCGTCGTCCACTCGAAATGGCGACCGGTGCCCGGTCAGTTCGACGACTACATCGCCAGCCCTAAAGAAAACATGTACCAATCGCTGCACACATCAGTGCGTGGCCCAGGCAACTTCCCAATTGAAGTGCAAATTCGTACTCAAGAGATGCACGAAATCGCCGAAGAAGGTGTCGCCTCTCACTGGATGTACAAAGAAGGCGAAGACGGCGCACCGAAGGTCGACAACTTTGATACGAAGATGTCGTGGCTTCGACAACTTCTCGACTGGCAGCGTGAGGTTTCTGGCGACGATGAATACCTCGCTACGGTTAAAACCGACATTCTGCAAGACCAAGTATTCGTCTACACACCCAAGGGCGACGTCAAAGACCTTCCAGCAGGCGCAACGCCTATCGACTTCGCTTACCGCATTCACACCGACCTCGGGCACAACACAGTTGGTGCCGTCGTAAACGGCAAGCTGATAGCTCTAAACACAACTCTAAACAACGGCGATGTCGTAGAAATACGCAAAGCCAGAATCCCTCGTGGTCCAAGCCTTGATTGGCTGAACCTCGACCTCGGATATCTCATCACTGGTAGTGCCCAGACCAAGGTCAAGCAATGGTTCCGCAAACAGGAACGACAAAGCAACGTGCGTCGAGGCAAGGATCTACTCAAGAAGGAACTGCGCCGACTCGGTCTCAAATACAACGAGAAAGAGATCGCCGTCAGCCTAGACTACGATGATTTCGACGATCTATCCGAAGCACTCGGCACCGGTCAAATTTCAGTTGGTCGAGTCGTCGAAACACTTAGCCCGACACCCGACGAAGTGTTCAACCCAGGAGTTTCTTCAGGTAAACCTCCTACCGATCAAACCAAGGGCCTTTTCGTTATGGGTGAGCCAGGTCTCCTCACTAGAATCGCCCATTGCTGCAGCCCTGTCCATGGCGACGAGATCACCGGATACTTAACTCGCGGCAGAGGCGTGACAGTACACCGACAAGGCTGTTCTATCCTCCGCGACCGAGAAGACACTGATCGTCACTTGCCCGTCGCATGGGGCCATTACGAGACGACCTACGCCTCTCGTTTGCAGATAAAAGCATTCGATCGCGTTGGACTGATCCGAGACATCACAAATGTCGTTTCATCTGAAAACGTAAATATTCACTCACTCACATCAGACGAAGACGACAAAACTAATGCCTGTACAGTGTCACTTACGGTGTACACTACTGGGGTTGAGCAATTAAGTCGGCTCTTCTCCCGCGTGGAAACGATCCCAGGTGTAGACAACGTCCTACGGGTCAGCAAAGCGCCGAGTCTGTAGCAATACAAACTCAAAATCGCATAAAATCGTTTACACAGCATTCAGAACAGTTACCAAGGAACATCAATGCCCGCCGCTAAAACTTTGCGCGCCCAGACCCGCAAAGCCGATCGTAATCGATCGACTCGATCATTCACTCGCAGCCGTGTACGAGCTGTTGCAGAAGTTCTCGAAACCGGTTCAAAGACCGACGAGTCAGATGCAACACTAACCAGTGCAATCTCTGCGCTGGACAAAGCAGTTACCAAAGGTGTCATGCACCGAAACGCTGCCGCTCGTAAGAAGTCTCGACTCACCAAGCAGTACAACAAGCTTTCTAGCTAACTTGGGATAGACCTTTTGACTCAGGGTCCGCAAAACTCCCCAGAGCACGAGCATGACCATGCGGCCGATACCCATCGGCCTGGTCCACCGTCACAAGCCGACGACACCCAGTTCAACTGGCGAATCCATCATCCTTTCGAAGGCGTGGAAAATCGAGTCGCGGTCGAAGTCGCCCCTTGGAAAGGACTAATCCCTAGATGGCGATTCGTCATGCCCGGCGATTTCAAAGGTTCTTACAAATGGGGCATAGGCCCTGTCGGTTCAGGTGAAATCGACGAAGACGTAAAACGACCCGCAAAAGACGGCCCGGTTCAGATGGTTAATGGACCTCTCGTTGTATGGTTCGGCGGCCATGAGTCACTTTCGACCAAACAATCCGCATATCTCGTCTTCGAAGGCGAACCACCGCACTATGTTGCGTTTGGGCATGCTGACACTGTTGGTGGGCCTCCAGGCAATCTCGAAGGCATCTCGTTCGGCGACGATCACCCGACTCACCCAAACGCTCACATCGATCCGTCACACAGTCACTCGCAACCATCAGCTCCGCCACCGCCTGCCGGATTCGACCCGCATGCCGGACATGATCACGCAGGGCACGACCACGATCACAGCCGCAATGGGCATGATCACTCGGCTGAAGATCACTCAGGGCACCAGCACTAAAACTCGCTCGTTGTTGGTTGGACTCGCTCTTTTAGTCATATTCGTTTCGACCGCGTGCGGATTTGAATCATCGAACGTTGGAGCCGTTCCGACTGTCGATCTAATTCCGCTCCAAACTCCCACCCCCGAAATCATCTACGTAACGGTTGTAGTGACGGCGACCACAGAGCTAGCCACGCAGCCTACGCCAACCATCAAGTGCGACTTCACCCGTGAACGCCACCTCGGCTGATTCAGCGCCTTCACCAACTCCAAGCACTCCAAGTCCAGTTTCGGCCCCAGTGCCAACGCTCTCACCAGCATCTCCAACACCCACAGCACTCGCCCTGCCAATCGCGACGCCCACGGCAGTCATCCTTCTCTCGCCGACCATTCAAACGATCTCGCCAACACCAACTACGACTAATCCCACGTCTTCGACGATTTCACCTTCTCCGCAGTCCACAGCAACACCGACCGCCACGAGCGTGCCAGTCCCAACCGTGACAAGTACGCCTGCAGCCACTGCGACGACGGTGCCGACGTCAATCCCTGTTCTAATAGTAGGATTCGACACGTTCGGAGACGACCGTAACTGCGGTGATTTCACCGACTGGCAAACTGCGCAATCATTCTTCGTCGCGGCAGGTGGGCCAACCGACGCCCCACACCAACTCGATGGCGACAACGACGGCACCGCCTGCGAATCCCTCACCGGTGCGCCGTAATCAACGCCGTGTTCACCTTGCCCGACGTCTTGATTGTTATCCGTCATCAATTCCCCAACACAGCCAACTGCAATAAGAAAACATCTCGAGCCATTACGAACTTATGATCGCAATTTGTGACACATTCAATTGACACGGAACAGTGTCGACTGATAATTTTCAGAACATTAGTGCGTAAATGTACGCACTGATGAGTCGCCGGCCAGACCAACCAGCTCAGGAAAAGAACAGATGAAAAAGCTCTCCGAAAAACAGTTATTGATACTGTCGTTTATCGAGGAGTTCATCGACGAACACGACTACCCGCCCTCTATTCGAGACATTCAAACCGGGTGCGACATCACGTCGACGTCGGTCGTGTCTTACAACCTCGATAGACTTCAAGAACACGGCTACTTGAACCGCCATTCCGAAGTCTCACGGGGCCTAAGTCTGTCGAACCAGCGAGACGCCGCACCTGAGCCAATTTCTATCGACACTGTAGCCGTACCGCTGCTTGGAACTATCGCCGCTGGCTCGCCGTTCCCGATGCCAGAGAACGACACCTGGTCCGATCTCTCTGGCTCTGAACTCATCGATCTCCCCCAGGCAATCACCGGCACTGGCGATGGCGTATACGCCTTGAAGGTGAGAGGCGAATCAATGATCGACGCTCTTATCTCAGATGGCGATCTAGTCATCATGGAACAAGCGTCATCCGTACGAAACGGCCAGATGGCAGCAGTGCGCATCAAGTCAGACAACACGACTACGTTAAAGCATTACTACTCAGAAGGCCCAAGAACTCGCCTAGAGCCAGCCAACTCGCAAATGGAGGCAATGACGTTCCGATCAGAAGACATCGAAGTCCTAAGCCGAGTGATAGCCGTCTGGCGATACATGGGCTAATCGCAACGGTCAGCTCCACAGAACTGCCAAATCTGAGGTCGGCACCGAACAAAACCTCACGCCTCAGATATGCGCCTACTGACTCTCGGCGTATACTTGAACATGAACCCTCGGTTCAATTTAACAAGTCCCGAACAAACTAGGGACAACTCGGAGCTTTATCTGTGCTGCAGAACTTTGGCATCTGGCAAATCGCCCTCATACTCGTAATCGTCTTGCTTCTCTTCGGAGTGGGCAAACTGCCGCAAGTAGGCAAGGGCATGGGACAGGCCATAAACGAGTTCAAATCCGCCATCGACGTCAAGGGCAAGAAGTCCGATTCCGACACTGGCGATAAAGACGACGACAACGACGACGCTAAATCTAGCTAGTCAGTTCCAGGTCAACCGACCAACCAATTCCGCACGAACCAGTCAAGACGCCACCAACGTCCTAGTTAGTCGCGTCCGCGCTCTGCCAGCTTTACCAGCAGCAGACCAATCCCAAATAGCCCCATTACAGGAGCTGCCACGATCACCTGTGAAATCGGATCGGTAGGCGTAACAGCAGCGCCGAAAACAAACGCGAGCAAGATCATCCAACGGATCTTGCTCATTACCCATTTCGATTTGATCAATCCGATTTTCGCCAGTAGATACATTACGATCGGCAACTCGAATATCGTGCCCAGCCAGAAAACTATACCAACCGTCATCGACACGACAGATGCCGCCGTAATCGTAGGCACAGCCAAGCTGCCCTGGAACTCCAACATGAACTCGAACAATCGAGGTATAAGAATCAGATAAGCAAACGTCGCCCCGATAGCGAACGAAACCAGCGCACCGGGAATCAGGAAATAAACGTACTTCCGTTCGCCCGATTTCAAACCAGGCTGGAAGAACCGTGACATCTCTAACAAGAAATAAGGCAGTGCAGCAGTCAGCCCAACCATCACCGCCAACTTGGCAGCAGCAACCCACGCTTCGGTAAGCGTTAGTTGAACAATGTCGCCGCCTGCAGCCTCGATCAGCTCACGGGCATTTGCAGTGAACTGGTTGAATATCCAACGAAAATTCACGACAGCGATCGAAATGAAAATCACCGAGACGATCGCTACCCGAAACAGCCGACGCTTCAGTTCGTTCAGGTGCGAGAGAACCGACATGGCGTTGTCGTTCACGACTTCACCTCACCCGAATCACGACTCAACGAATCAGATGCCGTAGTCGAACTCTCATCCCCATCAAGCACCTCAGGCGGACCAGCCTTCTTTCCGACAGTTGAATCACCGCCGTCACTGCCTCCCGAAATATCCAGATCAGGAATGGCGTTACGTACTTTGGAATCGACCTCAATAGGCGGTCGACTAAACTTCCAGTCACGCGGAATCGACTTGTCGACCACTTCATTGGCCTTACGAAATTCATCAGACACCTGATCCAGCTTCAAATCATCTTCGAGTGATTTCACACTCCCTTTGATGTCATCAATCCCGACCTGCTCTTTTAGATCATCAAGATCAATAGCCTCGGTAATCAGCGACTGCAGTGCATCACGCTGCCGCTTCAGGTCTGAATAAATCTTCCGGCCATCACGAATGCCTTCGAGCAAACGCTTAGGACCAAGCACGAACAGAGCTATCGCCCCAATGAGCAATACCTCTAGTCCACCAAGTCCCATGAAGCCCACTACAACGACTCCGTATCGCCAGAATTACCAGACACAGCATGACCCGCGCATACGAGCGATGCGCCAATCTCAAAACCAGATTCTTCTAACAAATCACTCGTTGCACACATAGGTAGCCCAACAACATTCAAATAACACTCATCGTAACTCGCAACCGGAGCGAAAGAAGAATCCTGAATCCCATAACCGCCTGCTTTGTCCAGAGGCCGTCCAGTTGAAACGTACTCAGAAATTTCACTGTCTTCTAGATTACGAAAAACAACCGACGTGCTCACGAACTTAGTGTGAGATTCTCCGACAGGATTTACGACAGCAACTCCGGTAATCACCTGGTGCCGACGTCCATTCAATCGGTTCAGCATGTCGTTGGCTTGCTCTGGAGATTCAGGCTTTCCGAACACTTCGTTCTCGAAAACGACGATCGTATCCGCACCAAGCACAAACTCACCGAAGTTCGATACTGCTACATCGGAAGCCTTCGCCAGCGCCAGTTGCTGCACAGCAGAAACAAGATCAGGCGCATTGGCCAAAATAGCGTACTCATCAACAGAAGCTGGCTGAATAGCTAAAGTAATCCCGGCATCAGACAAAATTTCCGCACGCCGTGGCGAACCGCTCGCAAGCACCAATTTTGTGCCAGATGAACGCAGCATCGCAGCTAATCCTGAGTCCCTTGAAACGACAGCACGCTGATCGTCTCAACGTGTCGAGTCTGCGGGAACATGTCGACCGGTCGAACGGTATCGAGCTTGTACATCCCGCCTTCGCATAGCAGATCGAGATCCCGAGCCATCGCCGCGGGCTCGCAGGAAATCATCAATACTTTCTTAGGCTGCAGCTTCTTAACCGATTCCAAAACGTCCGGGTGACACCCAACTCGAGGCGGATCAAGCAGAAGCACATCAACTGATTCTTCGTCCTGCCAATCGGCCATCACGTGTTCAGTCTTGCCCTCGATGAATTCGACGTTCGTAGCTCCGTTCAAATTTAAATTGGCATCCTCGATCGCTGATGCCGACTCTTCGATTCCGATAACTCGCTTCACATATGGCGACATCAACACAGCAAACACTCCAACACCACAGTAGGCATCGACCATCACTTCGTCGCCGCCAAGTTCAAGCAGCTCACGTACTTCATCGACAGCACGCGACAGTTGACCCGTATTCACCTGGAAGAACGAAGAAGCCGCCACCGTGAATCGTGAACCTCGCACCTCTTCTTCGTAATGCTGTACTCCGGTCAGGAGATCCAATCCCGGAATCTCCATCTTCGGCTGAACGAGCATCGAGTCGGTATTCACCCCGACCCGGATCGACATCTGCGTATGACCTTCCATCTTGTCCTGAACAAGAGCGATCGTGTCGTTCACCTTCTCGTCCATAAGCAAACACTCTTCAATGCGCACGAACTGCCGAGTCACTGCGTTCTTGTACCCGACCTCACCAGCATCCTCGTACTTGCCAATCGTAAATCGACCATGATTGCGGTATTTGAGTCGCTTCTCACTCTCAACCGTCAAATCGACATCGACGCCAGAGAGATTCTCGTACTTGGCGATCTCACGTTGCACCCGCTCGCGTTTCAGTTGAAGCTGATGACCGTACGAAACGTGCTGCCACTGACACCCGCTACAAGCCAGAAAATACTTACACTCCGGCTCGATTCGCTCGTCAGCAGGCTCAAGCACTTGCGCAACAATCGCCGCTATTCGCTCTGGAAATTTCTTCTGAACCTCGGCAATTACTACTTCGCCTGGAAGTCCACCCGACACGATAACCGGTGCACCATCGATCTCAGCGACGGTATCACCAGCATCGTTAATCGCACCCAGCGTGATCTCGAATTTGTCCCCCGGGTTCAAATCGATATGAGCGGTCAAATCTGGACCGTTATAGCGCTGTCGCCGCTTACGCTTTGCCATTACGAAATTCGTGCCTCAAACGTGAATCACTAGACTCACAAAACCAATATCTGGTCGATTAAAAAAATACCCTGTCTGTTATTCTGAACTAGTTCAGGCCACGATGCGCCTAACTCGGCGCGAATCACGGCCACCAAATGGTCAATTCTTCATAATCGAATCGAAAACAAATCATTGGTTTCAAAGTCAGAAAACCCAGGATCGCCATCAGTCGAGAGACGGCTCCCCGACTGGTTCAAAGTAAAAGCCCCAGGCAGCGAAAATTTCCTTGAAATTCGCAAGAAGATCAAAGGCGCAAGCCTGAACACGGTCTGCGAAGAAGCAGCATGCCCAAACATCGGCGAATGCTGGGAGCGCGGCACGGCCACGTTCATGATCCTCGGAGACACCTGCACTCGGGCGTGCTCATATTGCAACGTGAAAACTGGCTGGCCCGGAACCGTCGACCAAGCTGAACCGATCCGTGTTGCCTCAACCGTGAAGCAAATGGAACTCAACTACACAGTAATTACATCGGTCGATCGCGACGACCTGCCTGACTACGGCTCAGGAATATTCGCGGAAACGATCAAGCAGGTTCGACGAACCACTCCCGATTGCAAAATCGAAGTATTGATCCCTGACTTCGAAGGCGAACTAAAGTCACTCGAACGAGTCATCAACGCCGGGCCTCACGTTCTGAACCACAACATCGAAACCACTCGACGAGTATTCAAAAAGGTCCGACCCCGCGGGAACTACGATCTTTCTCTCGAACTGCTGAAACGGGTCAAAGAGATCAACCCGTTCATGCCCTCGAAATCTGGAATGATGGTCGGCCTCGGCGAAACGAAGCCAGAAATCCTTCAAACGATGAACGACCTACGCGAAGTAAACACCGACCTACTTACAATCGGCCAGTATCTCCGACCTTCCAAGCGGCATCACCCGATCATCCGCTTCTACCGACCTGAAGAGTTCAAATGGCTCGAAGAGGAAGGTCTAAAAATGGGATTCAAGCACGTAGCAGCAGGACCACTCGTCCGCAGCTCGTACCATGCCGACGATCAGCACAACGCCGCAATCGACAAGATCCTCGATTCCGCAAACGCCAAAAGCTAACCAGTGTCGACCCTCTACGTTGTCGCAACGCCAATCGGAAACCTCTCCGATATTTCACAACGCGCCATCGAAATACTCTCGACCGTGCTGACCGTCGCCGCCGAAGACACACGCGTCTCCCGGAAACTTCTAAACCACATCGGCGTTTCGCCCCGACTCGAAAGTCTCCACGAACACACCTCACCTGAGCGACTTCAAGCACTCGTCGAAAAACTTGAACTCGGCGACATGGCGGTTGTATCCGATGCCGGAACGCCTGGAATCAGCGATCCCGGATCGGCTCTAGTCGCCGCCGCGGTTGAAGCCGGACATGATGTCATCCCGATCCCCGGCCCATCGGCAATTGTCAGCGCATTATCCATCACCGGCTGGTCGTTCGATCGATTTCTCTTTCTAGGATTCCTTCCACGTAAAAAGAATGAGCAGCTGGCAACACTTGAAAACGCCTCTCAAGAGCCCGGACCTGTAGTCGCGTACGAGTCGCCACATCGAATAAAAGCGACTCTCGAAAACATCAACGACACGTTCGCAGATCGACAATTGGTCATCTGCCGAGAGCTCACCAAGTTCTACGAAGAAACTTTCCGTGGAACAGCCGCCGAAGCAATCGCCCATTTCAACACGCAACCGAAAGGCGAGTTCGTCGTTGTCATTCAAGGTGCCGGCAAATCAGCCAACACTGAACTTTCCGACGATGATATTTCAGAAGTCCTCGGAAACCTGAAAGAAAACGGCCTCAGTGGACGAACCCTAGTCGAACGCGCCGCCGAGATAACCCGTGCACCCAAAAATCGCATCTACCAACTCTCGCTTAATAAAGATTCAAAGTAAGCGAAATGGTCGAATTCCATCACAACTTAATGATCACGAATTCATGATGACTCCAACACGACCGACGCTATAATAAATCTCATAATGAAACCATCGTCGGCAGGCGAAATCGACCCGCCGTCTCAGTTAGCCCAGTAAAAAACCGGAAATTCACTTGCCTCGTAAAATTCTTGTCGCCGTCGCATGGCCGTACGTAAACGGCGAACCGCACCTCGGCCACATCGCAGGCATGAACGTCCCAGCCGACATCTTTGCTCGATACCACCGAATCATCGGCAATGAAGTCGCAATGGTCTCCGGCTCCGACATGCACGGCACTCCGACCGCCCTCAAAGCAGCCGAAGAAGGCGTCGAACCAGAAGTAATAGCAACTCGTTACCACGACATCTGGAGCAAAGCCCTCACCGACATGTCGTTCTCCTACGATCTGTACACACACACGCACACCGATCGTCATATTGAAGTCGCTCAAGAGTTATTTACCAAGCTTCTGGAAAATGGTCACTTAGTTGAAGCAACCCAATCAATGCCGTTCTCGGAAACCGAACAGCGTTTCCTATCCGATCGATTCGTAGAAGGCACTTGCCCGCACTGCGGACACGAATCGGCACGTGGCGATCAATGCGATAACTGCGACCGAACGCTCGACCCTATCGATCTGATCAACATCCGAAGCAAGCGCGATGGCTCAACTCCGGTCTTCAAAGACACCACCCACTACATGCTAAAACTTGGAAATTTTCAAGAAAAGCTAGAAGAATGGGTCACGGGGCAAGACGATTGGCGAGCCAACGTTCGCAATCAAACACTCGGAATGCTTCGCGAAGGACTCCACGACCGAGCCATCACTCGTGACATAAATTGGGGAGTACCAGTTCCTCTTGAAGGCTGGGAATCGAAGCGCATCTACGTGTGGTTCGAAGCCGTAATTGGCTACCTATCAGCCACACGAGCGTGGGCCGAGCAAAACGGAACTCCAGACGAATGGAAAAAATACTGGGTTGAACCTGAAGGCGAGTCGTACTACTTCCAGGGCAAAGACAACGTCTCGTTCCACACCATCATGCTGCCATCGATTCTTATGGGCAGCGGCGATCTCAACCTGCCAACCGATGTGGTCGCAAACGAATATCTAAACATCGGCGGAGCCGACTTCTCGAAGAGCACAGGCAACGCCATTTGGGTGACTGACTTCCTTTCACGATACGAAGCCGATCCACTTCGCTACTACCTATCGTCGATCATGCCGGAAACATCCGATTCCGATTTCACTTGTGAAGGATTCCACGCAGCAAACAACAACGAACTTGTTGCTACATTCGGAAACTTCGTAAATCGAGTGCTCACGATCACGACTAAAAACTTCGACAACGCAGCACCAACTCCCGGCGAACTCGACGATGACGACAAAGCAGCGTTAGCTGCCTGCGACACTGCTCTGGAAGAAGTCTCGAAAGCAATCGATGGTCGCCGATTCCGTGACGGCCTGCGCGCTGCAATGAGACTAGCGCGACACGGCAACCAGTACGTCGATACGAAAGAACCTTGGAAAGTCGTCAAGGTAAATAAAGAAGCTGCCGGAACCGCTCTATGGGTCGGACTGAACGTAATATCGACCCTTCGTACAGTGTTCTACCCCTACCTGCCAACGTCAGCCGACAAGATACACAGTATGCTGTTCCAGAGCGGCGACACATTGGCAGACGGCTGGAATCGACGAGAAATCGTTCCAGGCGCTCCCATCGAAAAGCCAGAACGGCTGTTCACTAAGCTCGATGATTCGATAATCGAAGAAGAAAACGCCCGACTAGCCGGCGAATAGTCGAGCAAGATCAGAAACAATTTCGAGAACACTTATGGTTGAAGCAATTACGCAAGAAAGCATCTACGATCCGGTCGCCGACGATCTACAGGCCGTTATTGCTGAAATTGCGACTATCGCCGATCGAGCACCCGAATACTCTCCCGAGCAAGCCGATGATCTAGACGCACAACTCGGTCACGTTCTCGCCACGCCAGGCAAACGTGTTCGCCCAGCGTTAACCCTTCTCGCTTCGCGCTTATTTGGCGAAGGACGCGGCAAAATGCCAGTCAAAATGGCAACAGCCGTCGAGTTGTTACATATCGCAACTCTCGTCCATGACGATACCGTCGACCACGCTGACACCCGACGTGGACACCAAACAGCCAGCAAGCTCTGGGGTCGAAACGTGGCCGTGCTGATAGGCGATTTCGTCTTCGCCACTTCTGCCATGTACGTGTGCGACACCAACAATGTCCGACTCGTCCGACGATTTGCAGAAACAATTACTGAGCTAGCCCGTGGCGAGCTGAACGAAATCTATACAGCGTGGAGGCCCGGGGTTCCTCTCAATGACTACAACCAGCGAATCTACGACAAGACAGCCTCTCTGTTCTGCACAGCTGCCGAGAGCGGAGCTGTACTTGGCGGTGGCGACGATGCATCCGTAAAAAACGTTCGCGACTACGGCTACAACATCGGCATGGCATACCAGGTCTACGACGATTTACTGGACTACAGCGCAACAAGCGAGCAACTTGGCAAGCCAGCCGGACACGATCTCAGAGAGGGCATTCTCACCCTCCCAGCGATCATCGCTGCCGAGAACGGCGCATCAGAAGAAATTCTGGCACTGTTCAACGCCCCGGAAGAAGCACGACTCGATCTACTTCCGGCAGCCGTAGAAGCGATCAAGAAAACTGGCGCTCTAGAGAAAACCCGCAAGGTCGCCAACGACTACATCGAATCTGCAGTCAATAATCTTGATGGTATTTCAGCGTCGGAATCGCTCGATTCGCTACTCGCACTCGCTGAATACGTTCAGTCACGCAACTACTAGGCAACCATGCCTTCCCCGTCGCAAAAACGGTCGTCTAAACGCTCAGCGTCTCCCGAGAAGCGAATACCGTCCGTAGCCCCAGCACTCGTCAAAGAACGTCTAAATTCAATCTACGGCCCAATCGAATGGCGACCGAGAATGATCGCAATTGACGAGCTGATCTTTACCGTACTCACACAGAACACCTCGGATCTAAACGCCGAACGTGCCTACGACTCACTCCGCAAAGTCTTGCCGACATGGGCCGAGGTAATCGAAGCCGAAACTTCGCAAGTCGCTGAAGCAATCAAACGCGGCGGTCTATCTAATCAGAAGTCAGTTCGCATCCAGAAGATTCTTGTCGAAATCCTGAAACGATTAGGCCACTTTGAACTAGAATTTCTCTCAGACAGGCCGCTCGAAGAGGCTCGGGAATGGTTCACATCACTACCGGGCGTGGGACCCAAAACCGCCGCCGTCGTAATGTCGTTTTCGCTCTGAATGCCAGCGTTCCCGGTCGATACCCACATCCACCGAGTATCGAAGCGGCTAGGTCTCATCGAAGAAAAAACCAGTGCCGACCAAGCGCATCCAATCATGGAAGAACTCATCTCTGAAGACGACCGCTACGACATGCACGTTCTCTTGATCACCCACGGACGACAAATCTGCAAAGCTCGCATCGCCCAATGCCCCCGCTGCCCGCTAGCCAAAGAATGCCCAGCTAGCACCCTCTAGCCAATATCAACCGCGACCAACGCAGCGGCTATCCCCTTCCAGACGGAAGGGCTAGGGTAGGAGACAGCGACTCGGAGCCGAGTCATCCGATGACGAACGCGACTAACGAGAACTGTGACTCGTAACTGAGTCGTTCGACGACGATGGAACCTAACGCACTGAGCTTAGCGACCAAGTCGCCCGCCGACGCCCGGAGCGAACGCAATTGCATGTGACCAATGGTCCTCCCACGGATCGGGGGAGTTAGAGGGGGAGATTGCGACGCGGAGCCGAGTCATACGATGGCGAGCGCGACCAAACAAGACCGCTGTCAATGCCACAGCTACTTAAAAATTCCCCCAACCAAAACCCACAATTGGCAGCCTCCACAAATCGCCGTTTAACAAACTCTGCGGTATGCTGATATTTAGTGTTAAAAATGACTGTCGCTGAGAAGCCGTTCATTCACAACGCACGGCCCCGTCGTCCAGCGGTTAGGACGCAGCCCTTTCAAGGCTGAGACCGGAGTTCGATTCTCCGCGGGGCTACCATCTCGTAAACAAAATGAGCTCACCATTCCACGCCTGTTTCGCCTCTATTTCACGTGGACCTTTCATCTCGGCAGTAGTGAGACGTGCGCCGATGTGGACCATCACAAGCTGTTTTACTCTGGCTTCCGCTGCGGTCTCAGCGGCGCCTAGAACCGATGACGAGGCATCGGCGCATGCGGATTGCCGTCCATGCGATCGTGCGTCTCCCAGCACATCATCATCAATACATCGGCACCACGCGCCAAATCGGTCACGGTGTCACACGGGGCGGTATCACCCGTCAATACGACCGATCCGTCGGGCGTATCAATTCTGTAAGCAAGCGAATCGAGATACGGCTGAACGTGATCGGCGGGGTCAGCAGTGACTTCCCAATTTGAACCGTCCTTGATTAGACCCGACCCCATGTTGTGAGGATCGACGTCGGGCTTCTTTCGAGGAAGCTCACCATCCCGATCTTGGAACGTGATTTGTGAAGCTGGATGATGAATCCGGGCCTTCCAATCATGAGCAAACAGACCGGTGTCTTCATCGAGAATCCCGTTCGTGAACTCCTCAGTGAGCTTTGGACCATAGACGTTCAACGTCTTGTCTCTCGGAATCATCTGATCCCAGCGAGTGAGTATGAAGGTAGGAAAATCGGCATCATGATCGAAATGGTGATGCGTGAAGAATACGTCGTCAATCTCGGTGGTCTTGATGCCTGCTCTCGCCAGCTTCCAAGTAGTAGCCGGTCCACAATCGAACAACAGCTTTTCGTCACCGACCTGCACTACATACGACGACCCGAATCTATCAGGAAGTGGTGTGGGACTCCCACAACCGATAATCGTAACTTCGGGTGTCAACGGCTTCTTTGCGCCCATGCTGTCTCCACTAATTTTTCTGGGGTTCGTCACCAGATTGGTTCAGGTGGCAGGTTACAGCAAGCAAGTAGATCAGGTTCGGTAGTTTGTTATTGCGGGCATAGTGATCAAAAATGTGTGCTTTACTTGGGCTTAAAGTAGAAGTACCAGGCGAAGTAATTGAGTCGTTTACGCGGGCTGAGACCGCTGTGCTGACGGTAGTGAGATTTCAGGCGAGAGAAGTACCCTTCCAGACCGTTGGTTGTGGTCGGTATATGCGGGTCGTCGATGTAGTGAAACATGTCCGGCAGGGCACGTAGAAGCATGCTGCGGGCACGTTTTATATCGCTGAAAACCCGACCGGTTTCTTTGCGGGCTGTTATCTCGGTACCGTACCGATCCTCCCAGGTGGCGACGAGGCTTAGAAATGCTTCTCGATCAGCAGGAGTATCGATCCTGCTGACGCTGAGGAAGATCTGTCGCAGCTGACGAGCGTAGGCCGTTTTGGGAGAGTTTTTGCACCATGACAACCCCTGTCGTTGGATGTGAACTAGACAGCGCTGGACGGGTGTATTTGGCCAAAGTTCTTTGAGAACCTTGATCACTTGCGGGTTGCCGTCCACAGTGAAACTGAGAGGGGATAAGCCTTTGCAGACCATTGGCTCAAAGAACGCCCGTAACTGCGGTGCCGAGTTCTCCTGAACATCGAACTGCCCCCGCACTACCCGTTGGGTCTGCCCGTTCATTAGGACTACGATGCTGTGAGGACGGTGAAGGAATGTACCGTCGAAAAGAATGTGCTGAGCAGCTTGGGGCTCAAGAGCCATCGTCGGGGGCGGCTGGGCGAGGAAGCTATCGTTTAGGCGGCGTAACCAGAGTTGGCTGTGTCCGCTTTGCTGAACCAGTTGACGTAGCGAGTATCCCTCAACTATCCACCGCCGGAACCCAGGCCATCTCACGCATACGACGGGCTTCGGGATTTCGCCAACTAAACGAACGCTTGCAGGTATGACACAACCACCGCTGGCGACCGTTCGAGTAGTGGCCATTTCGCTTGGCTACATCCCCGCACTGTCGGCAGTGTTTTTTGGGGACATAACACCCTGATCTCTAAACCGGTTTATAGATTGCAACCACATCTTACGTTTGATCCAAACTGAAAAGCTGTCGACAAAAGCACACATTTTGGATCACTATGCCC
>ERZ891418.76-NODE-76-length-33293-cov-7.543414_pt1 | contig 33293 bp, 24 predicted proteins | sample MGYA00521236_ERZ891418 | MGnify/ENA primary metagenome ERZ891418 (study PRJEB32303, sample SAMEA104408696) | aquatic metagenome | biome: Brackish water; feature: Chemocline; material: water | place: Baltic Sea | collected 2014-10-18T10:34:00 | depth 100 m ... | reverse complement strand
GGGGTTGATCCAGTTCGTCGCGTGATGCCGCGCAGCGTTCTGGCCGGTCATGATCGAAATGCGAGTCGGCGAGCAGACACTCATCGCGTAAAAGTTGTTGAACCGAACCCCGCGTTCGGCCAGCCGCTGCATGTTCGGCGTCCGGTAATAATCGTTCAGCGGGTAACGCCTGGGTTTCCCATCCGCGTCAGTGAGAAACGGGACCGACGTATCCATCACGCCCATGTCGTCAACCAGGAGGACGACAATGTTCGGTCGGTCGGCCGCCGCCGCGGTCAAAGCCAGACAGCTGAGGATCGCGGAAACGAGAGCAGTTTTCGGAAATGTCATGAGCGTGCTATTTCTCTGAGGAAACAATGAAGGGAACGAAAACGGAATCTCATCCTACTTTGTCCATGACACGTCAGCCATCCGCGACAGATTACGAAGAACGTTCCTGCACTCGCTTCAGGTGCGCAGACATCGCCGAAGGGGACGACTACAAACTCAACCTCTCGACTTCCTGGAATGAATGAAAACCCGAGCAATGAATTCTCCCAAAGCAGAGCCCAACCGTCTGATCAATGAAACCAGTCCGTACCTGCTTCAGCACGCACGTAATCCGGTTGACTGGTTTCCGTGGGGCGAGGAAGCGATCGAGAAAGCGCGCGAGCTCGACCGGCCGATCTTTCTTTCGATCGGGTACTCGGCGTGCCACTGGTGCCACGTCATGGAGCATGAAAGCTTTGAGGACGCCGGCATTGCGGCTTACATGAACGCGCATTATGTCTGCGTCAAAGTCGACCGTGAAGAGCGGCCGGACCTCGACCAGATTTACATGACCTCGGTGCAGCTCATGACCGGTCGCGGCGGATGGCCGATGTCTGTCTTTCTGACGCCAACCCTCAAACCGTTTTACGGCGGCACTTACTGGCCGCCACGAGCCCGTATGCAGATGCCTGGTTTCTTCGACATCCTCACCAGCGTGCAGCGGGCGTGGGTCGACAAGCGGGACGACCTCTACGCTCAGTCTGATCACCTGACCGAGGCGATCGCTCAGCACGCCGGAATTCGCGGCGAGCCAACGACACTTGATGAGAGCATCCTCGAAGGAGCAATGACAATTCTGCTTCAGGCGGCGGATCGGAAGAACGGGGGCTTCGGTGAGGCTCCGAAGTTTCCTCACCCGATGGATATTCGAGTTCTCCTGCGAGCCTGGAAGCGGTTTAACAATCAGGACGCCCTCGATGTCGTCACACTGACGCTCGACAAAATGTCGCGTGGCGGAATCTACGATCACTTGGGCGGCGGCTTTCACCGCTACTCCACCGACGGTTGTTGGCTCGCCCCGCATTTCGAAAAAATGCTCTACGACAACGCGCTGCTCGTGCCCGCGTATCTGGAGGGCTACCAGGCAACAGGCAACCCGGATTACGCGCGAGTCGTGCGAGAGACGCTCGACTATGCCCTGGCCGAGATGACTCAGCCGGAAGGCGGTTTCTACGCGACTCAGGACGCCGACAGCGAAGGCGAGGAAGGCAGGTTCTTTGTCTGGAGCGAACTCGAAATCGCAGAGGTGCTCGGTGCGGAAGACGCGAAACTCTTTGGTGACGTCTACGACGTTTCTGCCCGAGGAAACTGGGAGAACAGCAACATCCTCAACCGGCCACACGCGCACGACGAAGCAGCAGGAATTCAGCAGAAGCCTTCCGAAGAACTGGAGGAGTTCCTCACCGGTTGCCGCAGGAAACTGTTCCAGGCCCGAGCGAAACGGATCGCGCCGGGGCGCGATGACAAGGTGCTCGTCTCGTGGAACGGGTTAATGATTTCCGCGATGGCTCAGGCGGCGCCCGTGCTCGGCGAAAAGAAGTACGCAACCGCCGCGCGAGCCGCCGTCGACTTTATCCTTGCGAAAATGCGCAACGAAGACGGGCGACTCCTGCACGCCTTCAAAGATGGCCGGGCAAGATTTAACGGCTACCTGGACGACTACGTCTGCCTGATCGACGGTCTGGTTGATCTTTACCAGGCGACGTTTGATGAGTCGCTGATCACGGGCGCCGTCGAGCTCGCCGAGCGGGTGTTCGATCAATTCGGCGATGAAGGAGGAAGCTTCTTTTACACTTCGTCGGATCACGAAGAACTCATCACACGATCGAAAGACGGTCAGGACAACGCCGTCCCTTCGGGCAACGGCATGGCCGCTTACACGCTGCTTCGTCTCGCACGACTCACCTCCGACAGCCGCATCGAAAAGCAGGCCGCAAGAACGCTCGATGCGGTCTCGGGGCAGATGAAAAAAATGCCGATGGCGAGCGGGCAGGCGCTGCTGGCCCTCGATTTCTGGTTCGGCCCGGCCAGCGAGATCGTTCTCGCGGGAGGTACCGACGCCGACCGCGCGGCGGCCCTGCGTGAGCTCAACGAGACGTTCTCACCGAACAAGGTCATGGCGGCCCGAAGCGAAGACGCGTCCACATCGCCGCTCAGCGCGTTGTTCGAAGGCCGGTCGACGACGGGCGAACTGACGCTCTATGTGTGCTCACAGGGAACCTGTCAGGCCCCGATCACGGGAGCGGACGACATCTCAAGAACGCTCCGTGGGCTGTGAGATCACTTCGCCGCCGAACGAGCGACCGCGCCGCTTCTCACGCGACGCAACCAGCGATGCAGATTTCGTGAATCCGCATACCGCGCTTCCGACGCCGCGGAACCCAGCACGGCGAGCACCGCCTGCTTCTCGTCCCGATCACTCAGCGAGACCAGACACGCGCCCGCACGAGACGTTGTGCCGGTTTTGACTCCGCTGTAACCGGACGTCCCGAGAAGCTGATTCGTGTTCTTCCAGACGACGTTCCGAGCGTATCCACCAGGACCCGACACCCGGCAGCCGTAAACGCGAGTGTCAACGACGTCTCGAAATTTCTCGTTGCCCAGCGCAGTTGCAGCGAGTCGCGCGAGGTCGGATGCCGTCGTTTGATGGCCACTTGCGTCGAGCCCGTGCGGGTTTTTGTAGCTCGTCTTTGTGAGACGAAGTCGCTCGGCTTCCTGATTCATCGCGGCCACAAAGAGAGTAAGCGGATCATCCGAGTCCGGCTCGTCCTCTGTCGAAAACAATCCCGCAGCCCGTTCGCCAAAGTGCTCAGCGAGCGCGACCGACGCATCGTTTCCTGAAGGTAGCAGAAGCCCGTAAAGCATTTCTCGAACAGAGAGACTTTCGCCTTCGCGGATCGCCGATGTCGAACCCTTCGTGTGGTCGGCGCGATGGCTGAACGTGAGCACTTCGTCCAGAACCTCTTCGTTCTTTTCGGCGATTCTCAGAACAAGCCACGCGGTCATGATCTTCGTCGTGCTCGCCATCGGAAGCACGAGGTCCGCCGAACTGCCATCGATGAGTTCGCCGGTTTTCGCGTCAACCGCTGCCCAGGCATCGCTCGTGACAAACGGCGGTCCGTCGTCTGAGTCGGGTGGAAGGAACGGCAATTTCTGCGAGTTGATTTCGTCCGCATCCGGAACGGGTTCCGATTGAAAGTGGAGCGGACTGAGAGCCTTCCAGACTTTCGCGTCGGCAATCCCGGTCGGTTCGAATTTCTGTGACTCCTGAAATTTCTTCACCGCCGACTGAGTCGCCGGGCCGAAATCTCCGTCGATGGACAATTCCGGAGACGGCTTGTTCTTCGCATTCAGCGTCCGCTGTAGAACCTCGACCAGCTCACCAAAGTCGCCCGGCTTCAGCTCGTCGCGACTGCCACCGGAAGCTGTCGGCCACGGTTTTGAGAAGGTCCGCAGAACTTCCTGGCCGATCTTTCCGAGCAGAACATTCGCTGCGTTCGTCGACTTCCAGCTCTGGTCTTTGTTCTTCGCGGTGAGGACGCAGATGATGACCGGCCCGGCGTCGGTTTCGAGGATTCCCGCGTCCGTCCGAACGGAATCGACCGCTCCGGTCTTGTGTGCGAACACGGTTCCGTCCGGAAAATGCGTCGCCAGACGATCGCTGCTATCGCAGGCCCGAAGGTGATCGAGCATCGCGTCACACGAGGCAGCTGACGCCGCCGTGCGGTTGTAAATCCGCTCCAGCAGTCGAGACATTTCGGCGGCCGTCGTGCGCCCCAGTCCGAACTGCTCGCTCTTTACCGGGTCGATGGTGGTTTTGCCGCGAAACACCAGCGAGTGGATTCGGGTCTCTTTCAAACCGAGCTCGTCCATCGTCTCTGCAATTCGTTCGAGCCCAATCTGATCGATGACAAGATTCGTCGCGGTGTTGTCCGACCAGACGATCATTGCCCGGATGAGGTCTCGCAAAGAAAGCGTCGCTCCGTCGGAAAAGTGCTTCGTCAGGACGCCCGAGCCTGGCACCTTGTCGGCCTCTTTCAGTTCGACCTTCGTCGCCAGATCAAGCCGGCCGGCATCCGCCTCGCGGTAGGCCGCCACCAGAACGGCGACTTTGATCAGGCTCGCCGTCGGCATCACCCGCTCGTCATAAACGGCGAATTGGGTTCCCGAATTCAGGTGCCTGACAAGGATCGACACTTCGCCGTCGTGAGCTTCGACAAGCGGCTTGAGTCGACCCGCCAGCACGTCGAGCTGTTTCTCCTGAGCAATCGTCGTGGAAGAAACGGCAACGGTGATCAAGACGACCCGGCAGGCCAGAAGATTCAGGTTCCTCATCGTGGTTTCCTTTTTTGGCATCTGATTCGTTGAGGTTCAATCCGCGGTCAGACCGGACGTCACTCGCCAGCTTCCGAGGAGTGCCCGGCGGTCTGCACCGCGACCATCTCGCGGTACTTTCCGTGCTGGCGCATCAGTTCGTCGTGAGTGCCGATCTCCGTGATCCGTCCGGCTTCGATGACGGCGATGCGGTCTGCATGAGTGATTGTGCTTAACCGGTGAGCGATCACAAAGCTGGTGCGGTTTTTCATCAGCTCGGTCAGCCCCGCCTGAATGAGACGCTCACTTTCGGTGTCGAGATTACTCGTCGCCTCATCGAGGATGAGGATCTTCGGGTCAGCCAGCACGGCTCGCGCGATCGCCACGCGCTGCCGCTGCCCGCCGCTGAGCCGGACGCCTCGTTCACCGATCACTGTGTCATAACTGGCCGGCAGACCCTCGATGAATTCGCGGATGTTTGCGACCTCGGCCGCGTGCCGAATGACTTCGACTGAGGAGTGGCGGCCGCCGTAACCAATGTTGTCGGCAATCGTGCCGTCAAAAAGGAAGACGTCCTGCTCAACGATGCCCAGCAGACGGCGGTAACTCTCGACTTCGATTTCAGAAACGTCGCGGCCGTCGAGCAGAATCTCACCTTCGCTCGGATTGTAAAACCGCGCAACAAGGTTCGACAGAGTCGTCTTGCCGGCACCGCTGGGACCGACAAGGGCGATGGTCTCACCGGGAGCGACGTCGAGTGTGACTTCACGCAGAGCGAATTCTTCGGAATGCGGATAGCGAAAGCTGACGTTGCGCAGCTCGATGTGACCCTCAACATCCGCTTTGTTGATCGCTGTCGAATCGGCGTTCGACATTTCCCGGGACTCATCCAGCAGTTCGAGTATCCGGTCGAGCCCGGCCAGTCCGTTCTGCAACTGCGCCGCACTTTGGGCGAGTTCCGAAACCGGTCCCAGCATCATCAGCAGATAAACGAGAAACATCATCAGGTCGCCCAGCGTGAGCACCTCGTCGAGCACGCGCCATCCGCCGTAAATCAACAGAACCGCACTGGCGAGAGGAATCAGCGTTGACCAGACGACTTCAATCGTGCGCGTCAGCCACCAGGCGTAAAGCTGGCGGCGACCCATCAGGTGGTTGCCTCGCATCACGCGATTCGTCTCGGTCCGCTGTCGACCAAAAGCGCGGACGACTCGCATTCCGCCAAATGATTCCGTGACGAGTGCGTCAACTTCCTCGCGCTGAGCCCGCACACCTCGGTGCTGAGGTCGGATGCGACCGATCCAGGCCCGGTGAGTCAGATAGACGATCGGCATGATTACGACCGCTCCGAGCAGCAGTCGCCAGTCCACCAGCGACAGAATGAGCAATGTCCCGATCAGCTGCACGACCGCGCGCCACGGATTGTAGATGAGCCCAAAAACCAGATCGCCAACGCTCTCGGCATCCTGCCGTACGATGCTGGCCGCTCCGCCGGACTTGAGTTCCTGCACGCGATGCAGAGGCAGCCGGATCGCATGCTCGAAGATTCGTTTTCGAACGGTCATTCGAATCAGCATCGTGATCCGCGTCGCATGCCAGCGGCTCCAGATCTGAACTCCCACCTTGAAAAACGAAAGCAAAAGCACAACCGCCGTGATGCCAAACAGCAGGTCATGCCGATCCCGAGGGACCCAGTCCGGCACGTTGTTCGGTAACGGCTTCCTGGCGAGCACGTAATCGACAACGAATTTTGTTGCCGCTGGTGGCAGAAGGGCAAGTCCGGTTGCGATCGTCGCCGCCGCAAGCGAAGTCGTCAGGCTCAACCGATAAGGTCGCATCAGTCCGGACAAACTGGAAATCAAAGCCAGCGCCGACCGCTCGCGAGGCTGAGGCGTGCCCGAATGATGTCCCCCGTGATGCCCGCCCGCGTTACGGCCCTGCCCTGCTTCCTGTGTCGAATTCTTCGACCGCTCAAACCGGCTGCGGCTCGTCTCAAAGCTTCCTGGCATGCGGGTCTCAATGTCGACACAAAACAAACGAGCCTTCCGACGGAAGCTCAACCAGCCGCGATCGCAAAGTCGCCAAGGCGAAGCATTGTTGCAGAACCAACTTCCCGCGCCGAAGCACTCGAACCAGGAGCGCTCTCTTCACGGCCTCTGAGACCTCGCGCGTCCGCTTGAAAACATTCAGCGTTCGAGACTGATTCCGCTGCCCTTCAGGCTCGCCGTGAGAGTGATGGCGACACTGTTCGACTCGGGCGTGACCTCGATGATCATGTCCGTCGTCCCGAGGGACTCGTATTTTTGGGAATCTGCAGGCGACTGTTTCCTTCTTTCGCCTGGTTTGAATCTTCGCCGGGCAGTTCTTCAACAGTCACGTGATAGCGGCCTGGCAAAAGGTCCCCGTCGAGCGTTCTCGCGGAAAAGCGGCCGTTTGAATCCGTAAAGCCGACGGCCGAATCCCCGGTGCTCATGCCAGTCAGCGTGACGAGCATCGCGGGAACAGGTTCACCGTCCAGCGTCAGCGTTCCCGTAAGAGCGGTCTGCGACCAGCCTCGAAACCAGAAGAAGGCGACACTGCCAAGAATGACGGCTGCGACTCCACCGACGGCCAGCGTTCGCGGCGAAAGTGACGCGATCACTCGAAGTCCGTTTGCCAGATAGTAGATCGGTGACAGCAGCAGCCAGGTCAGCTTCGCCCAGAGTTCCTGGAGCGGCGTTGCCGGTGGCTGCTCACGTTTGGGTTCTGTCTTTTCTTCGGGCTGCTGTTCAGCTTGAACCTCAACTGGAGGCGGAAAGTCGATCGGCAGCGCGCCGGCCGGCGTCCATTCGGTCTCGCTTTCTTCACGCACAAGAGTGATGCCGGTCAGGCGATATTCCAGGGCCAGCTGCTGAAGAACCTCAAGCGGCACCGGCCCGGTTTCCGTTTCCCCGAGCATGACGAAGAACTGAGGATTGGAAGCAGGCTCGTGCTCCGGATCCGGTCCCGTGCCTGACACAACGGAATCGGAATTTGATGACGCATCGTCCGGTGAGTTCAGCGAAGACGGATCTTTCGGGAGCAGTTTCTCGGTGATGGTCGCTGAAGGTGCCGCCGATCCAGCGGCGACGACCTCGGAGAATGGTCGCCATTCCGGCGAGCTCGAACTGCGAACCGGGTCGGTCGGTTGAGCTTGGCCGGTCTCAGCCATCTCGCTGAGCTCGTACCACGGCATCGGACCAAGTTCGAGACCCGCGAGCTGAATCTGCCACATCCCGGCCGTTGCCAGCGCGGGCCGGCATCCCTCAGCGCTTGCAGCGGGCAAAGGCTCCGAAGCTTCGCCTTCCTGATGAAGTGCGGCCCACTCCTGTTCCGCGGAATCGTCAGACCGGACGCCGATGCGAGATTCCCCCAATGTCGCGCGGCAGGAGAGTCGAAGGCGGTAAGTGGCGATCGTCAGCTCGTCGCCGTCCTGAAGCACGGCCTCCGTGCCGGGCTGTCCGTTGACCAGCGTCCCGGAATCACTGAGGTTGATCACTCGAAAACCAGTCCCATGCTGAATGAGCTCGCAGTGAACTTCCTCGACCGCATCGCCAGGCAGACAGACATCGACCCGCCAACGGTCGCGGCCAATGAAAATGGACGGCCGGTTCAGCGGAAAGCACTTTTCATCGGTCAGGGAAACGAGCTCAGGGCTCATGGTGGATTCCGTTTGACAGCGAAACGCAGGCACTCCTGAACGCTATACGCAAAAAGCGTAAGCCAATCCACGCTGAGCCTGCTGATTACCGCTCCTCATCCGCAATCCGACACGGCGTGCGTAAGTCGGATTCAAACCAGCCCAAAGAGGTTGTGAGTTTTTCGGTAGGCCTGAACAAGCGAAACGACGCTTCGGCAGTCTTGCATCAAAACTCACGCGTCGGGTTGGTTTTTCGAGGCCAGGCTTCAACAATCTGTGCGGCGACTCTGCCTCGATCGCACGGACCCTGGAGAAGCATCATGAGATTTCCGCTTCACGCTGCTCTGCTCGCTTTAGTTTTCACCGCTCCTCTTGCCGCCGCCGAGCCAGAGACCAAAGCCATCGATATCGGATCGCGGCTGGAACTTTTCGCTGATGACTTTCTGATCGCGAAAAAAGAAGGCGACGCTCTGCAGACGCTGCATCAGCCGAAGGCTCACGAAGTCGCCATCGTCACGGACAAGCCGTGGGAAGGAAATACGTGTGCCTACTACTCGATCTTTCAGGACGGTGACCTCTACCGAATGTACTACCGCGGCTCGCACTTCGATGAGAAAACGAAGAAGGCATCTCATCCGGAAGTCACGTGCTACGCGGAAAGTCGCGACGGCATCCACTGGACGAAACCGGAACTTGGCATCATCGACTGGGAAGGCTCGAAGGCAAACAACATCGTCCTCAGCGGATTCGGAACGCACTGCTTCGTCGCGTTTCGTGATGACCGCCCCGACGCGCCGGCAGATGGCCGCTACAAGGGGATCGCTCGAGGCAACCCGGGCGGGCTTTACATTTTCAAATCACCGGACGGGCTTCACTGGACCCGGATTCAGGAGAAAGCCGTCATCACGAACGGAGCCTTCGATTCGCAGAACCTCGCGTTCTGGGATCCGGTAGAAATGCAGTATCGAGCTTACTGGCGGTATTTCGGAAACAAAGTCCGTTCCATCCGCACTGCGACTTCCAGTGATTTTGTGACCTGGCACTCAGAGGCCGATCTCAAATACGCCGACGCGCCGGTCGAGCATCTTTATACGAATGCGATTCGGAAATACCCGCGAGCTCCACACATCTACCTCGGCTTCCCGACCCGGTTCCAGCCGAAGAACAGCCAGGTCGAACCGGTCTTCATGATCAGTCGAGACGGAGTCAACTTTAAGCGGTACGCCGATCCGCTCATCCCGATCACCGCTCCGAAAGATCGAGATGGCAACCGCAGCAACTACATGGCCAACGGCCTGATCCAACTGCCGGGCAACGATCGCGAGTACTCCGCGTTCGGTTCCGAAGCTTACTACACCGGTCCGGACAGTCGGCTGCGACGGTTCTCCTTCCGAGTCGACGGATTCGTCTCGGTGAATTCGGGAGACAAAGGCGGAAAGATTACGACAAAGCCGCTGACGTTCTCCGGCTCGAAACTCAACCTGAATTTTGTGACGGGCAAGGGCGGCTACGTGGTCGTGCGGCTGCACGAAATCGGCACGGACATCACCATCGCGGCAGAAGTGACCGGCGACGAGATTTCAAAGACCGTCCAGTGGAGCAGCAAGCGAAGGCTGTCCGACGTCGCCGGCAAGCCGGTCGAGCTGACGTTTGAAATGAAAAACGCGGACCTGTATTCGATGCAGTTTACCGATTAGAGCACTCTCAAGTTTGGTCGTGTTTGTATCGTCGGCTGGAAGTCGAACTCTGAAAGTGCGCTGGACCGTGGCTGGGAACTTTTTGTCGTGAGAACGGGAATCGGCCATTCAAGCCGGTCTTCCGGAGCACATTCAGAATCAGTCTTCTGAGTCGGACTGCAGCAGGTTCAGCAATCTTGAACCAAGATTGCTGAGTTCCCGAGCGGATTGCTCGGACTGCTGCGTGGCGGACTGAGTCTGTCTTGTGGCCGCTTCGATCTGTTTCATGGAGTCGCGGATCTGCGACATTCCCGTCGACTGTTGAGTCGCCGAGGCGACGATCTGGCTCGCGGCCCGTGCGGCTTCTGCGATCGTCTGAGACAGCGTGTTGATTGTTTCCTCCGCCTTGGTCACGACCAGTGCCGCATCCGTGACCGATCGTGTGCCCTGTTCGGTCGACATGACTGCCGTATTCGTGGCCTGCTGGATTTCGTTCAGGATGTCACGGACCTGGAGAGTCGATTTGCGAGACTGCTCCGCCAGAGATTTGATTTCGGATGCGACCACGGCGAACCCTTTGCCGTGTTCTCCGGCGCGAGACGCTTCGATGGCGGCGTTGAGTGCCAGAAGATTTGTCTGATCGGCGATCTCGTTGACGGTCGTGATGATCTCGCCAATCGCCTGAGCCCGCTCGGCCAGCGTGAGGATATTCTCTGCGGTGGTTTCGCTTTGCTCGCGGACGTGGTCCATCGCCTTGCGTGTCTCGTTAACGGCGTCGCGGCCGGAACGGCTGACGTCACTGGCTCGCTGAGCCGACTCGGCCACTTCCCGGGCCCGATCGGTCGACTGCCCCGCTACGACTGTAATTTCCTCGACTGTGCTGACGGTTTCGGTGACCGTCGCCGCCTGCTGGCGGGCGCTGACCGCCTGCTCGGTGGTCGATGCGAGAATCTGACTGCTGGCCGCAGCCAGCGCTGACGCCGCGTCGCGAACGGCTGCTTCGATCTTTTCCCGTTCCCTTTCCGCATCCTTCCTGTGGCTGATATCACGGACCGTTCCGAGATACATCCGGGCGCCGTCTTTTTCGACAGCGGTGACTCGCAGCGACATCGGAAATGTTGATCCGTCTTTCCGCCGACCTTCAAGCTCGCGTTCTTTCCCAATGACCTGAGCCTGTCCCGTCTGAGCGTAACGAGAGAGGTAGCTGTCGTGCTCTTCGCGGTACGGCGATGGAGCCAGCATGGAGACATTGCGGCCTTCGACTTCGTCCCGCGTGTAACCAAACAGTGATTCTGCCGAACGATTGAAGGAATGAATGACGCCCGTCTCGTTGATACTGATGATGCCGTCTGCCGTTGAGTTGAGAATCGTGAGCACTTCTTCCTGAGAAGACATCGCTCCCACCATCACCCGCAGATTGACCGTCATCTGATTGAACAATCCGGCGAGCTGGCCGAGTTCATCGCGTGAAGTTTCGGCCAGAGGCTCGCCATCCAGCACTCCTGTCGCGATATCGGATGCGCGCTTCGCCAGCGCCGAGATGTTTCGACTGAGAGAACGGTGCAGAAAATACCCGACCGTCGCAGCGATCAGGATGGCAATCAGAGTGCTCGAAACAACCGTCGAAGTGACCGCGAAAGCCGCCGCGTCCCGCTGCCGCACGGCGGCACTTCTGAGCTGCTGCAGAGACTGCATGATCAATTCGGAAGCTGGGGACGCTTTGGTGGCGAGCACGTGGTTGGCCCGATTCCAGTCGGATCGCTCGCGCAGACGAAAGATCTGATCAGGCAGCGAAGAAAACCCGGAACGCGCTGCCAGGTACTCGCTCCACTTTTCGTTCTGTGTCGACGTCAGAAACGACTTCAGTGTGACGACAGCCTCCTGTGCGGCAGCGTTTTTCTTCCAGAGCTTCGCGAAGTCCGCGCGGTGCCGGGCATCGCCGGACAACAGATAGGCTCGGGTACTTGTGATCGCAGAGGTCAGCGAACCACGACAGTCGGCCAGGGCGTTGAGCAGTTTCTTTCGCTCTGGAATCGCCTCCAGCCGGCCTTCTTCGTCGATCGCTTCTGTCAATGATTGGATCATCGTTTCTGCCAGCGGCGTCGCCAGAGTCAGCAGTAACTGATAAGCCGGCCGGTTCGCCTCGCTATGGGCAAGCTGCTCAACTTCGTCCTGAGCGGCACGAAGTTTCTTCAGCTCCCCGGCGATCACGGGAAGCGATTACTTTGCGTCAGACCCCTCCGCCCAGCCTCGCTGAATCTCCGTCAGACGTGCCAACGCGGCGTCGATTTTCAACCACGCTTCTTGCCGCCGCTGACGGAAGTTTATTGCCGTCTGCTGGTCCATTCCGAGAATCGTGTATCCCCTCAAGTGGGCGAGCGACTGATTGATCCCGATGGACAATTCGTCGCAGGCCGAAGTCGTGGGAATCGCGTCGTCGACGAGGCTGGAAAGCCGAAACGACACAAACAGCGAACAGAGCGCCATCAACGCGACAGGTACGCCGAATCCGAATGCCAGTTTTCGACCCATAGGTAACTGCATCAATTCACGCCTTCTGTCTGAACGGGAGCTTCCGACTGGCGTTGCCTGTCGATGTCACCGACCTGGCCAAGTAGATACTCAAGCATCGTCGCCTGGCCATGGACATCCGTCGGAGTCGTGTCGTCACTGACGGGCACCGGCAAGGGAGTCGTACTGACGGTGCTCAACTGCATTTTCAGAAGGTTGAGCTCCGCGATAATGACCTGCGTCTGAAAGAACACATCCCGCGGGCGAATCTTCACGCCTGTCGTGAATTCAGGGACCGGAATCGGCGGCATCGCCAGTTGCACACGGTGCCGATTGATCAGTCGTCGAATCTCAAGACACTTTTCGAAGACATCGCCCGGTGTTCTGTCGGCGAGGCTGTCTGGTTTGTCGATCCGGTAGCGGCATGCTGGATCGTTCTGCCTGAGGATCGACCGGACATCCTCGACACCGCGAACCATCTGGGAATAAACCTCCGCTGGCCTCAATTCTTCATGCCCGCAGACGGTATTCAGCTTGACCAGCATTCGGACAGCAACACTGAAGACATCCGTTGGCGTCTTGTCCGTCACAATCAGCTCGTCTTCAGGGAGCGTCTGGACCTTCAGGTGCGTCGCAATCCGCCCGACGTTTTCCAGCATCGTCGTCACAACAAACAGGACATCCCGAGGTGCATAGGTCGTGGGGCGAACGGAAATCGTCGGGATCGCAAACACCTTGAGCTGATCATCCAGTTCCTGCAGTCGGCCGGCGCACGACAGAACGGCCTGGTACACGTGCATCGGCTGCAGACCTTTTTCGATCTCGGCCGGAAACGTTGGCAGGGGAACGTCGAGAGCTTTCAGAATTTGGTCGAGCGAACGATCCAGCCGATCGATTTTTGAAAACACGTGACTGGGTGAAATTCCGTCTGGAAAGCTGTCATCAAGCGGAATGTCGGGGTTCGGCGCGGCGACTCCAACGGACAAGGACATGCTGCCGGACACGATCTCCGGCATTGTGTTCTGTGCAGAAACTGTGGTCTGCGCTGAAACCGGGTGCGCGATGAATACGCAAATCACGGCGACAGCAGGCAACTGCCGCAGATTCAGGACTGCCATCTGGAATCTCCCCCTGCAGAAACGCACGACGCAAACAACATTTTTGTTGCGGGAATCACTGGAAGATAGCCGCGGTACGACGACGTCAGCGAATTGCCGGTTTCGCGCCCGGTTACACGAGTCTGTCATGCAGACACAGTCTGGCGCGTCGTTCGGATTGCGGTTCGGAGAGACGTCAGCTCTGCGTCTCTCGATGGTGAGGGTCACTCGTCGTCAGTCGGACTTTGCTTCTTAACCAGCGTGACTTCGTTGCCGCTGTCGTTGTGGAAGACGTCGTCCATGAAAGCACGCATCAGCAGCAACCCTCGACCGGAGGCCTTGATCAGATTCTCCGGATCGGTGGGATCCGGAAGTGATTCCGGATCGAAGCCACTTCCCTCATCGCGAATGACGATTCGCACTCCGTCTTCAAACCGGACGGTCACGGTGATTTGACGATCACACCAGGGAGATTCGAGGCGACGCTGAGCGGCCAGCTTGTGGAATGCCTGGTCGTCCTGTTCCTTCAAGCTGGATTCGACATCCAGGTTTCCATGGTAGAGTGCGTTCAGCATGGCCTCATCGATGGCTGTGCTGAGCCCCATGACGTCCGCTGCACTGCACACCCGCCGCTGCACAAGCAGATTCCGAATCTGAGCCACGAGACCAGAGACGAGCGCCGGATCGTTGTCGATCACCCACGTCGACTCGGCCAGCCGATTCAGCAGCCGACTCCGCAGGCGTTCCTCGCCAGACATCGCAATGACCCGCTGCACTGTTTCGAGCAGTTCGGTCGCCAGGAACTGTTTCGGAACGTAGCTGGCGGCACCTCGTTCAAGCGCCTCCCGAGCGACAGTTTCTGATCCAGCCGCAGTCATCAGGATGGTCGGAATCAACGGGTACTTCGCGTTGATTTCCGTGACAAGCCCGAGGCCGTCCATTTCAGGCATCTGCAGATCGGTGAGCACCAGATCCGGCATGTGAGCTTCGATCTGCTCGAGCGCCTCCCGCCCGTTCTCTGCGAACACGACCTCGAGATTGCCGTCCCGTTTCAACAGGCCACCGGCGATTCGGCGGCCGGACATCAAATCATCGACGACAAGAATAGTCGGCATGGGTCATGACTCCTCGATCGACACAGTTTAATCGTCGGACTCGTCGAAGATACTTTCCGATAAATCGTCCGCTTCCGAAAGGGACTCGCGAATTTCGTCGAGTGCCTGATTCAACACGACCGTCAACTGGCTGTAGAGATCGGCGACTCCGTTCAGTTTCCCGCTGGCACCGAGGGACTCGATCTGTTCTGCCAGTTTCGTCACGGGCTTCGAATTGAAGGTTCGCATCGTGCCCTTAATCGTATGAGCCGACCGATGGACGACAGCCGCGTTCGATTCGTCAATGGCCTGCCTGAGTTGAATCAGCAGGGCCGGCCCTTCTTCCAGCACGGCCTCGATCACAGCGTCCAGAATGACCGAATCGCCGTTGACCGCGGCTCGTGCGGCGGTCCAGTCGATCAGCAGATCAGAGCCGGTTGAAGCGGCTTCGACTGGTTTTGCGATCGGGACATCGCTCGCTTCTGCCACAGTCAATGCGGGAACCTGCGGCACACGGGTCTTCGCCTTGACGCGGGCCAGAGCGGCGAACAGTTCGTCGGTTCGAATCGGTTTCGAAACGTAATCGTCCATCCCCGCTGCCAGGCAGCGTTCGCGGTCCCCTTTCATCGCGTTGGCCGTCATGGCGATAATCGGTGTGCGACTGCCGGTCGAAGCCTCGCGTTGACGGATGCGTCGGGTGGCCTCAAGCCCGTCCATTTCCGGCATCTGAACGTCCATCACAATCAGATCGAACGATTCGGCTTCGGACTTCTCAACTGCCAGCACTCCGTTCGGCGCGACGACAATCGAGTGGCCCTTCTGCTCCAGAAGTGCGATGGCAAGCATCTGGTTCGTCCGGCTGTCCTCAGCGAGCAGGATGCGAAGCGGAGCCGTATTCGCCGGAATACTGCTCGGAATCAGACTTGCCAGCGGTTTGACTCCTGCGGCGGATTCGATCGCGCTGAGCAGTTCCGACTGCTTGACGGGTTTCGTCATGTACCAGTGAATGCCCAGGTCCCTGCAGCGATCGATGTCGCCTGGCCGATCAGCCGACGTCAGCATCAGAATCGGGATCGCCTGCAGCGTGGGATCGTTGCGAACGTTTTCGACGAACTGAAAGCCGTCGACGTCCGGCATGTTGACGTCGGTGACGAGCAACTGAAACGGGGTTCCCGCCCGCTGCATTTCTACGAGCCGCGTGAATCCGGCCTCGGCACCAGAGACGCACTGCGGTACGAGTCCCCAGGCAGTGAGCATTTCTTCAAGGATCTGTCGGTTCGTCTCATTGTCATCAACGATCAAAGCGGGCAGACCGTCAACACTCTGCGGTACCGTCGCGACGTCCGGCACGGACGAAGGGTCAGCGCGACGGAAACTCGCTGAGAACCGGAAGGTGCTGCCCTGGCCCGGTTCACTTTCGATTTCAATCGCCCCGTCCATCAGGTCGACCAGTCGAGAGGAGATCGCCAGGCCAAGCCCCGTGCCTCCGAACCGGCGCGTCGTCGACGTATCAGCCTGCTCAAAGACATTGAAGATCGATAGCTGCTGGTGTTTCGGAATTCCGATGCCGGTATCGCGGACGGAAAAGCTCAACACAACGTCGTCGCCGTCTTCCACAATCACAGAGACATCGAGGACCACTTCGCCCGTCTCTGTGAACTTGATGGCATTGCCGACAAGATTCACGATCACCTGACGCAGACGACCGGCGTCTCCGACCAGAGCGTCCGGAACGTCGGGACTGATGTGGCAGGCCAGTTCGAGTTGTTTCTGATGCGCCCGCACGGCCAGCGACTTCATGGTGTCGCCAAGGCGCTCCCGCACGGCGAACGGTTGCGGATCGAGCGTGAGTTTGCCGGCCTCAATCTTCGAGAAATCCAGAATGTCATTGATGATGTCCAGCAGCGAATAAGCAGAGTCGTGGACGATCTCCAGGTGAGATCGTTGATCGGACGTCAGCTCAGAACCGATCACGAGTTCGGTCATGCCGATGACGGCGTTCATCGGCGTGCGGATCTCGTGACTCATGTTGGCCAGAAAATCGCTCTTCGCCTGATTGGCTGCTTCCGCTGCATCAAGAGCCAGTTGCAGTTCCAGCTCCCACTTCTTACGCCGCGTAATATCGTGCAGAACAGTGGCAAACTGGACTGAGTCGCCGAGCTGAATCGGCTGCATGGCGATTTCGGCCATGAAAATCGAGCCGTCGCGACGACGTAACGGCGTTTCCTGCCGCTTACCGATCATCGACCCTTCTTCACGATGAGAACTGTACCGATCGATGTTCTCGCGGGCCCGATCCGAAACGACAAAAAGACTGTCGAGCGGCTCGCCGAGCAGATCCGCGCGCTGGCAGCCAAACGTGTGTTCGGCCGCCCGGTTGAACTCGACGATGCGGCCTTCCTGATCCGAAATGATCATGCAGTCCAGCGAACTTTCAAAGATGGCCTGCTTCCTGGCTTCGCTGTCGAGCAGCTGTCGCTGAGCCAGCTCACGGTCGGTCACATCCCAGAACACGCACTGCACCCCGGCGACGTTCTGCTCGTCATCAAGCACCGCCGCCTTCAGAACCTGGACGAACATCTGTCGTCCTTCAGGCGTGCGGTGTTCCTCGACATCCTCAAAAACCGCCGCCGTTTCCATCACGTGCCGATCGTTGGCGAGGTACTTTCTGGCGAGCTCCGCCGGGTAGAAGTCGTGGTCCGTCTTCCCGATCAGTTCTTCCGGTGCGATTCCCAGTTCCGCACAAAACGGCTTGTTACCGAAAATGAAACGTCCTTCCCGGTCCTTGCGAAACAGACTGACAGGGACGTTCTCGACCAGCGAATGGTAAACGGCTTCCGAATTCCGCAGAGCTTTCTCAGCCGCAGTGCGATGACGAAGTTCGTCTTCCAGCGTCTGATTCAGCTGCTCGTGCTGCTCGTTCAACGTCGAGAGGTCTTCGAATGCCGAGACCATGACTCCCAGCAGACGCGACGGCGTCACGTTCAGCTCGAAATCTTCGCCGCGGAAATGAACCGTCTGCCGAATCGGAACCTCGCCGTCGCTGTGTGGAGCCAGTTGCTGCTGAATGGTCGCGAGCAACTGGTCGGGGGCGCGGCCCTTCGCCGCGTAGGCACTGGCACCGGCGGCCAGGCTGCGCAGGACATTGGTGACATTGCCCGATCCGGTCAGCATCACAACGGGCAATGAATCGGTCCGCGGGTCATTTCTGACATGACGGCACAGATCGATGCCGCTCTGGCCGAGCAGCGTCAGGTCCGCGAGCAACAGGTCGACCTGATGCGTGGCCAGAAGCTGCTGTGCCTGCTCGGCCGTTCGCGCCTCAAGTACCTCGAATCCGGCCTCCTCAAGCAGGACGCTATGTGCGACCGCCTGTGTCGGACTGTCTTCGACCAGCAGGATGCGAGGCATGAAAATGCACCGTAGAAAAAGTCACTCTGCGGAGAGCGCGACTTCGAGTGACTCGTGGATCCGGAACAGTTTATGGAACATCGTGATCGTGAGGACCTCGTCAATGTTGGGCTGTGGTGAGCACAGTTCAAGAGTTCTTTTCTGCTGATCTGCCAGCTTGTGAAGCATCACCAGCAGTCCGAGCGCACTGCTCGACATGAATTGAACTTTCGACAAATCCATAATGATCCGTGAGGCGTCAATGGATTCCAGAATCTTTCTGAGTTCCACCTCACGATCCGGGATGAGCGACGATTCGAGCATCGCATCATTTTGAAACCGAATGACAAAAACGTCGCCGTGGCGTTCCGTTTCGTACTGACTCGGTGCGGTCATTTCGCAGTCCCTCGATAATCAGCAGCGGGAAAGTGAGGACAAGCCAATTGGCTTGCCGATGTGAGTGTGAGCCTTGAGTTGAAAGTTATTCGCCGAGTTCATCAGCGTCAGTCTGAAATCGGTCAGCCAGAAACCGTACGTCGCTTCACCAGTGTGATTTCATTTCCCTTCGCGTTGTGAGTCACACTGTCCATGAAATTCTGAATCAACATCAGTCCGCGACCGTGAGGCCTCAGCAGGTTCTCGGGATCGCGAGGGTCGGGAAGCGTTGAGGGATCATAGCCGGGTCCCTCGTCGTTAATGACGTAGCGGATTTCGTCGTCCGTAATCGTTGCCCGCAAAGTGACTCGCCGACTGGCATACGGCTCCTGAGTTGACCGTGCTGTACCAAGCTCCCGGTAGCTCGTCTGCGAGCCGTCTTCCCGCAACTTCGAATTCAATTCCAGATTGCCATGATCGATGGCATTGATGAGGGCTTCCTTCAGTCCGAGGGCGATTCGGAAGACGCCGGTCTTATCCGCAACACCGAGTTCGTTGAGCTGCTCTTCCAGACGCCCGACCAGGGCCGTCGCCAGTTCGTGATCGTTCGGCAATCGATACGCAACGTCGGAAGAAACAATGGTGCCGCTGAGCCGGTCGCGGGTCAGCCGGGCACGCAGCATGTCGGAAATGTCGCTGAGAGTTGGCAGCAGGTCCCGGTCGAGCATTCGTTTCAGGATGTAGCTGGAGGCTCCGGCATTCAAAGCCTGCGCGGCAAGCTCTTCGGTCCCGTCGGCGGTCATCATGATGACTGGAATCTCCGGAAACTCCCTGCGGACCGCCTCGATGAGCTGCAGGCCGTTCATCTCCGGCATGTGCAGGTCCGTCAGAATCATGTCCGGCGTCAATTGACGAATGGCTTCCAGAGCCTCGACACCATTCCTGGCGACACCCACTTCGTAGCCGGCATCTTCCAGCAGAAACTCAATTTCTGCCGCCTGCGTCGGGCTGTCTTCAGCCACCTGGATGCGAGTCATGAGTGCGCCTCCAATCCTGACAAATGCCCGGCAATTTCCTGCGGGCTCATTGTCGTGTCGACCAGTCCTTCGTCGAACGCCGCCTGGGGCATTCCATAAACAACGCAGGACGACTTGTCCTGACCAATAATTCGACCGCCCAACTGCCGAACGGCTTTCAGTCCGTCGACGCCGTCCCGCCCCATTCCGGTCAGAATTACGGCCAGTGCATGGCGTCCGAACGACCGGGCAACAGATTCAAACAGCACGCTCGCCGAGGGACGGAAGCCCCCTTGAGGCGCATGGTCGGTCAGCACGATTCGTGAACTCGAAGAAACTTCCAGGTGACGCCCTTCCGGTCCCAGGTAAACGGTGCCGGGGGCGAGCGTTTCACCGTCTACTGCGACCCGCACATCGAACGCCGTCGTGGCGGTCAGCCATCTGGCCAAACCCTCGCTGAAGCCATCGGTGATGTGCTGAACGTAGAGGATCGGCAATGGGAACTCCGCTGGGATCGCAGAGAGAATACTGTGGACCGTCTGCGGGCCGCCCGTCGACGCGGCGATCGCGATCACTTTCGTGGTGTTGCGCGAAGCGGCGACATCCGGCGCGATCTGTGCCGGCGCGATCTGTGCCGGCGCGGACGCGACGCCGCGACGAAGTTGCCGCACGACCTTCACACCGGCCATCGACCGGATCGCATCGACAAGTATTCCGGCTGTGCGGTCGAATTCCGGAGACGTCGGCGAGTTCGGCTTGCCAATGACCGTGAGCGCTCCGGCCTGCAGCGACAGCATCGACTTGTCGACGTCCGGGCGATCCATGCTGCCGCTGACCACAACGATCGGCGTGGGCTGAGCGATCATGATCTCGCGGGTCGCTTCGTTGCCGTCCATGCGCGGCATCTGCACATCCATCGTGACGATGTCCGGCCGCAGGTCCCGCACCACCTCGACCCCTTCCTGGCCGTCGGTCGCAATTCCAACAACGCAGATATCCGGCTCGTTGTTGAGGATTTCAACAATCAGATCCCGTGCAACCGGTGAGTCATCAATGACGACAACGCGAAGCATCCACCTGCCCTTAAATCAACTGCTGTATCGTCTCGAGAATGTTCGTCTGGTCAAATTGACTCTTGACGAGATACGCGCTGGCTCCGGCTCGCACCCCTTGAGCTTTATCTTCGTCGGAATCCCGCGAAGTAACCAGCACAACGGGAATATCCTGGTGACGGTCAGAGGATCGAATGGCCTCGGTGAGCCGGAAACCATTCATTCTTGGCATGTCGACGTCGGACACGATCAGTTCGTAACCCTCTGCCGACGCCTGCATCCGGTCCCACGCGTCACGCCCGTCGACGGCCGCTTCGACCTCGTAGCCGGCAGTTTCCAGGATGCTGCGAATCAGAGTTCGGGTCGTAATCGAATCGTCCACGACCAGAACCCGCTGAGCGGCGTGCCGGACCACGACTGTTTCATCGACCGCTGAGATGGACGATTCTCGAACTCCACCGGTCAGCGATCGCATCAGACTGGGAACGTTCAGCAGCAGAGCGATCTCACCGGACTGCAGCAGAGTGGCGCCGGAAACATGCGGAACGCGATGAATCCTCGGCCCCAGATTCTTAATGACGATCTCCCGTTCGCTGGAAACGTGGTCGACGACGAAAACCGCTTCCCGTTCACCGACACAGCCAATGACTCCCGTCAAATGACCCGACTCGGATTTCGTGACTGTCGAGTCACGGCCCAGCAATTGTCCCAGCGACACGACCGGCAGCGGGGCTCCTTCCAGCGGCAGCGTTTCCTGACCCTGCATCATCCGCACGTCGGTCGGCAGAAAACGGACCAGCTTGCTGACGTTGGATGAGGGCAGCAGAAATGTCTGCTCACCGACCCGGACGAAGACGGCATTGATCGTCGTCAGCGTGAGCGGAACGAGCAGCGTGAACCGGGTTCCCAGGCCCGGCTGAGTCGCCGTCTCGATCGTGCCGCGCAAAGTTTCCACCTGTCGTTTCACAACATCCATGCCGACTCCGCGACCGGACACGTCCGTGATGATCTCTGCCGTGGAGAATCCTGGTAGAAAAATACAGTTGACGACTTCGTGATCGTCGGCGGGTTCGGGCAGTCCACGAGTCCTCACGCGATCACGAATCTTTTCGAGGTTCAGACCCCGGCCGTCGTCGGACACCACAACCTGAATCTGCGATCCGCGAAGCGAGGCCGAGACCGTCAGTCGGGCCTCAGATGTTTTGCCAGCCGACTGCCGGTCATCCGGAGCCTCAATCCCGTGGTCAACCGCATTCCGAACGAGGTGCATCAGTGGATCCGCCAGTCCGCTGAGGACCGAGCGGTCGACTTCGATGTCTCCCCCTTCGATGAACAGCTCAACGTTCTTGCCGGTCGTCGTGGCGATATCCCGGACGAGACGTTCCAGACCGGCGCAGGCCTCGACGAAAGGCACCATCCGGATGTCATGCACCTCGTCCTGCACGGCCGCTCCCACAACGTTCAGCCGTCGCGCGTCGGTCTGCATGCGGCGGCGAAGCTGTTCCAGCGAGCGTTCCAGCATCCGCAGCCGCTCACCGTTGGCTTCCAGAGTCCGCACCATGTGAGCGGTCAATGTTCCGGACCGGGCCAGCAGCGGGTCCGCTCCGCCGTTTTCCGCCAGACGAATCATCGCTCGTTGAACGCTCTGCCAATCCTGCTTCCAGTGGGCAACGGATTCCAGCAGAGCTTCCAGCTCGTTCGGGTGAGTGTCGATTCGCTGCCGCACGACGAGCAGCTCTCCCGTCTGAGCAAGCAACTGGTCGAGCTTCTCCTGAGACACCCGCACTGTCGACGACGCGTGCTGTTTCGCAGTGGGCCGTCCGTCCGACGCCGGACCGGAAGAAATCTTTTCGGAGCCGGTCACGACTTTGCTGGCCGTCTCCGTCAGAGTGACCTTCGACGACGGGATCCGGGAGTCGGCCTCAACCTTCGCGAGCGTTTCTTTTTTCGACGCTGCGCCCACCTCCGGCGCTGCCGCTTTCGGCTCAGGCACGTCCGGCTTAGCGGCTTCCGGCGTGACGGCTTCCGGCGAGGTCGCGACCGGCAGCGAAAACGGTTCACCGGCAACGGCGGACCGGACGGCTTCCTGGTACTGGCCGAGCAGTTTTTCGTCGACGGGCTCGTGCGCCCGCAGAGTCTGACCGGTCCCGCCAATGACGTCCGCGGTTTTCAACAGCAGCGTGCTCAGTTCCGGACTGGTTTCAAAGGTGCCCGCCCGAATGGCTCCGAAGGCATCTTCCAGCACGTGGCACAACCGTTCGATCTGCGGCTGATCGACTGCCCTCGCGGCTCCCTTCAGGCTGTGAGCCGCGCGAAACAGCTCGGCAATGTACTCCTCGCGTTCCTTTCCGGACGGCTCTTTTTCGAGAGCCAGCACACAGTGGCTCATTTTCTGAACGTGCTCGTCGAGCTCGTCGAGAAACGTCGCCATCAGGCGCTTCAGCAGTCCCGCTCGATCAACCATTGCGACCGTCCTCCCCGGCAGACTGCGTCACCAGCGACTGCAGTTCCTGCCCGAGCCGTGCCATGTCACGCGCCGATTCTTCCGTCTGCCGTGTCGCAGTCAGAGTCTGCCGTGTCGCAACATCGATCTGCGACATGGCGTCGCGAATCTGCTCCATGCCGGTTGCCTGCTGCCCGGCCGAAGCAACAATTTGTTGAGCCGCCCTCGCCGCTTCGCTGATCGTCTTCGCCAGTTCCGAAATCGTCTGGCTCGCCCGGCCAACGACCTTCTCGGCAGACTCGACGGATCGCGTCCCCTGTTCGGTCGACATGACCGCCGTGTTCGTTGCCTGCTGAATCTCACCGAGGATCTGCCGGACCTGGTCGGTCGCTTTTCGAGACTGCCCGGCGAGTGTTTTGACTTCTGTCGCGACGACCGCGAAGCCTTTGCCGTGCTCGCCGGCCCGCGACGCTTCAATCGCCGCGTTCAGTGCGAGCAGGTTGGTCTGATCCGCGATTTCATTCACCGTGGCGATCAGGTTGCCGATCGTCTGAGCCCGCTCAGAAAGTGTGAGGATGTTCTGAGCCGTCGTTTCTGTCTGCTCACGGACCCGCTTCATCGCGGAGATCGTTTCCTCGACGGCATCCCGCCCGGACCGACTGACCTCGTCGGCGCGTCGGGCGGAGCCTGCGACTTCTTCCGCGCGGCTGGTCGACTGGCTGGCCGTCTCGGCAATCTCCTTCACGGTCGACGTCGTTTCGGCAATGCTGGAGGCCTGCTGCGAAGCGGTCGCCGCCTGCTGAGTCGTCTGCGCCTGAATTTCGCTGCTGGCTGCCGCCAGCCGTTTCACCGCACTGCGGACGGCATCAAAAATCCGCTGACGTTCGACTTCGATCCGATGACGTTCCGTAATGTCCTGGATCGTCGCGATAAAAAGCCGTTCCCCGGAATACTCCATCTCCGCCACGCGAAGAGACAGCGACACGCGGGAACCGTCAGACCTCAGACCCTCCACTTCGTTTTCTCCACCGAGCATCCGGATTTCGCCCGCGGCCAGTTCCGAAGAATCGAACTGGGCCTCACTGCTGGTCAGAGCCGGCACAAATCGCCCGGCGCTGGAATCCGTCAGTTCGACAACGGAAACGCGGAACAGCTTTCCGGCGGCGGCGTTGGCCGACAGCACTTTCCCGGCGGTGTCGATCGTCAAAATGGCATCAGCCGTGGAGTTCAGAATGGCAGCCGTGCGTTTTTCTTTTTCGCGGGTGTCTTGAAGGGCCGTTCGCAGTCTGGCGGCCATCGCACGGACTGAATCGGCCAGCGTCCGGATTTCACCGATCGGACGGATGGCTGGCATTCTGGCGTCGAGATTTCCTCCGGCGATCTCGTCGGCTGTCCGCGTGACCGTTCCCAGCGCGGACGTCAGCCCGGTCGCCCCGAAAAGCGACACGATGATCGCTGCCACGATGATCAACGATCCGACCATCCAGAATCGCCAGGCAAGATTTGTGACGGGGATGAGAGCCTGGTCCGCCGGCACGTCAACGGCGACCGCCCAGAAGCGAGAGGGGTCTTCCTCGGCGTAGTGAAATTTCTGATACGTCCCCAGCAGCGTCACGCCATCCGGGCGGAGGTGGCCATCGATCAATTCCCGGAAACTGTCCGGCGAAGACGGGTCGGCCAGCAGCTTTGCCCGGACCGGCTTGACGTCTTTGTAGAGAGTGGAATTGACCACGTTCTGCGGAGTGTCCCTCGACAGAAGAAACGCCCCGGTCTCGTCGACGATGTCGACACTCGCTTTTACGATGAGCGCGGCACCGGACCGAAGTAACACGTCCCCGTCCAGCGCGATGACGAAAACGCCGCGGGCCTGCCCTGTCAGGTCAAAGTACGGAGTCGCCAGGCGAAGGACCTGCTGCCCGCCGGTTCGCTCCATCGCCGAGATGATCACCTGGTCGGGGGACGCCTTCAGGGCTCGTTGGATGAACGCGTCGTCAGTCGAGAAGTCGCTGAGTGTTTCCGCAGGAGCAACCACGCTGCCACGACGCTCGACCCGCATCAATTCCTCGCCACTGGCACCCACCAGCGACGCCGAGATCCGCGCTGGCCGCTGCCGCATCTGAGCGGACGCAATCGTCTCCAGTCGCTCGACCCAGACTTCCAGAGTCGAGCCTGCCTGTTCAGGGTCCGTTCCGTTGGCATCCAGACATCGAATGATTCCCGGTACGGGGGGAAACTGCGGTGTCTGCAACACGTCGATGCGGCTTTCCTGCAATGTCCGTTCAATTCCCTGGACAGCCGCAGTCGCTTCTGTTTCAAACTGGCTGAGCGTCATGTCGGTCAGGATTGCCGCGGACTCACTGAAAGCGATTGAGCCCATTGCGAACAGACTGACAAGAACAGAGAGACAAGCAAACGCGGAGATCTGCCAGCGCAGCGACAAACCGGCGAGCCGATTCAGCAGCGTGTCAAGGAAACCGGTCGCTTCCGGTGAAGTGGGTTCAGGCATGAGGAATCCGGTTCGTCGTGAGTCGATCAGCAGTTTTCATCAGGCAGCCAGGGCCAGGTCAGGACCGGCGAAGTGATGACTGGCGACACTTAGGAATGTGTCCGAAACAACTTCCTGATTTTCATGTGTAAGAATTAGGAAAGCAGGAAGACAGGAAGATCTGCGAATCGGAATTCCTGCTTTCCTGCCTTCCTTACTATCGGTGTCATCGGGTCAGTCGAAGTCGATTTCCGGGAAGCTGTTTCGGGGCTGACACTTATTTTTTTGCGGGTGCTTACAGCTCCGGGATATCGATCTGGAGTCGCTGGTCATTCAGAATCGCTCGCCCGTCCAGAATCACGGTCGCCTCACGCGTGACTCCGCGAATCCAGTCGCGGCAGATTTCGCGTGCGGCTCGAGCGGGCGGCAGCACTTCGTCGGTGCGGACGCGGGTGACTTCGACAACCTCATCCACGGCAATGCCCAGTTCGTCGCGTTCCTCACCGAGAACCAGAACCCACTCCGTTTGACCCTCTTCAGGAGTCGTGCCGAGCAGTCCGGACAGGTCCATGATGGCGAGGATCCCGCCGCGCAGATTGGCGATCCCCCGCAGCAGCCTGGGAGTTCCCGGGACGTCCGTGACCGCCGGGGCACGCAACACCTCAGAGACAAAATGAGACTCGATCGCGTACTGCTCGCCGCAGAACCGGAACAAGAGGATTTCGAACTGCTCGGAAGCGAGCAGCGTCCGCTCGGGAGCGAGCGCGTAGGCGACCGCCCGTTCCTTGAGCAGCGCCGCTGAATGTTCAGGCCCCGCCTTTGAAGAGTCGATCGCACCACGCAGCTCGTCCAGCCGCGCACGCGCCCGTTTGAAATCAAATTGTGAGTCGGGTGACACGGTTGTACTTTCCCCAGGATGTTCCGGCAGAAAACACCATACCAACGGGATGAGTCATGGATAAGCGAAATCAGTTCGGCCATACGCCGAACGGCCATCAGCACCGGGTTTTCTTCGTCGCGCCAGTCCTGCCGAATTACGGCGGCTCCCCATCGACTGGACCGGATTGGCACGAGCTGACGAGTTGTCTGGTCGGAAGTCGCCGTCACGCTCCGCGAAACGGGGCGTGCCACACGGAAGTCGCCAGGTCGTCTGGCCAGTCACGAACTTCCGAAACTCCCGGCGAGTTTCGCTTCCCGGACATTCACCTTTGAACGAAGGACGACTGCCTTGTCTGGGCTGAATTGACGAGTCGCAGTTTCAGTGGCGTAAGCTTCCAGCTTGCGATGTCCGGCCACAGGACGTCGGCAAGCAGGATGCTGACCCCACTTTTTCGCTCTGCCACTTTTCCGCTCTGTCACTTTTCCGCTCCGACAGAGCACTACTCGCCTGCGCCGATCATGGCGAGGTGCTGGCTTGCCATCTGCAGCAGTCGCCCGGCTTGTTCGCCGTCGGAAAGCGGGATCACCGTTTCGGGAGGCAGTCGCTGGCAGATTCGAGCAGCGTTCCGGAAGGACCTTCCCGCATCCTGAGTCCGGCCGGACCGCTGCAGAATCATGCCGAGAGTGAAATGACCGATCGCCAGGTCGCTCCGCAGGAACAGCGTTTTCCTCGCGGCCTGTTCCGCTTCGCGGTACCGGTTCAGGTCCAGCAGCAGAATTGAATGCAGATATTGAAGTTCCTCAAACGCGGGGTGACGGTCGACGGCGACCGCGCAGGCCTGTTCGGCCTTGACCGTATCCTGACCGGCAAGCGCTCGTATCAGCAGTGCGGTCGCGAAGGGGTGGTCGATTCGCGCCTCGGTCAGTTCGCGGACACGCTCGAAATCCCCCTCATGCAGGGCTTCCTGAGCGGCTTGAATCGCCACGTCACCACTGGCCACGATTGTCGAATCGGTCAGGCCCGGATCCTCATCGTCAAACACCCACTCGTCGAACGCGAACGGTTGTGTTTCGACGGTCACTGTCGGCGACGGCGAGGCGGTGACGAGCGGCCGTCGATAAACGAAACAGGCACCCGCCTCAACAAGCTCAAAAGGCGCCATCTGGGTCACGGACGGATCGGTGGAGGCCAGAACGAGCCAGCCGCCGGGACTCAGCGAGTCGTACAGCCGTCGCACGACTGCCTCGATCGACTTCTGGTCGAAATAGATCAGCACGTTTCGGCAGAAGATGACATCGCAACCCCATGTCCCGGTCGCCAGTGACGGGTAAGCGTCGAGTGCCAGGTTGAGGTACTCAAAGTTGACGTGCTTACGCAGCGAGTCATCAATCTGCCAGCCGCCGACAGCCTGATGCAGCAGCGAACCGGTCAGTTCGCGCGACGGACCGCGCAAGGACCATTGCCGGTAAGTACCACGCTCTGCTTTTTGAAGCGACTCACGCGAGATGTCCGTCGCGAGGATGCGGCACTGATCGCCAACTCCGGCCGTCCGGCAGGCCATCGCGAGAGACCACGGTTCCTCGCCCGTGGAACAGGCGGAACTCCAGATTCGAACCAGATGATCGCGGCCCTTGCGCGACAGAATCTCCGGCAGGATGACCTTCCGAAGAGCCTCCAGTTGATCCGGTTCCCGAAAGAAATAAGTCTCCCCGACGGTCACTTCCGCGAGGAGATCATCAAAAGCGGCCTGGTCGTTTTGAATGTGCGACAGATAATCCGCGACGTCGGAAATGCCAGCCCGCTTGATCGCTCGCCGGATTCCATCGGTCAGTGCGGCATCGCGATCGTAAGACAGGCGGAACCCGGTGTGGTGGGAAAGGAATTCCAGCAGGCTTCTCATCGCCGGCTCCATTCCCGTTCCTGCCTTTCCTTAAGAGTAGTGTCGGCTGATCGTTGAATGTCGCCTTTCGCTCCGCGAAAGGACGCGTTCTTTCGCTGAGCGAAAGGCGACAATCTGCAGAACTCCGATTCCATTGTCAGTCGTGCTTCAATTTCCAGATTCGGTCACGCGGTCAGTTCGAGCAGCGCTCGCGCACTCAACAAAGAAACAACCTTCTCGTGAATTCGAATTGTCCCGCCGATCAAGCCGCCCTCGGACGAAGACTCGATGCTGGATTCACCGACCGACTCCAGCTGCACCGCGCTCTCGGTCCTCAAAGCGGCCGTCTGAAAATCATTGCCAAAGACGATGAGAAAATCGGTGGCTTCAATCTTGCAGGAAGGAATGCCCAGCTTCGCGCGAAGATCGACGACGGGAATCACTTCTCCGCGCAGATTGAACAGTCCCTCCAGCCCCGGACGGTCTGGCGAGGCCGACAGCGCGGCGGCACGCAGAACTTCGCGAACGTGGCTGACGCCAAGAGCGAACTGCGAATCGGCAAGCGAAAAAATAGCGAATTCCTGAGCCACGATGACTCCCGACAAAGTGACGTGACTGACCCGTCGAGGTTACCAGCTGCCAGTCTGTCGTGCATCCCCTGCCGCGACTCCGCTGCAGATCCTGTCGGATCCCGGTCAGGCTCTCCGATGAAAACCTGGCCGCGGGAATAGACTTTTGTGAAAGAGTATGATATCACGGCGGACCCTTGGCAGTATGTGCGCTCACACGAACTGCCAGTCGGAAACTGATCCGCCATGAAATCAGAACTGCCTCTGCATTTGCTGATCATTGAGGACAGCCCAACCGCGGTCCACCTGTTGAAGATCCAGCTCGAACGCGAGCTGACGCGAGCGTTTTTCACATCGGAAGTCGAAACGCTGGCCGAGGCGCAGCAGCAGCTTGCCAATCATCGAATCGACCTGGTCCTGCTCGATTTGAACCTGCCGGACAGCTCCGGGCTCGACACGTTTCGCAACTTCCACAGGAAATTCCGCGAAGTGCCAATTGTGGTGTTGAGCGGAATGTCGGACGAGTCGATCGCTCTGGAGGCGGTTCGCGGCGGAGCCCAGGACTACGTCGTGAAGGCGAGCTTCGACGAGAGCAATCACCTGAACCGGGTGATCCAGTTTGCTCTGGAACGTGTTCAGCGGCGCAGCATGGAGCACGAACTGGAATCGGCACAGAAAGTTCAGAACAGTCTCTACCCGGATCTGGCTCCGGACATTGATGGTTTTGAGATTGCCGGAAATTCTGTCCCGGCCAATCACGTCTCTGGCGACTACTACGACTTCATCCCGATGGCGAATGACCGCCTGGGAGTTGTCGTCGCCGACGTCGCCGGACACGGCCTCGCCCCGGCGTTGAAAATGGCCGAAACGCGAGCGTGTCTGCACGCTCTCGCGCATGCGTGGCAGGACCTCCAGGAGACTCATAATGACCTTTGCCAAATCCTGAGGCGGACCAACGCGGTCTTAACCAGTCCGACCAATTCGCGTTTCACCACGCTGTTTTTCATTCTTCTGGATCCGGCCGGCCGATCCTTCACCTAAGCCGGTGCGGGCCACCGCGCGTTTCTGATTCGCACGGACGGATCCCACGAGGAACTGCCGAGCACCGGTGCTGTGCTGGGCCTGTTCCCGGTTCTGGACATCGCGACGTCCGACCCGATCCAGCTTCAGCCGGGTGAGATGATCTTCCTGCCGACAGATGGGATTGAGGAAGCTCGATCGACCGATGGCAGCCTGTTCGGCAAAGAGCGGATGCTGTCGGAATTGAAGGGTCACCAGGAGATCCCTGTTTCGACGGTGATCGAGCAGGTCTTCCAGAGCGCTCAGGACTTCTCCGGCGAGCACCCTCAACTGGACGACATGACTGCCATCGCGTTACGGCGAAATGCCTTGTAGTCGAACCAGCCCCGGCAGAGACGTTCCGATCGGCCTGGCCCCCTCTTGATCCCAGCCTCCCGCCAGGAAACACACTTGCCCTGCCCGGCCATTGTGCGTCTTTTGGATTTGCCGCGCGGCCCGACTACAGTGGTCGCTCAGATGCCGTCGAGCTGCCTCCCATCGGACTCACTCATGACCACAGAGCTGATTATTGCTTTCTTTGCCCTGACGCTGATGGAGATTGTCCTGGGCATCGACAACATCGTCTTCATCGCGATCATCACAGGGAAACTGCCGGCCAGTCAGCAGGCGAAGGGACGACGCCTGGGCCTGCTTCTCGCACTGGCCATGCGGATCGGCCTGCTGATGTCGATCTCCTGGATCATGACGCTCGTGGAGCCGATCTTTCATCTCGCATCGCTCGGTCTGTCCGGCGAGTGGCTGACGAAAAACGTCAACGAAGTCTCGATCAAAGATCTCATTTTGATCTTCGGCGGGCTGTTCCTTCTCTATAAGAGCGTCACCGAGATTCACGACAAGGTCGAAGAGGACGAGGACGGCATTCCCGACGAGCAGGAGAAGGTGACATTTGCCGGAGCCCTCGTTCAGATCGCGATGCTGGATGTGATCTTCTCGCTGGACTCGGTCATCACCGCCGTCGGCATGATCAACTCGGGTGAAGAAGGTCCGACGAAGCAGGGCCTCGGCGTGATGATCGGCGCGATTGTCGTTTCTGTCATCGTGATGCTGGTTTTCGCTGAGCGGGTCAGCGGCTTTATCGAGCGGCATCCAACAGTCAAGATGCTCGCGCTGAGCTTCCTGATGCTCATCGGCGTGATGCTGGTTGCCGAAGGAGCCGGGTCTCACTTTGACAAGAATTACATTTACTTTGCGATGGCGTTCGCACTGCTCGTTGAGATGCTCAACATTCGCGTCCGCACCCAATCCCGAGAAATGAAAGCGATCAGAGAAGCCAAAGCCGCTTCCGCTTCAGAAGGTTCGTAATGCTCATGCGATGCCAGACTGCCGAAGAATTTGTCGAGAACCGGCATGAGCTGGAAGAGCTCGGCCGCTGGTCCGAGCTGATCCTCGGCGAGCCCGTTTCACTCGAACCGCCACCGTCAAAGCACGGCACCGCCGTGCTGAACATCGCCAAAGCGCTCGCCGAACACGTTCAGCGAACGACGATCGGCTATGCGTGCTTCGAGCTCGGCCTGATCGTGAAGCGAAGTCCGGATTCCGTTTACTGCCCGCCGATCAGCTACTTCGTTTCCGGCAGCCGCTGGGAGGAAATGGACAAAGCGATCACAGAAACCCGCCCGGCTCTCGTCGTGGAAATCGCGTCGTCCCGGGACCGACGACAGGGGCTGCCGCATCGCGTGCCGCTGTACCTCAAGTGGGGAGTCGCCGTTGTCTGGGTGGTCGATACTGAATCACGAAACGTCTGCGTCCACACCTCATCCGGCACGGCGATGTTTGAGGCGAATGAGTACCTCGAGGCCTCGCCCGACTGGATCGGTGAAGGTTGCGAGAAGCCGATCCTGCCCGGCTTCAAGCTCGCCGTCAAAAGTGTTTTCCGCGAACCTGACTGGATGGGCTGAACCGGGTTCTTCATCCCGGCGTGACGACCTCTGCCAGGAAGTCACCCGAAGCGTGAGTTTTGAAGTTGCACAGTTCAGCCGCGAAGCGGCGACAGCACATAGCCGTGGGCATCAGCCCACGGTAGCAGTCCAGAATGAACACCGGAGCCGCGAAGCGGCGGCAGCAGACGCGCGTTTGCTGCCGCCGCTTCGCGGCTTGGGCATTTTTCCTTTTCTTTCTGCGGGCTGACGCCCGCAGCTATGTGCTGCCGTCGCTTCGCGACTCAAAAGTGTGCAATTCAAAGAGCGTGAGCGAGGGCGCACGTCGATCGACTTTCGCCCTCGCTCACGCATCGGGTTACCATCCCGCTTCTTCCACGACCCTGCCTCAGGAGCCACCGATGACGTGTTCCCCTTACTCCCGTCGTGAGTTCCTCGGTCAGTCTGCCCTCGCGGCCGGAGCGTCGCTGGCCTCCTGGCCGCATCTCAGCGTCGCTGCACAGAAGCCGAAGGCAAAACGGCCTCGCGTGGCGGCCATCTTCACCGTGCTTCGCTTTCGCAGTCACGCTTACAACATCCTGGAAAACTTCCTCGGGCCGTACTACTTTCGAGGAAAGCTGGTCGATCCCGGTGTCGATGTCGTTTCGTTTTACGCCGACCAGTTCCCCGAAGACGACATGGCGAAAGAAGCATCCGCGCGGTTTGGAATTCCGCTTTGCAAATCGATCGAGGAAGCAATGTGTGCCGGCGGAAAGGAACTCGCCGTGGACGCGGTCCTGTCGATCGGCGAGCACGGGAACTACGCGTACAACGAACGCGGCCAGCATCTTTACCCTCGCAAGCGGTTCTTCGATGAGTCGTTTGCCGTCATGAAAAAGGCCGGCCGCTTCGTGCCGTTTTTTAACGACAAGCACTTGTCATACGACTGGTCCGAAGCGAAGGAGATGTACGACTCCTGCCGCGAGCACGGCATGCCGCTGATCGCTGGCAGTTCCGTGCCGCTGGCTCAGCGACGGCCCATGCTGGAACTTCCTCCTGGAGCCGACATCGAAGAAGCCGTTTCCATCCACGGTGGAGGCCTGGAGAGTTACGACTTTCACGCCCTGGAAGTTCTGCAGTCGATCGTCGAAGCGCGACGTGGTGGAGAAACCGGCATCGCCCGAATCGAGCTTGTCTACGGCGAGGCGTTTGAGAAAGCCCGCAAGGCGGGACGCTGGTCGCAGGATCTGGTCGACGCCGCGATGAAAGCCGAAACCGACATGCAGGCCGCCCGGCAATCGCGGCCGACTCAGGGAGTGTTCGCCGGCCCGAAACCGACAACGGCCGTCTTCGAACCGCCACCAGGCCCACGAGGCCAGTACGCGATCTGCGTGAAGTATCGAGACGGCCTGAAAGCCACCGTGCTGAGGATCGGCGGCGGTTCGGACCGCTGGAACTTCGCATGCCGACTGAAAGGCGACCCGGCTCCCAAAGCAACGGCGTACTTCAACAGCCCGTGGGGAAACCGAGGCCTGTTCAAAGCCCTGTCACACGCGATCCAGCACAACTTCGTCGCCGGCGAGGAACCGTACCCGGCTGAGCGAACGCT
>ERZ891418.72-NODE-72-length-34844-cov-7.346690_pt1 | contig 34844 bp, 27 predicted proteins | sample MGYA00521236_ERZ891418 | MGnify/ENA primary metagenome ERZ891418 (study PRJEB32303, sample SAMEA104408696) | aquatic metagenome | biome: Brackish water; feature: Chemocline; material: water | place: Baltic Sea | collected 2014-10-18T10:34:00 | depth 100 m ... | reverse complement strand
CCTGGGGATGGGCCAGGGCAGTTTCACGTGCCGCACGGCATCGGCTCAGACGGCGAGCAGCTGTACGTCGCCGATCGGGAAAACAGCCGCGTGCAGATCTTCTCGCCGGACGGCGACCTCACTTCCATCTGGGACGACCTCGCACGACCGGCGCAGGTCCATGTTGATCCCGCTGGCAACGTCTTCGTCTTTGAGCTGGGATTTCACACCGGCATCTTCCCCTGGCACTCGCCAGACAAGTCGAAGCCGAGCAGCCGAATGAGCGTCTTTGACCGCGAGGGGAACCTGCTGACTCGATGGGGAGGCAACGGTTTTCCGACGACACCGGAAGAGTTCTACGCCGCTCACGATGTGTTCCTGGACTCGACCGGGAGCATGTACACCGCTGAGGTCAAAGCTGCTGCGGCGACCTTTGTCGGCGATGACACGTCCGCGCTGCCGTCGCTGAGGAAGTTCGTTCGAGTTTAGCGGACCGGCATGAATCGGCGGGATTGCGGCGGGATTGCGGCCGGGTGCGCAGAGATTTGTCATTAGTTATTTTTCAATAGTCATTTGTCATTGCTCGTCTCTACTCACTTAATGACCCGAGAGATTCTGCCCAGACCGCTGGCACGGACGAATCCGTTTGATGAATCCCGTCTGACAAATGACTATTGAAAAATAACTAATGACAAATACTCAAAACCAATTGGAAACCGCCATGCCGACTCCAGACGCCAGCAGCGAAACCAGCATCCGCAACGCGCCGCGTGGTTTCTTCGGAGTCATGACGGCACTGGGGCCGGGGCTGGTCGTCATCGGTTCGGTGATGGGATCCGGCGAGCTCATTAACACGCCGACTCAGGCCGCAAAGTACGGCTTCATCCTGCTGTGGGCGGTCATTCTGTCGTGCGTCATCAAGTATTTTCTGCAGATCGAAATCGGCCGCTTCACGCTCGCCCATCAGTGCACTCCGTTCGAGGCGTTTTCGACGCTGCCGTTTCCGAAATTCCGCAACACGTCGTGGATCGGCCTGGCTTATCTTGCGGTTTCGCTGCCAACGTCGCTCGCCTTTGCCGGCATCATCGGAGCCACCGGCGGGATGATGCACTCGCTGATTCCGCTCAGTGAAAACGCACAGACATCCAACGAGCTGTGGATCTGGATCATCGCCGTCGGCACGTGGGCGATCCTGTGGCGAGGTGTCTATGCCGAAATGGAAAAGCTGATCATGATCCTGGTGCTGGGCTTCAGCATCTCCGTCGTCGGTGGTGTGGTCCTGATTCAGGGCACGGAATTCCGGGTCTCGATGAGCCAGGTGATGGACGGTTTTTCGTTTTCGCTCGACGGTGACGGAGCCGCCTTCGCCGTGATCAGCCTGATGGGAGCCCTCGGTGCGACTGCCAACGAGCTGTTCATGTACCCGTACTGGATTCTCGAAAAGGGCTACACCACATTCACGGGAGCTCCTGAGTCCGAGGGCTGGACCGAGCGCACCCGTGGCTGGATTCGCATTCTGCAGATCGACGTCGGCGTCGCGACGTTCCTCACGACCGTCATCACAGCGGCCTACTTCCTGATGGGAGCCGCCGTGCTGCACAGTCAGAAAATCATTCCGGAAGGAACCGGCGTCGTTGACGAACTGTCCCGCATGTTTACCGACTCGTACGGCCCCTGGTCGCGTGGCATGTTTCTGATCGGAGCATTCTGCACGCTCTTTTCGACGCTCATCGTCGGCATCGCCGCCTTCGCGAGAATGTGGGGCGACATGTTTTCCTGCATCGGCACCATCCCGAAAGGCGACGCAAACAAACTCCGCAAAGTTCAACGCATTGCCGAGGCGTGCTACATGACCCTCGTTCCGGTGCTGGCCATTTACGGGGCGAGTGCTTCGAAGTGGCTGTTCGGCACGGACAAAGTCGGCCCGGGAACGCTGATCATCGCCGGTCAGTACGTGTCCGGCCTGGTCTGCACACCGGTGTTGATCTTCGCGATCTGCTGGCTCGCCTTCCGCACGGACAAGCGAATCCGCATGGGCAACGTTTCCGCCGTGTGTCTGGTCGTTTCAGTGATCGTGATCACCGGTTGCATTCTGTTTTCAACGCTGAAGAATCTGCTGGGATAGCGATCACTGCAGATTCGCCTGCTGCCACGCGCGAACCTTGCGTGCGACACTCGACAAGGCTGTTCGGCTGGCAGGTGCACGGGGATCGTATTCCGTCAGCGGGTCTCCGAGGATTTTCTGCAGAAAGAACTTCGCGCACTGTTTTGTAAACAGCGGTGCGGGATCGCGGAGACCGGTTGTCAGCTCGGTCAGCTGCATGGCTGTTGGCCGTCGACCTTCCGCAGCCGCCTGGAACCAGCCAGTCATCATCGTCGCCGTTTGACGATCGACCTGTTGGAGCCGAAAGAGCAGCGTCAGGTCGGCATCGCCCGCCGCCGGATTCGTCAGAACGCGAGCCACAATCCACTGCACCAGCGTTTGCCTATGAATCTCGTTTCCGGAACCGGCAATCTGACGAGCCAGGCTGAGCGGCAGCGGCTGTGATCCCGAAGTCGAACATCGCAAAGCGATCAGCGTCGACACGTAGCCTGTCACCGGGTCGGTCGATTGACGCACGCTGGCTGCAGTCTGAACAAGATCTGCCGACTCGTTGAATACGGCACACAATTCTGCAGGAAGACTCGCCGGTCCCGGCTGAGCCCGAGTCCACTCGTTGACGCGGACTGGCCGAAAGACGCTCAGCGATCCGGCCGAGTCGATGCGACCAAAGAGTCGCCGCGTCAGCTCGTGGCCATCGACGGTGGCTTCACCGCGGTAGGCGGCCAGGACGGTCTCCTGCGAGTCCCGCTCAATTGCGATCGTGGTTTCATCGCGCGTCGCGCGCAATTCAAACGACTCGCCACCAGCCTGCACGATGACGCGCTGTCCCTCGTTCAGCCCGACGAGCGCGAGGCGTCCGAACTGCACCTCACAGATCGGAATCAGTTCCTCATCGGTGACGGCGTTTCGGCTGCCCCGCTTCCGCTCGGCAGAGACCTCCACGAGCGAATCCGCCGCCGCCATCAGCCGCGCCCCGTTGACCGCCTTGCCGGCGGCCGCGCTGTTGCCAAGCGTCAGAAGCTGAGTTCTCGCGTTTGACTTCCAGAGGTCGGCCACCTTCGCGTTGAGCATCCCGCTCCACGCGGACGCCGTCGAATCCCGCACGCCGACGATGCCTCGAATGTCGGACCACTCGACCATCTCAACCGGCGGAGGAAGGGGAGTTCCCGGATCAGGCACCGGCTTGTCTGGCATCGGGGTTGAACCCGGCTCATTGCGAACGATCGGGTTCTGCCCGGTCCCGTCTTTCGGATCAGGCGAATCCGGAATCACAGGCCCTTTGTCGGGCAAAGCGTCGTTCGGTTCCAGTCCCTCGCGAACGATTATTGTTGGCGGATCAGAGCTCTCCGGGCTGACTTCGCGATCCGGGTCGCCAGGCCGGGCCTGTTGATCAACATCCGGGCGTCCGATGAACTGCACGACAAGCACCACCAGGGCGAGCACCAGCCCCACTGCTGCGACAACCTTCCCAGTCGAACGCCGCGAATTCGGCCGGACTCGCTCAGAGTCCGCAGTGACAACGATCGCAGGCAGGTCCAGCGACCGGGCCGGAGGGGCCGGGGCAGTTTTCACTTCGGAACGCTCTTCCCGATCCACTTCCTGCCGACCTTCCGACTCAGCCATGGCTGGAGGCCACTCGACGTCAGGCGATTTCAGCAGTGACGAAACGACTGATCGGACACGCTCGTCGGTCACCGTTTCCCAACCGGTCGCCGCCGCTTCCTGCTCGGCACGCCACGTTGCGACGACTTCACGCAGCAGGCTGTCCGAAGCCCAGCACTCTCGCTCAAACCTGGTCTGTGCCGGCTCGGTCATTCGGCCTTCGATGAAGTCCGCCACGGCCAGAGGGTCGACTTTGTCAGCGTGCCGCAGCAGTTCGTCCGGCGACATGGGCTGCCGAAGGACCCGCGTCAGTTGCTGGTACTGCTCGGCCAGCCGGAGATCGTTCGCGATGACCCGGCGCAGCGGAGCGGCCTCGTCCGCGGACAGTTCACCGTCCAGCAGACGAATCATCCGAACCAGATTGGGGAGGGCGGTCTGTGGCATGTTGGCGATTCGAAGGAGCGGGCTGGCTTCCTGATTCTGGCCCGCTGCGGTTTCAAGTGGCAGAGTATGATGTTGTTAAAAGTCATCCTGTCCGGTCTGTTTCCGGCTCGGGTCATCCATCCGGAGGGTGTTCGAGAAGTGTGCGCAGTCGGTCGCGAGCTCGATTGAGTTTCGGGCCGACCGCATTGACGCTGAGCTGCATTTCCGCCGCCACCTGCTCGTACGACATCCGCCGGTCATAAAACAGACTCAGCACACGTTGATCGGTCGGGGACAACTGCTTTCTCGCCGCCTGCATGCAGCGAATTTTTTCGGCGTGTTCGGGCTCGGCGACAGGACGCTCCGGGGCGAGCTCGATCAGTTCCGGGTCTGCATTTGCGGGCAACCTGCGGAGGCGTGACAGGTAACGCAACGCAATTCGGCGAGCGACCGTCCACAACCACGTCGACAGCCGACTGTCTCCCGAAAACCGTCTCAGCGATTTCATGTCGTTCGCAACGAGGGCGGCATAAACCTCGCCACAGATCTCTGCGACGACATCGGGCCTCACCGCGCCAGAACCCGCTTCAACACACGCTGAGCTGGCTCGCTGCTGAATCAACCGATCGTAACGCGTCACGAATTCCGACCATGCCGCTTCCTCACGCAAGAGAAGCCGCTGCACCAGAACCTGATCCTGCTGGATCGGGTCCGTCTGGTGCAGCGGCTCGGACGCAGCCTGACCGAAGTCAGACTGTGTCTGCCGAAGCTCGTGTTTGAGGTTTCCGCCGGAATCCATGCAGACTCTCGTTTGACGCGTCTTCGTTTTCATGTTCAGAAACGCTTGCGGACGACGGGACGCCCCGTCGTCTCGCAGGGGAATGATCATCAACCATTCAGAGCATCTGACAGGATTTCCTGCTGGCGGTCCAGCAGAATCTGAAGACTCTCCTGGGCTTCCTCACAGTGGTTGTAAACGCGCCGGGCCAGTTGAGTGGCCCCGACGTTGACCAGATACCGGACGCACTCGTTGCAGAGGTCGTCGATCATGCCCGAGCACATTCGCACGGTCTCGCGGGAATTCTGGTGACATTCCCGAGCAGCCGCCGCAGCCGCTTTGTCACGACCGAGTCGCAACAGCCGGTGAATCGTGATCACACATTCGGCCGTGTCATCCGCCACAACTCCAGTGCACCGGTCGACAATGTCGTCGACATGGGAAACACAGCGTGCCGCCACATCAGCCGGCTGAACATGAGCCTGCGCAGTGAGGGTGATTGTCAGCAAAGCGGAAAACGCCGTGGCGATCGTTGCAATTCGTCTCATTTCAGTCCTCGATTCGGTATTGAGAGAAGAAGAGGTTGAGTGAACTCATTGCCCGCAGAGGTCAGCGAAACCGGTTTCAATTCATAAGTGACGCGTCCTCCGGAATTCGTGCAGGAGTTTTCCGGGTTTTTGGAAATTCATTCGACGAAGACGCAGTGGCGGGAGAAAGCTGGGCCGGGTCCCACTGGCCAATAGCCATCCACCATGCGGCCGGTAGGAACCGGCCCTACTGCAACTGCCGGCCAGCCTTCGTCTGTTTCGCATCGGAGCCAGCAGACGCGATCAGTCCGGAATCCGGTTGAGCGTGTACCAGGCGTGAGGATGCAGCAGTGGCTCGCCGTTTCGGTTGCGGAGGCCGGAAGCAACCAGCTCGTGGACGAACAGCTCGCGCAGGCCGGCGACTTTCAGACGCACTCGCAGCCCGTCGTCAGAGACCGTCGCCTTTTCGATCGCGAGCGGCTTCTTCTGAATCTCGTCGCTGCCGTACGTCGAGTGATAAAGGTACGTGTGGCTGCTGCACTCGTAAGAGGCGGCGTCGGCCGCGGACGTCACGTCGACCGGCTGCGTGAGAACCAGTTCGAAGCCATCACGCATTGCGTGGACCTCCTGGATTTCGAACGGTGTCTTTCCGGTCCAGACAAGCCGCTGCAGTCCGTACGCCGCCGTGCCCAGGCTGCTCCAGCCTCGATTGGTGAGGCCAACAAAGACGCTTCCATCTGTGCCTTGAGCCATCCTCAACACGGCTGACGCAAAGTGCGAGCGGAACGGGAAGCACGCCCCCTGGTACTCGCCGCCAACCTTTTCCAGGAACACGCGATGCATGGCCGCCTGCGTGAACTCGCCCACGAAGAGCTGTCCGGCGAACGGACCGAATTTCCCCTGACTTTCGTCGAGCAAAATATCTGTCGTGGACTGGCCGGCCTTCTTGTATGGAAACCACACGGCTGGCGGTTTCAGTTGCGGGAACTGTTTGAGCGCCTGCGGGTAAGGCAGTCCGCCGGGAACTTTCTCGACACCGTGAATCGTCGAGCCTGCCAGGTTCATTGAGGCAAGCGCTTCGGCGTGATGAAAAAACGCTCCCTCGCGCATGTGATGCAGCGAGTTCGTCGCCACCCAGTTGCCCTGCTGATCGGTGTAGAACATGTCTCCGGCTTCGTTCATGCCGATGCCGGCCGGTGATCGCATTCCTGCGCAGACAGGAGTCAGTCGGCCTTCGGACGAGACCTTCATGCCCCAGCCTCGCCAGCGCCCCTGCCGGTAACCGAGAACCGGATCCTGGATCGTCCGGTCGAGTTCCTTCCCCTTGAGCCCCAGGCCGATGTTGAGCGTCAGCCAGAAGTTTCCGTCGCGATCCAGCTTCGGCCCGTACGCGTACTCGTGGTAGTGCCCGGTCACGCCCCAGCCCTTGGCGACGGTGGAGTAGTCGTCGGCGATTTCGTCCTGATCAGTGTCGGTCAGCTTCGTCAATTCACTGCGCTGAACAGTGTAAAACGAGTCTTTGTGTTTCAGCAGACCGAGCGGTTCGTGCAGAGCCGACGCGAAGCGGTGGTACTTGATCTCGCCTGGCGGATCCGCGTAGACGCCGTCGAGGAACCACACCTCGCCTTTTCGAATCGCGACCGCCACGCGGTGATCGTCGAGCACCGTCAGCCCGCTCACTTCGAGTGCCAGCCCGTCGGGGGCCGGCTTCCAGTTCTTCGAGCGGGAGTCTGTCGGCGCCTCGGAGGTCGCCACCGAAATCAGTCGGTAATAGTCGTCCTCGTCGGCAGCAAATCCCGACGTCGTCATCGTGGCCGCTGCGAGAACAATCAGTGCGAGGTTCAGTGATCTCACCATTCGTACTGCACCTCAAGTTTCTTTTTTCGATCGACCGGGATCGACAACTGCCGCTCGGAATAGCCGTCGCGTTTGACGACTCGCACCTTGTCTGCGTACTGAGCAGGCACGGTGACTTTCAATCCGGTCGCGTCTGTCGAACTAGCCCCGTCCCACTTCAGTTCCGAACCGGCATGGACCAGAAACTGGAGCGACCGCGGATTGCCGTCCGTCCGATCCGTGATCGTTAACTCCCGCCGCAGCCCCTTGCCGCGCGGGGTGATTCGATCCTCGATGAGAAACTCTCCGACGAGATACCGAAAGGTCGGTACGCCATTCTTGTCGATCCGGTGGCCGAGGTACCGATAGCCGGGCACGTCCGGAGGGACTGGCCAGAGGGCTTCTGCCGTCTTCGGCTCGGCCAACGCGACACCTGCGGGAAAGGCAATGCCGTCGCCTCCCAGCGGATTCGCCGGTGGAGTAAACCGCTCAAACCACGTGCCTCGCGCATCGAGAAAGCGGCCTCGCCACGCGAAGGCTGGCCGAATCGCTTCCGCGTCAAACGCGAAGTGAACTTTCTGAGGAAACCCGACAGCGACCGCGTGAGTGCCCGCTTCCTCCATGAACGTTCGCAGGATGATCGGCCGGTCCTGCGGAATCAGCTCGTAGTTTTCTGAGCGGGCTTTTTCGATTTTCGACGGCAGCTTCTGCCGGTTGAGGTCCTTGAGGTAAGCCCACATCGCGGCGATCTGCCGTTCCGTGTCGCCTTCGAGAATCGCCGCGTTCTGACTCTTGCCGCCGGGAAAAAACGTTGGCATCCGGGTTCGCGATTTCAGCTCGGCCGGGTCGAGCAGGAAGTCGTGAAACCACTTCGGTTGAACCCGGCTGGCGATGCCGGCCAGGTCGACTCCGACAACGCCCGGCAGGGCTTCGCCTCGCAGCGGATGACACTGCACGCAGCCCGTGTCGAGCAGCGCTCGTCCGGCCTCGGCCAGGTTGGATTGATCGCCGAAGACGTCGCGTTCGGTCGAAAGTTTTCCGTCTTGCCCGAGGTCGGCCTGAGTCAGCAGAGCCGGCAGCAGACTGACCTCATCGGCCGGAAACACGGGCATTCGAATTCGCATGTGAGGCCGCACCGCTCCCGATCCCTTGAGCACGTTCGCCGTCCAGGCAGGCAGCAGCTTGCGGCCCACTTTCGTGAGCGGCGGCGGGAGGCGGCCTTCGTCGCCGATATCGATGTGACCGTACGTCTCGAAGAAAGCTCGGCGGTAGCGGCCGACGCCACCCAGCTTGTCGCGTTCGTGGCAGGCCAGACAGTTCAATTTCAACAGATGAAGCTGGACGTGACTCGCCGGGTCGGCAACCCGCGCGAAGACATCAAGCCCGGTCCCCAATGCCCCGGCTTCGATCGCAGCCGTCTGTTTTTCGTCGAGCGAAAAATGAGGCAGCCCTTTCACGGGCGGACCCAGGCAGTTTCGAGCAGCCTTCCAGTTGAGTTCCGACGTCGGCTTCGCCGTCACTGCCGGTTCGATCCCCGGAACGGTATGGCAGTTCGCACAACCGAGTTCACGAAACAGCCTCTTCCCTTCAGCGACGAGTCGCGGCTCTGGCTGTGAAGCGTCAATCGCCGGGTGGCCTGGCGGCGGCAGCTTCTGGTCACGCAGCAGCCAGGCCGTCAGGTCCGAGGCCTCATCGACCGTCAGCTGGAAGTTCGGCATCCGTCCGCCCGGCCTCACGCTGTGCGGGTCGATTAGAAAAAACGTCAACGACTGCCGCGAGTATTTTGCCGCCAGGTCACCGTGTGGCACGGACTCCACCCGCCGCGCCGCTGAGGACAATCCAAGCGCCTCAAGCTCTTCCAGATTGAGTTCTTTAAGCAGCTCGTCAAGCGGCGTCGGCTTCGTCTCGACGGTCTCGTAAGACTCGTCCGCTGCGTGACACGCCACGCAACCGATCTGGTGATAAAGCTGCCGCCCCCGCGTGAGCTGTCCGCGATTCCAGAATTCCAGAGGCACAGGCCGCAGCCCGGTGCCTTTGATGTCTGGAAACGGCTTTCGCTGTGTGGTGAGAAACGCCACAAGAGCCGCCGTGGCTTTCGGCCGTTCTTCATCGCTGAGTCCGGCGAGCATGTCGGGCATCGTCGTGCCCGGCTTCACCGTCTGCGGCTCGTTCAGGAACCTGGCGAGCCACTCGTGGCTCACGCGATTACCGACGCCGTCCAGATTCGGTCCCCGCTTCGGCTGGATCTCGGGTCCAGCCAGATGACAGGCCGCGCAACTGAGCTCGCTCAACAGCACCCGCCCGCCGAGCCGCGAGTCCACTTCACCGTGCCGCGAGAATCGATCGAAGCCGGCGACAAACGACACTGTCGGTTCTGCCTGGCAACAGGCATCGCGTATTGAAAACACAAAAACAGCGACAACAGCCAACCAGCAGAAATGCCTCACCTGGAAAGGGCGCTCGAACACAGATCTCCTCCGCTAACCACCACACATCTGATTTCAGGCAGCCCGTTGAAAAGGTAGCGGCACGGCGCAAGCCGTCCGGTCCGGGCGCATTTTTTCCCATGCAAGACCGGGCGGCCTGCGCCGCTCCGCTAAATCCATTCAACTTATTCTTATTCGACGGTCTGCCAGGGACCGGCATCCTAACAGCCTGTCGAAAAAGTGGCATGGACATCAAGAGTCGCTACTCGGATTTCGGAGTGCTGCCCTGCTTCAGGATCTCCAGAGCCAGGGCCGTTGAAATTTCGGGCGTCATCGAGGGAGACTCGGGCTCAAAGGACCCGTCCTTCTTCTGCGACCTCAGCAGTTGATCGAGCATCTCGGCATGCCAGTCCCGGTCGCCGAGCTTTGCTTGATCCCGCAACGCCAGACTCATCCAGTACAGTTAAAACGTTCGCCACGCCCGCCCGCCACCGGGATTCGTCGTCGTGCTCCAGTGGGAATTCAGCCAGGCATGAGCTCGTTCGACCGCCGCCTGACTCTCCGGGGCTTTCTTCAGCCGCTGTTCCGTCGCCTTTAACCCGGCGAGGCCGCACGCCGTCATCGCTCCGGTCGTCTGTTTTGTTGCGGTCGTGTATCCCCCAGCCGCCATCGTCCTGTTGAGACTTCAACAGCCAGCTTCGAGCAATCTGCCAGACTTCGTTCGGAACAGTGGCCTCACCGTCCTTGCCGGCCGGCGTCGCAACCGACAAAGCGAGAATCGCGTAGGCAGTGTTGGCACCGTCGCCGCGTTGGCCGACGGGCTCCTTTCGACAACTCCAGGAACCCGCGTCTGGCCCTTCTTTGATTTGCGCATCGATTAGCCACTGCAGGTTGCGACGCAGCAGCGCCGCTCCCGGTTTCCCGATCCGGTGAAGAAATATCGTCTGCAGTGCCACTTCTTTCGTCGTGTCGGGAGACGCCTTCAGCAGATACTCGGTCGCCACCTGGACGGCCTTGTCGGATTGCGGCCCGCAATCATAAATCGCCAGGGCCACCATTGCCGTCGCGCCGGCCGGAAACGCGTCGCTCGCCATGTCACGGTCGCATTGACGCCAGCAATCGCCCCTTCCGGTCCGGTGACAAACCCGTCAATCGTCCGTGGCTCTGTTCTGGCAGCCGGCTCGTTCTTGTCGTCGGAAGCTTCTTCGACGGTAGTCCCCTTCTGTTTCGAATCTGCAGAGGCTTCCGTGGGATCCTCATCAGGCAGAGCAACCTCCGCCTTTACGTCGTCGGTGGGGCGTCTCCCTTCCTGAGCCCGGGTCTGGACAACGATCGGCGTCGCGAGCAGAGACGCCGCGGCCAGCGCGATCGCCAGGATGCCTCCCCGGGTCAGACGCAGTTGCGGCGTCGCCAGCCCGGTTCGCCGCAGCGATGTCGACAGCTCAGCCATTCGCACCAGCGCCTCGGCATATCGCGTCGCCGGCCAGCCTGCGGCCAGCACGGCATCATCGGCAACGTTCTCCCGCTCGCTGCTGACGCGACGACTCACGAACCAGACAGCCGGGTGGAAGAACAGAACGTCGCTGCAGATCACGCCGGCACTGGCGATGCACCTTGCCTACTCGCACGGCTTCGAAAATGAGCTGAACGATTCGATCCAGACCGCCGCCGGCCCGGTGCCGGGCAGCTCGCTGACGCAGAAAGTTTCTGCTCACCTGCTGACCGCTGGTTTCTCCGCGTCATTCTGAATTCGTTAGAGTGCCTGACGAGAATTGAAAACGGCCGGAGTGGACTCTTCCACTCCGGCCGTTATTGTTTTTCCACCAGCGACAGGCAATCCTCAATGGGAGAACTCAGTCGCCGGTTGATTTTTTGAGCGTCTCTTCGATCAGAGGGATGACATCCTTTTCGTAGCTGAAACCACCATCGAACTTCTTCAGCAGCTTGCCATCAGCACTGAAAACGAGTGCGGCCGGAACACCGAAGATGTCGCGACGATCCAGAACGTCGTCGAAGATGGTGCTCGACAGAATATTCGTGACATTCAGATTCAGCTCGGTCAGCTTGTCGAGCACTTCCTTCTGAAGTTCCTGCGACGGTTCGCCTTCCTCATCGTGGTCGACGTTCAGCGAGATCGCTTTGACAGTCTGCGGATATTTCTTCTGCAACTGCAGAAGGTGCGGGAGGTCCGCAACGCAGTGGCCTCACCACAGGGCCCACAGATCGACGACGACGATTTGTCCCTCGTGACTGGCGATCAGTTCGTCCGTTTCCGACGCGTTGAGGACGGCGAGCGACACAGCGGCCGGTGCGGACGGAATTGAGACTTCTTCGGGCGATGCCGTTTGCCCGGGAGACGCCGTTTGCCCAGGCGACTCATCGGTGACCGAGTCGCCTCCGCCGCAACCGGCAGCGCACAGGAGCCCGATGGTGAGCAGGACTCGAACGGGCATTGCGATATTCCAGAAGACCGTCATTTCTTCTCCACTTTCGAAACTCGTGCCACGTCGGGCACCGGCTGCTCGTACGGAAGAGCTTTCAGGAACTCGACCAGGTCGCTGATGTCATTTTCTTTCAAGTGACTTGTCACGCCGTGTTTGTCATTCGGATTGTTCTTCGTAAAGACCTCAGCCAGCGTTGTCGCTTTGCCGTGATGGAGCCACGGGCCGGTGCGGTACAGACCAAGCAGAGTCGGCGTGTCGTAGGCCGGCCCCATCTTTTCTCCGGGATCGTCGTTGCCGGTACCGACGTCGTGGCGAATCAGCTTGTCGGGCGACAGCGGTTTCGAATCGGTCAGGAATGGTCCGCTGTGGCACGAAGCACAGTTTGCTTTTTCTGAGAAGAAAATGGTTCGGCCTCTCTTCGCCGCATCACTGAGGCCACCTTTTGAGTGCGGGCTCAGCGAAAAGTCATGTGAGTCTGCGTAGGCGGCCAGTGCGTCGAGGTCCGCGGAGAGTCCCTTGTTGAGCTTGCCGAGCGGCGGGTTCACGGCGCCACGAATCAGCCCTTGCCCCTGCATCAGCGGGCCGCGAATCGTGTGTTCAAAGTCCTGAACCTCGTCGCGATCCGCAGACCAGTGAACCGGATGCGTGTACGCCATTCCCGCAAAAGACTGCGTGTTCCGCAGGCCTTCCGGATTCTTCCAGGTACGACCATCGGGCTGGCCATCCGGGTGACAACTGGAGCAACTGATCCAGCGGCGACCGACCATCGGCGGCAGCGCCGAGTAAAACAGAATCTTTCCGCGATGCACTTCCGAAGTCAGCGGGTTGGTTGTCACGTCAATCGTTGCGACGTTTGACAGGTCGCTCGTCTTCAGAGCCAGAACCTGAAAGTCCAGAGCGTTGTAAACATAAACCGTTTGATCGTCGGGAGAGACTCGGACCGCTCGCGGATTGTTTCCAGCGATGATCATCCTGCGGAAAACAAGCTCGCGATAATCGTCGTCCTCGATATTCGCCGCGAACAACTCATTCGTTCCGGCAAAGACGATATAAAGCTGAGTTCCATCCGGGTTGATTCCGACTTCCCACGGATTGGCAGTGATACGGCCCTGGCCGAACGTGTCCATCGGGACGCGGCGACGTCGGCTGCCCTCGCCCGGCCTGGTGTCTGGAACGGCGACGTACGGGAAGATGGACCCGGACCCGTGAGCCTCGTTGACTCGCGATCGAATGTGCGACAAGTAAACCTTCGGCCGTCGAGGATTGACGACAAGCTGCCGAGCCAGGTTGTCGGTGCTGCTGCCTTTCCACTCGTCAGCGACTTTGCCGGACTCGATGTCAAACGCGCGGACCGTTGAGGTGTAAAACTCCGTAACGTACAGCCGCTCCCCTTTCGGCCCCAGCGCGATGCCGCGGGCAAACGGACCGGCCTCGATCGTGCGAATCGGCTTTCGTGTTTTCGTGTCGATTTCAACGATCTGTCCGGGATAGTCGAGCGTCACAAACAGCCGTGAACCATCCGCTGTGCTGACAACACCGTAGGGCTCGTCAAACACGTCGACCGCACCGATGACGCCTCCGTCAGGAGCACTGACCAGCAGGACTTTGTCCTCGCCGTAGACAGCAACCGCCAGGTTGTGTGAGTCACCAATAAACGAAACGCCTTCGGGATGCTTGCCGACCTGGATCTCGCGGAGAACTTTGTGATTCGCCAGAGAGACGACCGTGACCGTCCCCGAATCGCGATTGCTGCAGGCGAGCAGTTTTCCGTCGGCGGAGATGTCCATCAGGCTGTTGGATGCGCCGGCCTGGGCGGCGTGGGGCGAGCACGCTGCAACGAGTGTCACCAGAAACAGAGAAACGCTTCTGAGTGTGGCTCGACTAAAATGGCTCAGCATTTTGCAGTCTCCCGATTGGTGATTTGCAGATCGCTCTGCGCATGAACGTAGCGGCGAGGAATGTGAATATCGAATGTCCAACAAGGAATGCCGAAATCAGAAGTGTCGCGTGACAGACATTTCATCCTTCGAAATACCTTGTTGGATATTCGATATTCCTTTTCGCGAGCAACTGGCAATCTTCCAGGACGCAACCAACAAAAAGGACCCGCTCCCCAATCGAGGAGCGGGCCTTTGTGTGAAGCTGTCAGTACGACTGGGAACTCAAACCGTCACAAGGACGGTTTCAGGATGCCTTCTTAGGGGATTCTTCTGTCCCCAGATGCTTCTTCGCGGCCTCGACGATTTTCGCAATCGCATCCTTATCGAGTTCGCCCTTGCCGAATGCGAAGTTGACGTCCACTTTGCGGTCCGTCCACATCATGATCGTCACTTCCGCGTCCTTGGATACTTTGTAATCCGGATGGCCTGCGATGCCATCGTAGATTGTCAGCGGAGTATTCTTGAGCTTCGCCTTTTCGGCGACTTCTGTGAGTTTGGGTCCCAGCGCGTCAGGGTCATCCGTGAGGAAGACGACGAAGGCATGGGTGCTGCCGGAACGTCCGGCGGGAGCTGCAGGGCTGACAAGCTTATCGAGCTGACTGACCAGACTGGTCAGTTCGTCCGTGATCTCACGTGCGTGAATGTTGATCACTGGGACTTTGCCGAAGCTTCACCTGTAGCACAGTGACTTGCCCTTTTGCGGGCCCGTCACGTCTTTGACCTGAAAGAATTTCGCGGCCTCACCTATTTTGAGGCCGGACTCGACATCTCCGGCGTATCCGACCGAGGCGGCACAGGCCACCATCAATCCGAGGGCCGGCATCATCATACGCTGCATACGAGATACCTCCGCTGTTGAGAAAACTGGCTGACTTCACACTCAGCCACGATATCGAATCAGCATGGGCTGATCAATCAGGAGATCGTTCGAGAACCAACTTCCGCTCGACATGAGGCGTCAACTGACGTCAACCAGCGGGTTTCAGAAGTTCCTCGACAAGTGGATTGACGTGCTCTTCGTAGTTGAAGCCGCCAGCGCCGTAATCCTCGTTGTCGTTTTTGAAGGTCTTCTTCAGAAGTCCCGACTGGTCGTAAACCAGAGCCGCCGGAATCGAAGCCACGTCGAGTGCATCCAGCACTTCTTCGTCCGCCGTGCTCGAAACAAAGTTGGAGCTGGTCGCGTTCCTTTCCGAGAGGAACTCCAGCACACCCGGCTTGAGTTCTTCCGGCGAGCCGACACCGTAGAAGTCGATGTTGAACGAGGCGCAGGCGATCTTGTCGCCGAGTCGATCGTGCAGCTCCACAAAGTGCGGAAATTCCTTGACGCACTCGCCACACGAAGTGGACCAGACGTCGATGACGACGACTTTGCCCGTCTGCTTCCCGACCCACTCCTGAAATTCGCTCCAGCTGCAAATTTCGACGGACACAGCGATTGCCGCCGCTGCCGATTTCACTTCTCCCTTGCCGGCCTCCGTCGCCACCGGGGCTTCAATCTCAGTCGTTTCTGTTGGGTTACTGCCAAGGCAACCGATTGCCAGAACGCAAAGCAAACCCGGAATTGCACACGTGAGCAGCTTCATGTTTCTTCCTGTTTGGCGAGACATCTCAATGAATTCCGGCCGAGGCCACTACAGCGATCAATTCCGCGACTTGGTCGTTGCAGAGACTCGACGAGGTCGCTCTCTGTCTGGTCGGTTGAAAGCCTCGCCTTTGGCTGCGGGTTAAACGACGTGAGACAGGCTTAACCAAAAATGTCGAGCGGCCGGCCGTTGTCGGTGAGCGAGACCGGGCGGCCCTGTTTGTCCGGGATGAAGCCGTGCGGATCGAGGCCCAGCGACTGAAAGATTGTCGCCGCCAGGTCCGGGCATGAGACCGGCAGGTCCTGCGGATACGCCGCCTGTTTGTCCGAGCGGCCGTACGTCGTGCCGCCCTGGACGCCGGCTCCGGCGAGGACTGCCGGGAAGCAGTGGCTCCAGTGGTCGCGGCCATCGTCCGTGCCGCGGTTGACGAATTTCGGTGTGCGACCCATTTCTCCGACGGCACAGACAAGCGTCTCGTCGAGCAGCCCGCTGTCAGACATGTCCTCCAGCAGTGCCGACAGGCCTCGATCCAGGCCTGGCAGCAGGTGATCTCGACAGCTGCCGGTGAGTCCGCTGTGAGAATCCCAGCCGGAGGCGGCTCCGTCGGACATGTCCCAGATGACGGTCACGAAGCGAGCACCGGCCTCAACCATTCGACGGCCCATGATCAGCGACTGGCCGAACAGGTTGCGGCCGTAGCGGTCTCGCAGTGAGGCAGACTCCTGCTGAATGTCGAGCGCGTTGCGCAGGGTGCTCGACGTGAGCATGTTCCACACGCTGTTCCGCGCCGAGTTGTACCCGGCCAGGCTCTGCGTCCGCGCAAGCTGCGCCGCTCCCACCTCAAACTGCTCCAGCAGACTTCGCCGTCGGTCCAGTCGGTCGAGCGTCACTCCCTCGGGCGGAGCCATTCCCTGAAACTGAAACGTCAGTTCGTCATCGGAACAGTCGCGGTAGTACGGGTTATCGGTGCTGCAGTACGGGTTACCGCTCGCCCCGGCCTTCTTGTGAATTCGCGTGGCGAGGGCGTTCGTTTCGGCTCCGAGCCACCCACCGTACTGACCGAGCCGGTCGTAGCGGCCGTCAAGTTGAATCTGCCCGTGCTTGTTCGGCAGGTAAAGGTAACCCGGAATCGAGCGAACTGAATCGCCGGCGGCCTGCCGCTCAAAGTACTCCACTACCGAGCCCATCGACGGCCAGTCGTTCGGAGCCGCGTTGACCCGCGCGGGACCTCGCTCGGCCGGCGGCATCGGGCGGCCTGTCTGAATGATGTGCGACCCGTTGTGATCGTTCTGCGGATGATTGAGCGTCCTCACCACGCAGTACTTGTCGGAGCTTTGGGCGAGCATCGGCAGGTGCTCGCAGATTCTCATGCCAGGCGTTCGCGAGTCGATCGGCGAAAACGGACCGACGACCGTCGAGGGCGCCTCCGGTTTCATATCGAACGTCTCAAGCTGGCTTGGTCCACCGAACAGATAGACGAACAAAACCGACTTCGCTCGACCGCCGGCAAACGGTTCGCTCCGCGATTCTTCCGCGGCGAGGACCTTCGGCAGGCTCACGCCGAGCAGACCAGTTCCGCCCGCCTGAATCCACTGGCGTCGAGTCAGTCCGCTGCAGTCCGAACGCGGTCGGCCAAGAATGTTCAGCATGAGTCGTTTCTCATCGACAGAAGCAATTTGTATCGGGCACCAGTTTGTGTCGGGCACAGAGTCTATCAGGATTTTCGGCAGCTCCCCAATTCGCAGTTCGGGCAAATGCCAAATCTTCGAGATCGCCGAGGCATCTTTTTCCAGGAAATCCAACTCGGCCGCGTTACACTCGGCGTGCAGCCTGTCTGCGTTTCTCACGGCCAGCGCCGGGAAAAGCCCATGCCCGTTTGACACTACTTCACGCTGTTCGCGATGGCGGTTGTGATCTGCGCCGGCCTGCTCGGACTGACCTTCGAAGACCGACTCCGCGGCAGCGTCTCTCACGAATCGGACATCGCGGAACCCCCTCCCGAAACGGACACACTGGCCGGCCTCTGGGACACCAGCTACGGGCCGATGACGATCAAAGTGAACTCGATGTCGACCGGCGGGCAGACCGAGCACGTCACCGGATCGTGGAAGCAGGGAAGCAATACGGGCTACGTCACCTCGGGCACGTTCAACCGGCAGTCTGGAGTCTTTCAGTTTTCTTTCAGCGAGCCCTGGCATCAGGCCACCGGAACCGCTCAATTCGTGCGCGGCTCTGATGGAATCTTCTCAGGTACCTGGAGCTTCACCGGCAATGCATCAATGAGTCACTGGTCGATGCAGCGACCAGTCCGGTTGTCCTTCCCGGGAGAATGATTCGCTGACGGCGTGTCAGGTGACAATTCGCCTTCAGATCACCATCGTCAGACCTTCGACGGACTGCATCTGCTCATAGAGCGCCGCCACGATGACGGCACTGTCCACGGTCAGCTCAAGCGTCAGCGACACGTGGCGGCCGCTGCTGGTCGTCCGATTCGAGTATTCCGGATCGACTTCCAGGTCGAGCACTCGCCGCGTCACACCGAGAACGAGTGCGACGAACGCTGCCTCGTTTTTTCCGATGACTTTCATCGTGTACGGACCTGGAAACTCGTGGACTTCCTCGAGTTTCTCGATAAATCCTTCCATTGCCACGGCGGAAACTCCTGAACAGAAAAAGCCCGGAAGGTTGTCTCTCCGGGCTCGGTCGAACGGTTGATGGTTGGAAATTAAACGAGCTGCGGAATCGGTTCACCGGTCGTGAGCGTTCGCAGAATGTCGCTCGGCACGGCCGAGGACAGTCGCAACTCGCCGATGTCCAGCATGTAGTGCATGACCGTGGCGAGAAGTTGCCGCGTCGTGACTGGATCAGAGGCCGGGACACTGGCAGTTCGATCGGAATGACCGATGACCTGTCCCATCGGAAGTCCGCCGCCAGCGAAGGCGAGCGTGCAGAGATTGCCCCAGTGATCGCGTCCACCTTTCTTATTGATCCGCGGAGTCCGGCCGAACTCACCCGTAATGATCAGCAGGACTTTTTCGGACAGACCGAGCCGCTGCAGATCTGTGAGGAATGCCGACGCCGCGACGTCGACCGCGGTGCCCAGGATCGGCATCCCATCGTCAACTCCGAACGCGTTGCCATGCATGTCCCACCCGGCACTCGTCACCGTCACGAAGCGGCAGCCGGCCTCGACCATTTTTCTCGCCATGAGCATCTGATGTCCAAGCGACACGGGCGACTGGTTCGCAAGATTCTTGTTCTTCTTTTTGTAGAGCGACTTTGGGATGTCGATCTTTCGCGTGTCGTATTCGGCGATGATTCGCGGGTCTTCTTTTTTCAGATCGAACGCGTCGCCAAGTCCGCCGAGAATCACGTCGAAGGCCTGCCGCTGAAATTCGTCTGTTCCGCCGAGGGCGTCGGTCGAGTCGACTTTTCGTTTAAGTGAGTCCAGCTCGGACAGCAGACCGCGGCGATCGTCGAGCCTCGTTTCGGAAATCTTCAGCTCCATGTTTCGCACGATGTCGCTGCCGGCACTCGGATCAAAAGGTGCGTACGATTTCGGCAGATCGCCAACGTCTGTGATACGGCCGATCTGAGCTCCCAGTTTCCGATACTTGTCTCCGACAGCTCCCGGCGGCACGACGGCACAGGTTGGCATGCCAGTCTCGGGATTGTTGAGCCCGGCGACTCGCGCATAGGTCGATCCCATGTTCGCCCCGCTCGGGTTGCCACCCGCCGCGACGAGTGCTGCCGCGGTACCATGACTGCTGTTCCCGTGTCGGAACGAGCGGACGATCGACATGTTCTGAGCGTGCTTTGCCAGCCGCTCGAAATGGCGACCAAACGTCACGCCGGGCAGTGTCGTCTTCACTTCGCCAAACATCGCGCGGTACTCGGCCGGCGCGGTCATTTTTGGATCGAACGTCTCAATATGCGTGGGTCCACCCTGCAGGTTGAGCATCACGATCGACCGATCTTTCAGAATCGATTTGCCAGTCGCGGCCTGTGCATCGAGGCTCAGCAGGTTCGACAGAGTCAATCCGCCCAGGCCCAGCGTGCCGACCTGCAGCATGTCTCGTCGCGTCAATCCTTCGCAGTTTCGAGCTGTTCCGTCGCGGCGAATTGTGAACATGCGTCTTCTCCGAGTCGCGGTTGCTGCGCCAGACACAAGCTTTCTGAATCGTCCCGAGACGATACCCGACTTGAGCAGGCCGCTCCAGAGCCCACATCGGCGATCAGATCCGCATTGCACATGAATAAAGGCGCGGCTCAACGAGCCGCGCCTGGTGTCGTGCGGAATCGAATCTTTCTACTTGTTCTTTTCTTTTTCGAGATTCTCAATCTTCTCGGCAAGGCGTCGCAATTCCTCGGACAGTTCTTCGACGTTGTCGTCCTTACGCTCCGCATTAAATGCCTGCCGAACACGCAGCCGCAGCGCACCGTTGTTATTCAGCATTCCCTGAATGGCCGGCCGCAGATCTTCCGGAAGTTTGTCGAGTTCGTCTTCGGTGACTTCCCAGGATTCGTCGCCGCGCGTGACTTTGATCTTCGCCGGTTCGTTATTCGTCTTCGAGATGGAGACGGAAACGCCATTAGGGAGAGCATTGATCTGATGCTGGGCGGGCAAGTCTTTCGTGACGATCCGACCGGGTTCCAGCATCAGAATGCGGTAGTCTTTTCGCTGCTTCATGAGCTGTTCGATCAGTTTTCGCTGTTCTGGATCGATCTTGATGAACGACTGCGGGCCGAGGAGACTCGTCCATCGCAATTCGGCAGGACGTTTCTGCGGAGTCGCTTCGATCGAGGTCTTTTTACCTTTGCGAAGCACCTCGAATGTCAGGCTGTTTTCCTTCGCGTCCTGCACGGCGTCCGCAAGGTCCTGCGAGCTCTTCAGCTTTGCCTTGCCGGCTTTCAGAAGGATGTCGTGAACCTTGAAGCCGGCGTTGGCAGCCGCAGAATCGGGAAACACCATGCGAACGATGATCCCCTCGTCTGTGGGAAGATCGATGTGAGCCCGCAACGCGTCGCTGACTTCGTCGCAGGACAGGCCGATCCAGAAATCACCAGGCGTCGTATCTGTGACGACAATTTCAACGGGGAATGCGAGGGCTGTTTGCGCCCCGAAAGCGGCCGCGCACACGGCGGCAACGGACAGAATCTGCCGGAAAGAACGCATGAGATTCTCCTGATCAATGTGAGGTGGATTGTGCATAACAAAACGACGCCGTGTTGAGTCCAGGTCACCAGACCTCGACACGCTACTGGCCGAAACGATTCGAAACGTGACGCAGATAGACCTGCCGAACCGGGATGACAGCTTGCCGTCCGTCCGGAAGCTGCACGGAAATCAGATCCCGCTCCTCGGCGAATTCGTGCCCTCGTTCGTGCAGAAAATCCCGTAGATCGCGAGACAGAACCGGTTCGGAAGACTGAAGCAGACTGTTGGGATCCCCGTCAGTGTGAATGGGAATTGCGACGGACTGAGTCGCGCCCGGTTCGTCGTTGAACACGAATTCCAGAAACTCCGTCTTTGGTTTGAGCTCGCTCGGTGCAATCGGAAAGCCATTCCTGTTTCGGCCAGTCGTCTGTTCACGCGGTTCGCCTCCTGTTGCCGGATGAGACGGAGCCTCGGCCACGGCATCGCCGTCCGGGCCACCTGCCACTGAATCCGCGGACGAGCCAGTGCCCAATTCCATTCCGGTCAGCAGACCAGCCACCAGCATGACCGAAGCGGTCAGCACGACCGTCAGCCATCCCGGAGTGTGCGTCCGGGCGGACGACCCTGATGCTGATTCGACTTTGACAAGCGGAGTTGCAGCACAGTTTTCGTTTTGAGAAGCCGTCAGCGACCGAAGTCCTACGCCCCATGTTCCCGCCTCGACGTAACTCAGTGCGAGCTGGCGCCAGCCATCGTCTGTTTCCTCCAGACGCTGCAGCAGAGATTGCTGTTCGGTCTCGGTTAACTCGCCGTCGACCATTCGGTCGAACGTCGCCTGAGAAACCTGTTCGAATTCACTCATGTGTTTTCCGCCCTGTTCTGTCGCACTCAACCCGTCCCTTCCCATCCTGGTGGAGAGGGGAATGCTGTTGTCCCTCGACCCTCAAACTTCGCCTCTCAGCCAATCCCAACGATCTGCCGTCGAGCCAGTTCAGCACGCAGCTTTTGTCTGGCCCGGTGCAGTCGCGATTCGACTGCGCCTTCGGTCGTTCCAAGTTGCTCGGCCAGTTCGCGGTAGCTCCAGTTTTCCGTGTATTTCAAAACGAGCAGCTCGGCCTCTTTCGATGGCAGCGCGTCAATGGCCTGCCGGATCATTCGCGACCGCTCGTCTGACAGCAGCCACTCCAGCGGATCCGGTCGGTCCGAAGTGCAGGTTTGATCGACATCCGCGTCGACCGGCGGCAGGTTGCGTCGTCGCCGACCGAGGTTTCGTCGATGCTGCTGAGCCTGCCTCACCGCGATACGGTAAAGCCACGGCCCCGTCTTCGATGCGTCCTGCAGAGAATCTCCGTTTCGGATTGCGGCCAGAGAGACTTCCTGAAAAAGTTCATCGACCGCCCCCGGATCCCGCGACCGAGTCAGCAGAACGGCACGCAACCACCGGCTGTGTCGTCCGAGTTCGAACGACCAGTCCACAGCCGATTCGCGTGCGTCCCCGTTTGGATGAGGCCGCGTTGTGTCCTGTGCGTCTGACATCAAAGTAGAGTTACCGCAGCGGTCGGCGTCCTGGCAAGTAATCCAGAAAAACTCATTTTTCAAGAAGAATTGCTCGCACTGACCGTCGATTCTCCCGGCCGGACCGGGTCCCGTCGAACGCCGTTTCGATGCACCCACACCTGAAGTGGCGAATAGTGAATCATGCTCACGTCAGCCGAACCAGCATCCCGCCCGGCAGCCGTTTCACCATCCGCTTCATTTCGAGAATCGTCAACGTTGCGAGCACGCGTGACGGTTCGATCGTGGCTTCGCGCAGAACCTCGTCGATCGATCTGGCCTGAGTCGTCACCAGGTTCAGTACCGAAAGCTCCTGGTCGTTGAGAGTCAGTTCGCGCGGGCTGCGGACTTCCGTCTCATTCGAAGTCCGGACCGGCTCAATGAGCGGCCCGAGCGACTCGAACACGTCGTCGGCATTTCGAATCAGCGTCGCTCCGTCACGGATCAGATCGTTGCTGCCTTCGCTGGCCAGGCTGTCGATCTGACCGGGAACCGCCATCACTTCCCGGCCCTGCTCCATCGCGTGCCGCGCGGTGTGGAGAGATCCGCTTTTCCGCTGAGCCTCGATGATGATCACGCCGAGCGACAGACCGCTGATGATCCGGTTGCGCTGAGGAAACAGACCGGGCGAGGGATGCTGGTTGAGCTTCATTTCACAAACGAGCGCTCCGCTGGCCGCGACATCCTTCGCAAGGTCCAGATGCTCGGGCGGGTAAATGTTGAGCAGCCCCGTCGCCAGCACCGCGATCGTCCGTCCGCCACCGGCGAGAGCTCCGCGATGCGCCGCCGCGTCGATGCCTCGCGCGAGCCCACTGACAACCGTGATACCGGCCATCGCAAGCGATCTGGCAATCTTCTCCGCCTGTTGCAGCCCATAGTGAGTGCATCGTCGAGAACCGACGATCGCGACCGCGAGATCGTCCCGCGGCTCGATCGTACCTCGCCCGTAAAGCAGCATCGGCGCGTCAGAGATCTCGCTGAGGTTTCGCGGGTAAGAGCCCTCGCCATTGCGAAACAGCGAGACATTCCGTTCGCAACACTGACGCCACTCGTTTACGGCATCGTCGGAATTCTTCGCCACGGAAATCAGTCGAGCCAGCTTCGGACCGATGCCCTCGACCTGTTCAAGCAATCGCAGGTCCGCTTTGAAGATGTCTTCCGCAGAGCCGAAAAAGTCGAGCAGATTCCGCTGCATCCGCGGCCCGACACCTGGCACGAGGTTCAGCCGAAGCAGGTCGAGAACCTCGTCGTCAGGCGTCGGAATGTCAGCGGGAACCAGTCTTTCATTGGACACAGCAATCACCCGGACAGAGCAGAAGCAACACCGCGTCCAGTGTACGGTTTTGCCGACGGCAGATCTCTCGCACCCATTGTGGACGGAAGTCGAATTCTCGTTGCGTCTGGTTTTGAACAGAGGAACAAAGTCGCGACGGGATTTACTGTCACAAGTCTCATCGCTTCTCCTGAGCGCCCCCTTCGTCCACAATCCGAGGCCGTGAATCGACCGTGGCGTAAGCTTCCAGCTTGCGATCTTCGGACTCGGCAAGCTGGAAGCTTACCTCACTCTCACTCCGTGAAGCGGGAATTTCAAACACACGACGACTGCGATATTGGTGATGGCCTGACATGAAATACCTGCTCATCGTCACTGCAATTTTCATCCCTGCGGTCGTGCAGGCGGCAGTGGATTACGAAACACAGATCAAGCCGATCCTGAAGGCTCGCTGTTTCAGTTGTCACGGAGCACTCAAGCAGCAGTCCGGACTGCGGCTCGACACCGGGACGCTGTTGCGGAAGGGCGGTGAGAGTGGCCTGGCGATCGTCCCGGGGAAGCCGGCCGACAGTCTTCTCCTTGAGCGGATCTCCGATCCCGATGAGGCGTCGCGAATGCCTCCGGAAGGCAAGCCGCTGACGGCGGAGCAGATCGCGCTGTTTCGAAAATGGATCGAATCCGGTGCAGTCTCGCCGAAAGATGAAGTGCCAGAAGCCGATCCGCGAGCGCATTGGTCGTTTCAAAAACCACGACGGATGGTTCCGCAACTGTCGCGAGAGAATCCCTGGGTGCGGAATCCGATTGACACGTTCATCGCGGCTCGGCATGCGGAGCTCGGTGTCGCGCCGCTCCCGTCGGCGAAGAAGCATCTGTTGCTGCGGCGGGTTTATCTCGACCTGATCGGGTTGCCGCCGACTCGCGACGAGCTGCATGCCTTCCTCAAAGATGACTCACCCGACGCGTATGAAAAAGTCGTCGACCGGCTGCTCGCCAGCAGGCATTACGGCGAGCGGTGGGGGCGGCACTGGATGGACGTCTGGCGGTACAGCGACTGGTACGGCCGGCGGAACGTCAACGACGTGCGGAACAGTTACCCGCACATCTGGCGGTGGCGCGACTGGATTGTCAATTCGCTGAACGAGGACAAAGGTTACGACCAGATGATCCGCGAGATGCTCGCCGCGGACGAGCTGTACCCGGAAGACGACGAGCGGATGCCGGCCCTGGGCTTCATCGTTCGCAACTGGTTTTCGCTCAACTACGACACGTGGAAGCAGGACCTCGTCGAGCACACCGGCAAGGCGTTCCTCGGACTGCGGATGAACTGTGCTCACTGCCACGACCACAAGTACGACCCGATCTCGCAGCAGGAGTACTTTCAGTTTCGAGCCTTCTTCGAGCCGCTCGAACTTCGACACGACCGCGTCCCCGGCGGCCCGGCCCTCGCCCGGTACCTTCGCTACACGCCAAGTGGCAGCGGCTCGCTGAAACCGATCGAAGCCGGCCTGCCTCGCGTCTACGACTTTTACCCCGACGAGAAGACGTACATGTACCGGCTCGGCGACACGCGGGACCGGATGGACCGCGACCCGGTCAAGCCGGCCGGACTCGCAATCCTCGGCGGCGACAACTTGAAGATTGAGGCGGTCGAACTGCCGCCGACGGCGTGGTATCCGGGCCTCAAGGAATTTGTGAAGAAAGCCGAGACCGAAGCCGCCGAGACAGAACTGTCGATTACAAAAACGGAACAGGCAACCACAAGGACAGCTCTCGCAGCCATCGCCGAACCGCTTGCGAAAGCCGAAGCGAAGATGGATGCGGCCACAAAAGAAGCAGAGGCTTCGTCGAAGCCGGAAACTGCCGCACGAGATTCCCGCAGCGTGATCGCTCACTGGCGATTTGAGGGAGCTGACGATGCCAGCTTTCTGGCTGACTCCAGTGACAACGGCCACACGCTGAAGCGGGCCTCCGGCAGTGACTCCGCAGTGTCCGGCAAGTCGCTCTCAGAATCCGGTTCGGTGAAACGGTTTCTGATGCCAGGTTCGGACCAGAACCGGCAGGCCGCTGAGTTTTCGCAGAGTGCCGGACCCAGCCACCTCACCGCGAAGGGTGACCCACGCTTTTTTGCGAACGAGTTTTCTTTCGAGTGCATCCTCCACTGCGACGTCTCACAGCGAAACTTCAACCGAATTCTTGCCGACTATCCGGGAAGCTGGATGCTGCTGCATCGGGGCATCGACGCTGGCAGCTTCGAGCTGCGAGTGCGTTACCTCAACGAGTCGGGCGACGTCCGCGACGCGGCAACCGGCGGGCTCGACCATCCCGAGACGTCTCGTGTCGAAAGCAGTTCGCAGCCGATCATTCTGCACACAGGACGCGACTACTACGTGTGCCTGGTCCTGGGAAAATCGACGGTGGCGATTCAGGTCGCCGACCTGACGACGAAGACTCCGCTGCAGTCGTTTGAGTTTGCCCGCAGTCCCGCAAAGTCAACGGCCGAAGAATCGGCTGCGGATTTCTCAAAGCTCTTTCATCCGGAACCGTCGACACCGCTGAACCTCGGCAATTCGGACGGCACCGGACAGTTCGTCGGGCTCCTCGATGAGGTGCGCTATTCGTCGATCGCTCTTGGCGCCGCACAGATCGCCGCAACCCTCGGGCAGGCGGGAAACGAATCGGTCCGGCTGGCCGCGGCCGAGCTGAACGAAATTCGCCGACGGACGACTGTGCTGGAGAAGGCTCGCGATGCCGCTGAGACTGCCCTCGCCGCCGCTCAACGAAAACTCGCGGCGATCGAGGCAAGGCTCAACGCAGACCGGGCACGGTTCGTTGAGGTCGCGTCCGAGGTTGAAATCGCAGCGTTGACCCAGGCGGCAACTCGCGCTGAACACGAAGCCGCCCTCGCATCAGCGCGCTCGAAACTCGCCACCGGAGAGCGAACACTGCTGGAGCAGGAACTGGCAGGCAAGCCGGACGCCGCGAAGCAGAAGCAGGCTGCGGCGGACATCGCATCCGCAAAACAATCCATCGCCGCGCTCGAAAAGAAAACGAACGACACCGGAGCCACCTACACGTCCTTCGGACCTCAATACCCGAAAACGAGTACCGGACGTCGTGCGGCCCTCGCGCGTTGGATCGCCAGTCCGGACAACCCGCTGACCGCTCGCGTCGCCGCGAATCATATCTGGATGCGACACTTCGGGCGGCCGCTGGTCGAGAGCGTGTTTGATTTCGGGCGAGGCGGCAAAGAACCCTCGCATCCGAAGCTGCTCGACTGGCTGGCCGTGGAGCTGATGCAGCCCACTTTCGGTCGAGCGGATTCGCCAACCGAAGGTGAGAACTCGCCATGGCGGATGAAACATCTTCATCGGCTCATCGTGACGAGCAATACGTACCGGCTCAGCTCACGTCCGGGAGCCGACCACCCGAACGCGAAGCTCGATTCAGACAACTCACTGTTCTGGCGTTTCGACCAGCGACGGCTGGAAGCAGAGACTATTCGCGACAGCATGCTGCACGTCTCCGGCCAGCTCGACCCGACGCTGGGCGGGCCGGACCTCGACCCGCAACTCGAAGTCACTTCGAAACGCCGCAGCCTCTACTTCTCGGTCTATCCCGAGGGCGGCGGGATGATGCCGTTCCTGACGCTGTTTGACGCGCCCGACCCGTGCGACTGCTACCGCCGCTCCGAGAGCCTCGTCCCGCAGCAGGCCCTCGGCATGTCCAACAGCGTGCTGGCGTTGAATCTTGGCCGATTACTCACGAAGAAACTCACAGACGAGAATTCGGCAGCAGCCGATGCCGAGTTCGTTGTGACAGCGTACGAGACGATCCTCTCTCGAAAGCCGACCCGCGATGAGTCCACTGCGTGCGAAAGCTTTCTTGCAACGCAACAAGGTCTGTTCGAGTCATCCGAAACGAAACTGCCTCCCCAGGCTGCTGCTCCACTCGCTCCCGCCTCGAACGATGCCAGACTGAGAGCACGTGAGGGTCTCGTCCGGGTCATCCTGAATCACCATGAATTCGTGACAAATCCGTAGTGGAATCGTTTTCTGCCTCCGGACGGTTCTTCGTGCGGAAAATGCACAACAACCGAGCTGACATCATGCAAGAATGCGTGCCTCTTGTCTGGTGAGGATGGTGCGAGTGTTATCGGCGATCGAGTCTCCTGCTGCCGCTCTGGATGGCCCCTCCGATTTACAGTGTTTCCGGCAGGCTCTGCTGGTGACCATTGCGTTCTTTGTCTGCTACTTCGCTCTCTTTACGCCATCGTTCCAGACAAACGACGATGCAGAGATGTGCCTGGCGGTGCTCGGCGAAGTGACGGCGGTCAAGCCGGATACCCGGATCCAGTTCAGCCACAATCTGATTGGCCAGGTGCTCGTGGCTCTCGGGCAAATCTCTGCCAGCGTGAACTGGTATGGGATCTACCTGCTGGCGAGTCATGCGGTCAGCGTGTTTGCACTTGCGTTGCTGGCATTTTCTCCCTCGTCCCGTCCCGGCAACAAAGTGCTGTTCGTGCTGTATCTGGCCGTTGTCCAGATTCACAGTCTCAATTCTCTGCAGTTTACCTCCACATCAACGCTTGCCGGCACAGCGGGTCTTCTGCTGATTCTGCGGGGAGACGTTTTTCGCGAGCGTCCATCCCGAGTCGCAATCGGAGCTTCCGGGATCGCGCTCATCGTGCTCAGCTCGATGATTCGCTGGCATGGACTCTTTCTGATTGTCGCATGTCTGGCTCCGCTGATCGTGGTCGAATTCATTCGTCACTGGAGAGCGGGGAACCGAAATGTTTTCGCGTTGCTGGCTGTCTCCGGAGTGCTGGTTGGGTCGGCACGCTACGCACACACTCAACAGGTCAATTCTGATGCAGAATGGAAGGCCGCCCGGGATCAACAGCAGGCTGCGGCGAGGCTGATCGACTACAAGCTGCTGCGATTTGATGAGTACAGGCATGTCTACGCGTCGGCGGGATGGACGAAAACCGATTACCATCTGCTGAATTGGTATGTTCTATCAGACGGTGATGTCTTCTCTACCCCTGTGCTGACGAAGTTCGTCGAGCACCACAAGCCTTCGTCCGGTCTGATCCCGCCAGGACTTCTGGCTGGAACCGCTGCAACCGTGGTCCTGGTCTGCCTGCATCCCGTGCTTCTATTCGCCAATCTGCTCGCGCTCGCAGCGTGCATTGCGTGGAAAGGAAACCGGCTCCCTGTCGCTCTCACGCTGGCCGCGGCGTTTCCTTTGTCATACTCCATTCTGGCTGTCACGCATCGATGCCCTGTCTGGGTTCAATATCCCGTTCTCACCACCGCTCTGGCTGTCGCATCCGTTGTCGCACCCTCAACCGACAAAACCTCATCATCAACGCCAGCCGGCAGACTTTGGTGCTGTGCGGCCATTCTGATCATTGGAGCAATTTTTGTTCACCGAGGCAGTAATCAGGAAGTGATTAAGCGAAACGCCACTTCCCTGGGTGAAATCAAGGCACTCTCCACACGCAACGAGGAGATCTACATCGCTCCCGTCGGTTTCCCTCTCCTGTCGCTCCCTGTGTTAACACGAGAACCTGGGCTCTCAGACGTTCGAATCGCGTTTCTGGCGACAGGTCAACTGTATCCCTGGGCCAATAAGTTGACGGTCGATGGTCAACCACTGTCGATTCGAGGCCTGGTGAATTCACCATCCGCAGCAATTCTGATTCCGAAGGAGTTCAACGGTTTTGGACCCGCGGTTGTCGAGTACCTGGAGGCTCGGTTCCGGATGGACGTTGAACTGAAATTGCTTTCCCGTGGGAAGAGTTTTGACGTGGTGAGCGTCGTTGTGAAAGAATCCCGACAGCAGCAGGAGTGAATCAGGCACGTCGGCCTCCTGCTTCGGTATTCTGTACTCAAAGGTGAGGCCATGGCCGCTGCCGCAAATCGACATTTCTCTGCGCTTCAACGCCGGACTTTCCTCTCTGACTGCGGAATGGGCATCACCGGTCTGGCTCTCGGTTCGCTTCTGCAGCAGGACGGAGTTTCCCGCGCGAGTGAAGACGCTGCCTGGTCGCCGCCGACCGGGAAACCGATGTTCGAGCCGGCCGCGAAGAGCGTCGTCTGGATCTTTCTGTCCGGAGGCTACAGCCAGCTGGAGACGTTCGATCCAAAGCCGGCTCTCAACAAATACGCCGGTAAGACGTTTCAAGAGACGCCGTTTGAAGACCCGTTGAAATCGCCGGTCCACGACAAGCGGTCGCGGTCAGTCATCGAAAAAGTCCGCGAGAAATACGCGAAGATTTACCCGATGCAGATCGGCTGGAAGAAGCACGGCGAGAGCGGCATTGAGATCTCCGACTGGCTGCCGCACATGGCAAGCTGTGTCGACGACATGTGCTTCGTCCGGAACATGTGGACGACGGATAACGACCACGCGGCCGAAAATCAGATCCACACCGGCCGGCACAAGCTGGACGAAACACAGCCCAGCGTCGGAGCGTGGGTGACGTACGGGCTGGGGTCGCTGAACGAAAACCTGCCGCAGTTCCTGGTGCTCGGCGGGCCGACGCGATCAGACACGCGTGCCTCGTTCGACTCTTACTACCTCGGGCAGAAGTACTCCGGAATTCCGCTTGGAGTCGGCTCGAAGAATCCTCTGCCGTACGGCAGCCGCAGCGCGGATATCCTCGCCGAGGAACAGCGCAACGAATTCGAACTCGCCGGACAACTGAATCGTCTCGCCGCGGTCGAGTACCCCGAAGACGAATCAGTTCGGGCGAGGATCCGATCGTACGAACTCGCCTTCCGTATGCAGACGGCCGTGCCGGAAGCCGTGTCGCTCGACAGCGAAACGCGGGAGACGCAGCAGCTTTACGGGCTCGACGATGCCAACACGAAAGTGGCCGGACAGCGAATGCTCGCCGCGCGGCGACTGGTCGAACGAGGTGTTCGCTTTGTCCACGTTTACCCCAGCCCGTACGGAGTCTGGGATTCTCACAAGGCGTTGCGGATGAATCATGGCACGCAGACGGCAAAGATCGACAAGCCAGTCGCCGGTCTGCTGAAAGATCTCAAGCGGCGTGGTCTGCTCGATTCGACCCTCGTCGTGTTCTGCACCGAGTTCGGCCGGACTCCCGCCGTCGAGGAACGCAGCGGCGGCACCGACGGGCGAGATCACCATCCGCACGGGTTCACCGTGTGGTTTGCCGGAGCCGGCATCAAACGCGGCTACGTCCACGGATCGACCGATGAGCTGGGTTTTCACGCCGACGAAAACGGCCACTACATCACCGACATCCACGCCACCGTGCTGAACCGAATGGGCCTCGACGGACGACGGCTGGAAGTCCCCGGGCGCAAGCGGCTCGACATCGATCATGGCCAGCCGATTACGGACATCTTCGCGTGAGGCCATTCATGATCGACTCAAGTCAACTTATTCTTATGCGCGGTCGCTCAGCGCAAAGACAGAGAATCCTCTTCACGTTGGCGCTCTTGATCCTCCTCAGATTTCTGATCAGCACAGAGGCTCGCGCAGACGAACCTGCTGGAACGAAGACTCCAGCCGGATCTCACATCTCTCTGCTGAAGGCGTGGCCAAAGATCGGGCAGGCTCCGAAGTCAGAGATCGCCACGATCGAATATCTCATCCGTCCTGACGAGGCGGCGCTCGAACGACCGCGGTCCTTTGTGCTGACGCTTTCCAACAGTGGCGGGCGGGACACGGCCGGGCTGTCGCTTAACATCGCCGAAGGGGCCATCGTCGCTGGCATCTTCGGGACACAGCTGAAGTCGAAGCCGCTGCAGGCCGGAAAGTGGACTCACGTCGCGCTGACCGTCAACACGAAAACGGTCAACAAGCGGGCGCGGTTGTGGATCGACGGGCAGCTTGCCGGAGAGAGTCTCGTCCTCGAATACTGGCCGAAGTCGTTCGAGGTGGCAGAGATGCTTTCAGACAAGTGGAATCTGGGGCGAGTGTTCTCCGGCGAGCTGGGCGACGTTCGGATTTCAAAAACCGTTCGCTATACGAAAACGTTCGAGCCACCGACGTCGCTGCCCGCTGACGAGGACTCGACCCTGCGGCTCGATGGACGGCGTCTACCGCTTGAATGAAGATGCCGAGCCGGCTCTTTGCACGGCGATCGACGATCGTTCGCCAGTTCGGCCGGCGGTGCTGCCCTGGCTCCAGGGAAGTCTGAATTCTGAGGTCTCACACGAAACCACGAAGACACTGATTGTCGCCTTTCGCTCCGCGAAAGGAACGCTGCTTTCGCGGAGCGAAAGTGGGGTAAGCTTCCAGCTTGCCGAGCCCGAAGATCGCAAGCTGGAAGCTTACGCCACGATAAATTCACAGCCTCGGAGCGAAAGGCGACATTCAGCAGAATTTCGGGCCATTGGGCGAGCGCCTCCGGCTGATTCGTCACGGGAATTTCTTGAATGGACCTGCCATGAGACACCACCGATCTGCGTTGCTTCTTCTCGTGCTCTCGCTCCCGCTGGCCGGGATCTCCGAGGACAAGCCGAAGGCGGACGAGAAACCACAGCCGAGCATCGATGAACTCGCAGCGAAACTGCCGCGGATCAAGCCGCTGACTCCGGACCAATCGCTGAAGCAGTTTCAACTTCGAACAGGCTTTCATGTTGAAGTCGTCGCCGCCGAGCCGCTTGTTCGCGACCCGGTCGCCGTCGACTTTGACGAGCACGGCCGGATGTTTGTCTGCGAACTGCCTGAGTACAACGGGTACGCCATCAAGGATTTCGACGAGGACGGCTTCATCCGGATGCTCGAAGACAAGGACGGCGACGGCCGGTTTGAGACCAGCACAATCTTTGCCAACGGGCTCGACTACCCGACGGCCGTCGCGTGCTGGGACGGCGGGATCTTCGTCGGAGCCGCTCCCGATCTGCTGTATCTCAAGGACACGGACGGCGACGGAAAAGCCGACACGCGAAAGGTCATCTTCACCGGCTTCGGCAAGGACACCGCCGGCGAGGCCCACCTCAACTCGTTCCGCTGGGGGTTTGATAATCGGTTTCACTTTTCGACGAATCTTTCCGGCGGCGACATCCGTGTGGCGGCGGACGAGAACTCGAAACCGGTCTCGGTGCGCAGCCGCGGTTTCATTTTCGATCCGCGAGACCTCAGCGAGTTCGAGCTGACCAGCGGCGGCGGCCAGCACGGGATGAGCATGGACAACTGGGGTCGCAAGTTCGTCTGCCAGAACAGCGTCCCGGCCGAGACGCTGATGTACGACGACCGGTACCTCGCCCGAAACCCGCACGTGCGGGCTCCGGCCGCGGCGGTCAGCATCGCTCCGCAGGGCAAATTCACGAAGCTGTTCCGCATCACTCCGGATGAACCGTGGCGCGCGCTGCGCACAAATCTCCGCAAGACCGGTCGCTTTCGCGGCTCGGATGAGGGCGGTAAACCGTTTGGATTTTTCACCGGGGCCACCGGGATCACGATTTACCGCGGCGACGCATGGCCGGAGGAATTTCGAGGCAACCTGCTGGTCGGCGACGTCGCCAACAATCTGATTTATCGCGCGACGCTCAAGCAGAATGGAGTCGGCCTCATTGCCGAGCGTGCGGATCAGGACGCGGAATTTCTGGCCTCCACAGAAATCTGGTTCCGCCCGGTGCAGATGGCAAACGCACCGGACGGATCACTGTTTGTCCTGGACATTTACCGCGAGCTGATCGAAGGCGCGGCGTTTCTGCCGCCTGAATTCATCAAATACCTCGACCCCGTCGGCGGCAACGATCGCGGGCGGATCTATCGAGTCGTGCCGGACGGCTTTCAGCAAAGGAAGCTTCCGAACTTCGCGAAAGCTTCCTCAGAGAAACTTGTCGCGCTGCTCGACCACCCGAACGGCTGGCACCGCGACACCGCTTCGCGACTGCTCTACCAGCGACAAGACCGAACGGCCATTTCGTTTCTCACGAAACTCGCGGCGAGTGGTACGACCGCCGAAGGACGCATGGGAGCGTTGTACTCGCTGCACGGGCTCGGGGCTCTTGAGGAAGTCGCCCTGCTTCCCGCACTCGACGACACCTCGCCGCTGGTGCGTGCTCACGCCTTGAAGCTGTCCGAGTCGTTGGTCGCGGAGTCTCCACTGCTCACCGCGAAGCTGAATCAGATGACCGGCGATGAGGACGTTCGGGTTCGCTACCAGCTTGCGTTTTCGCTCGGGGCAGCCAGCGGACGTGAGCGGACGGCCGCTCTCGTGAAACTCGCCGAGTCCGACGGCGCAGATTCGTGGATGCGGCTGGCAATCCAGACGTCGCTGCACGAAGGAGCCGGCCCGGCCTTCGCCGCGCTCAGCGATCGCGAAGAATTCCGAAAGACGAGCCATGGTCAGACACTTCTGAAATCACTGGCCGAGCAGATCGGCATCGCCAATCGTCAGAACGAAATCGCCGTCGTGCTGCGATCGCTGCAGACGCTGCCGACGGCGGAGAAGCCGCTCGCCGAAAGCCTTGTCCAGGCTCTTGTGAAAGACCAGACAGGTGAGGCGCGGGACAAGCTGCTCAGCGCGGCAGGCGGCAAGGCCGGCGAACTGCTCAGCGAACTTATCGCCACCGCACAGAAAACGGCGGGCGATTCCGACAGGCCCGTGACGGAACGAGTCGCGGCGATTCGCACGCTGAAGCTGTCGTCGTTTGATACGGAAGCAAAGCGGCTGGGTGGGCTGCTCAATCTTCAGCAGCCGGGCGAGGTTCAGTCGGCGGTCCTTGAAACGCTGGGCGAGTTTTCTGACGACAAAGTGGCAGCCCTCATCGTGAACCAGTGGCGAGGCTTCAGCCCTCTCGTGCGGGCTCAGGCCACGGAGACGCTGCTGTCCCGGAATTCCTGGATCGTGACGTTTCTGACGGCTGTCGAGGACGAAGGCATTTCGCGAGGCGACGTCTCTGCTGCGCGGATCGAGCTGCTTCGCCGGCATCCATCGAAAGAGATCTCCGCCCGCACCACACAGCTGTTCGGAACGGATTCGGGAGGCGGCCAGCGAGCGGCCGTCGTCGCCAGTTATCAGCCCGCGCTCGACCTGGAAGGCGAACCAGCGCGAGGCAAATCGGTCTTCAAAAAAGTGTGCTCGGCCTGCCACCGGCTTGAGGGCGTCGGGACCGAAGTCGGAGCCGATCTGAAGGCGATCCGCAACCGAGGTCTGTCGGCCGTGCTGCTCAACGTGCTCGACCCGAACCGGGAAGTGAAGCCGGCGTTTCTGGCCTACGTCGTCGT
>ERZ891418.68-NODE-68-length-35450-cov-18.893064_pt1 | contig 35450 bp, 24 predicted proteins | sample MGYA00521236_ERZ891418 | MGnify/ENA primary metagenome ERZ891418 (study PRJEB32303, sample SAMEA104408696) | aquatic metagenome | biome: Brackish water; feature: Chemocline; material: water | place: Baltic Sea | collected 2014-10-18T10:34:00 | depth 100 m ... | reverse complement strand
CTCAGAAAGTTGATTGCCACTCTTCAAGTTCTTGTTCCTTAGCCCAATCTTCATCTGTGGTTTTTCCACGAAGTTTGAGAACTTCACGGGCCAGTAGCCAGTAAATTTGAGCAAGAGAACGACGACCTTTGTTATTTGCAGGAAGTGCGATGTCAACATTACGAAGATTATTATTTGCGTCTACGATTCCTACGATTGGAAGACCGGAGTTAACCGCTTCGATCAATGCTTGTTGGTCAGCAGCAGGGTCTGTTACGAAAAGTACATCTGGTTCGACGTATGAACGAAGAACTGGATTGGTAAGTGAGCCAGGAATAAAGCGACCGACTGCGGAATTTGCACCGATTGCTTCTGAGAAAAGACGGGCTGGCCTTTGTCCGTATTGACGGGCTGAAACAACCATTATACGAGGGGATTCAAAATTATTAAGGAAAGCAGCGATTGCACGGATACGAGAATCGGTGATATTGACGTTCAGAAGGTATAATCCATCCTCGCGAACGCGTTCAATAAACCGCTTCATATCTGCACTTTTCTGTTGAGTACCGATATTGACGGCATTGGCCTCATAGTCTTCAAACGGGATCAGTAATGTTGCTTCTTCATCGGACATAGATAAACCTCAGCAAGCCGCCCACATAACCCCCATATTAAACCGCTTCGCACTGACTAGGAATTACAGAATTACTGTATTTGGTGAAATAATCATAATCGTGACGGCGGAGAATAAAAGAAAGAGCCCGCCCCCACAGTGCCTACGGGGAGAAATAAGATGGCTCAAGATTCTCCAACACCAGACCAATTTAGTGGCGCTGAACTCCATGAGGACGGTGTTTGGCGATTACAAAATGGTAAACCATTAAGAGTTAGTGCCAGCGATTTGGAACGCCACGAATATTGTCCTCTCTCTTGGTCGCTAGCGCGAGAAGGGAAACGCGGCCAAGGTGAAGCAATTACAGCTGGAGTCGAAAAACACGCCACAATTCACGGCCAAGTGAAAGACTATCAAGAGAAACACGCAAAATTGCGAATGGCTATGGTCATCTGGTCATGGTGGTTTGCTGTCATCTTAGTTTTCACCATAGATGCTATTGCTTTTTCATTGATAGACGATGTTGTTCACACTCCTTTATGGATTGCTAGATACATGGCACTCTGGGCATTATCTCTTCTAATAACTGGAATTGTGGCAGTTTATCTGCCGTGGAGAAAATGGATTGGATGGACGAATACTATTGCAAAATCAAAAGGTGATTTTCATGCAGATGACACATATCATATTGAATCTATATTACAGCCTCAAGGTTTTATCGGTGGATGGTTTGAAGCGGGCCGAGTAGAGGCCGCATTATTTATGTCTGCAATAGCATTGGCTCTGCATTCAATCGCCCTCGTAGGTGCAGAGAATAAAAGTCAAGCAGGTTTCTTGTTGGCAGTATTGGCAATGGCTTGGACACTGATCGCTTCTTGGCAATTGCAAAAAGCCCTGCTCGTAGAAAACGCATTAGAAATCGCAAGGGAAATTGTTGGCTTGCATAAAAATACAGAAATTGCATATTCAGATAATGAGGATACTTCTAGTCTATTGAAAGATCCAATAACCGGCCTTCGAGGAAGACCAGACCAGATAGTGATTGTAGATGGTGAATTTATTCCAGTGGAACAGAAAACTGGAAGAGTACCAAAACACCCTCATCGCTCCCACAAGATACAAGTTTTGGCGTATTTACATTTAGTAGAACTTAGTACTAAAAGATCTACTCCTTATGGAGTTCTTAGATACGGAAATGAGGATTTGCATCAAATTCCATGGGATGATGAGAATAAAGGTATGTTGTTTGATGCCATCGCTGAAGTCCAGAGATTAATGGTCCACAACGATGCCAAAAGAAACCATGAAAGGCCAGGTAAATGTAAAAACTGTTCACGTAATTATGCATGCCCTGATGCATTGGTTTGATTCAATCTGCTGAACAAGATTTTTCCATTGGATATTGGACGCATCTCTGTGTAATGGTCAATTGAATATTGAAATTATCATGGACTAATCCTAGCGTTTCTTCACCAATGCCTCTCGCTTCAACATCTAATACCCAATCGCCTTTGGCAAATACAGGATTAGGTTCAAGTTTTTCTTCAATAGGTGCTGAATCCGAACTAACATCAACAGACCATTGGATTACTCCTTCGGAATCAGTTAATGTTGCTCGGACATATCTCGTATTATTTTCAAATTGTGGAAATATATCAGAGAATGTGAATGATGCCTTAAAATAAATCGAAATTTCAGTAACAGAATCACCCACGATAAATACGGATTTATTTGTATAGGGTTGTATTTCCACGGAAGTATAGGTGTGTGAGACATCGATCTTGTGATAGGTTAAATCATCTTCAGCTGGATCTCTAAAACCCTCAATCGCTTCACGGGCTGGAATCAAGCCCAAGCAACCAACAGTTGATGTCAACAACATTGTCAAAACGACAAGCATTGCCAATACTCTTTGTTGCATCAAATATAGCCAATCCCTCTTTTGTTTTCAATACCTCCCTTGCTTGAGGCACTTTGAAGGCAAGTAGTGGATTGGTTCAAATCGCCTGGATGACGCACATGGTGGCCGAGCGAAAGCGATGACGAACCCTATGAAAGCCGACGGGCACATTCAATTCATCAATTAATACCCAGTTCATTCGAACTTAGCACCACAAGTACCACATTCATTGGCTTCAACTGGAATATCTGCTCCACATGCACCACATTCGGCTACTTGCGTGGTTTCTTCTCTTCGCGTAGCGGCGCGGCGTTTTGGCTTCTCCGCCTTCCTTGCTTTAGCAACTTCTGCATCGGACATAGTCGATGCTGAAAGTGCTGCATCATCCTCTTCAAAGGAGAAATCTGTTGTTGAATCTTTGACCTCATTTCCTGCTAAGGCATTATCGGTTGCACTCATTCCAACTTCAAACTTGTCTCCTGGTAGGACTCCATCTTCACCTGTAACATTGAATATTTGCTCCCTAATTCCTGCATCACTTGCCGATAAGTCTTCTCCATCATCCAAGTGAGCATGAAGTTTACGACCCTCGAGCATCTCATCAATTCCGACGCCAACTGCGGCATCTTTAGCGCTCTTGAGTGTCGTTGTAACCTTGCTCTTCAATAGTTCAATCTCTTTTTCTGTGAGGCCTTCAAGCGCTAACTCATCTGCATGTTTTCTATCGTATGCAGCTTCAACTTCATCCTCAGCACTCTTCAAATTCTTATCCCAATCTTGTTCGAGATCTTCTTCATCATAACCAAATTCTTGAACTGTGGATGCAAAGTCTTCTGCTCCTGTAACAATTTCATCTTCATCATCCTCTTCTTCAATAGGGATCAGTTCTTTCTTCTCTACAACTCTTCTTTGTCGTTGCTCAAAGAATGACGATACATCTTGTTTAGCACCACAATACGGGCAATCTTCATACGTATCTGGAATAGATTCTAAACATTCATGACACTCATGGAATTGCTTTCTGGCTTTCTTAAGATTAAATGAGCAATGTGGGCAGCGGTCTTCGACTCCTTCTAATTCACCATCACATGATGGGCAATAATCGAAAATATCTCTTTCCACTTCTTCTTCTCTTTCCCTTGTAAGAATATATGCCACTACTAGTAATGCGATCAACCCAAGAACACCGCCTCCGAGTAACGTCGCTGTACCCTTAGCGGATGTTTCAGCATCTGTTGCTCCATCATCGGTAGCAGCAGTTGGGAAGGCACGCGTAAACGTGCTAGTAACTGTGATGTCTGATGGTGAAATTCGGATTGTACTAATTGGTGATGAAGCGACGAAGTTACAGGAAACTGAGGCTCTGTCTCGTGAGACTTCTATAGTTACAAACATTGTTTCCAACAAAGTTCCAGAACCATCAATACAGTCAAAGGAAACATTGCCAGTTTCAATACTTGTCATATTAATTGACAATGTGTATGAATCTCCACCTTGCAACGGTTGTGAGGCTGTATTTCCAGTTATATCTGTCAATGAAATAGATGTATAGACCCATTGCAACCTCAATGGAGCCTCAACAGAAATACTACCTGTTGCTAGACTATTCAATGGATTACTATCCCAACTGGTTGTATGTGGGACCCATTGTGCTTCAAATTCTGCTGTGTGAGAACCGATTAATGTGGTCAATGTAATATTCCATGGTTGAGTTGCACTCGCACCTACATATATCCAGTCTGATTGGCTTTGGACGCCTTCCCAAGTGTAAACTATTCTTCCTCGCACTTGGATATCTCCTATATTGGAAATACTAACTCTCCAGGTTACATCTTCACCAGAAGCAATCGATGAAGAGGAAGGTATTGCATCTCCATCGACAAAAATATCTGGAATTGGATAAATGGATATCTGGCCTGAGGTTCTATCATTATCAGTTGACTCTTGCGCGAAGTTGCCTGAATTGAATGGGTCTATTTGTACCGTCACAATATGAGGGCCATCGCTCAATGAAGCTAGGTCATTAATCGTCAGTACTTGACTCCATGACTTTTCTGCGTACCCTGCGCCTGAGAGCGTTACAGTGAATGGAGGCATCATGAGCAATCCGCCATTATCGGTTGGGATCTCTAGGCGTAGTTGGACTTCAGTAGTTCCAGTTCCATTGGTTCTACCCAGCGTTCCTTCGATGGTCCATGGCCCTTCTAAAGCACCTTCGTCAACACTTATCGTTAGGTCTCCAATATGATAGACATCCATTCTGGTCTCAACTAACAACGATTGTTCAACTATTTTGTTTATCTCAGATGCTTCGTGTACTTCTTCATAATAATCGGGATTGAGATAGATGGTATGAGTTCCACTTTGTGGTGCAATAAATGTGGTGTTAACCCATTGTGATTGGCCAGCGATTATTGCTGGAGTTGGCAAAAATTGTTCTTCACCAGCAGAAGTTGAAAAATGAAGGGTGCTCGTTGAGGTATCAACGCTACCAGTATTGGTAATACGCGTTGATGATGTAACCGTATCCCCTGATTTAATATCAGTTGAAGGGGATAATACTGTTTCAGCAATTTGCAGATTTGGCAACCCCGTGACTACGAACTCTAGGTAAAATGATGCCTCAATATCACCGTTATGAGAAAATGTGACCCACACTTTGTGGTTTCCTTCTGTTAGTGAATTCCATGTTGCACTAACATCAACTGTTGATCCGCCGGGGATATTGACGGTATTCGTTACAATCCTCCCACCAGAACTTATTTCTTCCTTGAAAAAGGAGTAATTTACATTGAAAGCATCAGATTGTTGAGAGTTGTAGAGTGTTAGCAAAATTGTGATTGAGGCACCGGCTTCAGGAGATGCCGGCAGGATACTCAAAGTCGATGTTGAGGCCTGAATGCCACCGCTATCTTCTGCCGAAACGGAGAGAGGTATTATTGTCAGAGCCAACAGTACTACGACCAGTATGGACTTCAACTCATTCGCCATGTATCTAAGCGTGATATTGCGTAGCACTTGAACCCATCTCAAATCTATGCCTATAGTTGCCAAATGTTTGAGATTCTTTGGCTCGCCAAAATACATATGGTTGCTATTAAATTATAGTGTTGGTAAAGATTGTAACCTTCACTTAATCGTCAAAAGAAGCATTTCTATGGGTAGCATTGAAGGCTGAGCCCGAACGTCTCTAGAGTATGCAGGGGAGGGCAGTGAGTATCGCATTTGTTTTTCTACTCGCTAGTCTTGTCTCTCCAGTATTAAATTATAATGATGAGATTAACACTTTATCCGATGTGATTATAGTAAATAATTCACCTTCTAATACCAGTATTGTATTCAGCAATGGCCCAAATACTGATGACAACATCACAGGGTTACACACCCTCACTTTTACATTGAGTGGAACAGGTAATATTTCTTCAATAATAATTGAGATATTAGATTCAGGTTCATGGAATCTAGTAACAAACTTGACCAGCACCCCATGGTTGAAACATTTTGATTCAACTACGTATACGAATGGCAATTACACACTAAGAGCTACTGCATGGGATGATGATGTAGCAAATACAACAACCGCGCTCAGTGGAGAATTCAATATTACCAATCACATTCCCGAAATAACTATTTTCAAAGTTTTGAATCCGGATTATGGAACGGGAGATTCCGTTACTGATAGAGCATGGTTCAATATTGAATCCAATGAAGCGATTTCATTTCGCTGGGGTGCTATTGATGATGATCTGAAACGAGCAACACTAACCAACGCCCCTGGACCTAGTGCTCCGCTTGCAGATGGCCCAGGAACTCTCAGTTATGGCTGGGATTGGGCTAGTGGGAATATGTCTGAAGGTTCTTCGAACCCTCGCCTAACTGTCTATGATAATTCCGGACTTTCAAACACCTCTACGATATTCATCGGAATTGATAGAACGGGACCTAGTATCGGTTCTGTATTGATTGGAGATGGTTCTTCATGGCAGCAGAGTACTACCGTCACTCTAACCGGTCTGATCTCTGGAAGCGATGACGCTCAAGGCAGTGGTGTAAGCCATGTTGAATGGTCAGATGATATTGGCGTTACTTGGAATTCTGTTTACAATGATTCAACCACTTTGACAATGATTGAGGGAATCCATAATATCGCATTTAGAGCAATTGACAATGTAGGAAATACCGGACCAAGTGATACTATTACAATTAGAGTCGATGCAACGGACCCTGAAGCGGATGGATGGACTGTTGATGAATTGACTACCAGTAAAATCGGTGGTGCCAATGTTTCATTCAGCGCCATTGATGAGCAATCTGGGATTGATACAACTGCCTCATATATTCAATATGGATTTGACTCTAATGGAGTTGGACAAACACCCGACCTTTCTGGACGTTGGATTACTTTGAGTAGCAATGGTCTTGATGGTACTGTTGGATTATCTAATTGGGCGACAAAGTCTCGTCAACATCTAATGCTTCGAGCAGTGGTTTACGATATTGCTGGCAACTCTATTACAACTGCACCAGCATCATATCAAATTCTTCCGGGATTAGACCTATACTGGAATGAAACTGAAACTAATCTAGATAGGTTAGTGGTAAGGCCTGGTGAAAGTTTTGGAAATGTCACAATAACCAGTGTTTTGGAAAGTAATCAGGACTATGGTGGTAGTGTGGTAGTTAGACTTGAATCTGCGCCAGCCGATCGTTCTTCCACTGTACAATGGACGGTGATGGAAGCAAGAACTCTTGGTTCAGGAAGTCTTTCAGATTCAACTGAATCTATGATATGGAATTATACAGTTCCAAAAACAGGTCAATACGATTTACGCCTAGTGATAGACTATGCCAATGTAGTCGATGAATATGATGAAGGAAATAATTACAATCACATGGTAGTCACTGGTGCAGCGATAACAAGTGCGGGGGTAGTGCCGTCTTTCGCCCCCTCAATAATCGCACTATTATTCGCTGGAATCGTGATTTCACACCTCCAAAGAAGAACCAACGCTTGAAATGAGGGTGGCGTTAGCCTCGCCTTATGCGTCAATCACTTCCTCGTGTCCCGAAAGGCCGTATTGCGGTTCTTATTGGAGTAAAAGGAGTTACTGCAAGGTCATTGCATAAGGCTTCAGGCTGTAAGGAGTTCAAAATTGATTCCGAGACAGGTGATGTAGATGTTCTTTGGGGCGAACCTGGTTCTTACGATCCGGTTAAGGCAATGAAGTTACCAGAAGTTATCAAAGCAATCGGTAGAGGAATGGCTCCTATGGCAGCGATTAGATTACTCCAAGATGACCACTTCTTTGAATTGGTTGAATTGCGTGAATTCGTTGGTAAAAGAGCAAATCATCAACGCAGAATTCGCGCTAGAATTATCGGAAGCGAGGGTAAAATTAGAAAGTTGATTGAAGGATTAACAAATACTGAAATCACTATTTACAAGTCAACGGTTGTTTTAGTAGGTCATGAAGAAGGATTGGCAGCAGCAAGAGTTGCGATTGAAATGATTGCTGGTGGTGCTGAGCATGGTACAGTTTTAAACTTCCTAGAAAAGGACAGACGTAGGTCAAAATTAGCTAGCCGTAGTTTGGATAGTATCGAACTTAAAGGCGAAGTGTCTAGCGAAACTGTTTTTGAAAACCTAGTTCCTGGTCTTGCAGATTTGAGTAATAAGCGCAATAGAAAAATGCGCGCTTCACAAGTTGACCCTGAAGACTCAGAGGCTGTTGATTTAATGATGGAATTGGGTGATGGTGAAAGCATCACATATTCAGAAGAAGAGTGATTTACTCTTCTTCAAATTCTATTTCTAATTTTTCAATATGGTCGAGATTCATATTCAACACATCATACATAGCACCGGCTAAATCAACCTCAAGTCCTTGCTTCAGACCCCATTCAACCAGTCTAGTGACATCTCTTACGAGGAACTCTTGGGCTTTAGGATGAGTTTCTATTACCGCTTGGCCCACATCTATTACAACTGGTCCTCCATCATGCCACAAGATATTGTATGGTGAAAAATCACCGTGAGCAAGTTTTGCTTTTTGCCATGTAACCGCTAAAAACTCCAGTAGTTCATAATAAACCGGATCTGGGAAATCTACTTTTACTTCTCTTAATTTCAGACTAGGTGATGTTTCGTCGCCCAAATACTCCATCACTAGGACGTTTTTATGGACCCCCAATGGTTTGGGAACTTTCAATCCCCAACGAGAAAGTCTTATCAAATTACTGTGTTCCTTTCTTACCCAGATATCTACTAAATCTCTATGCCGACGGCGTAATCCTCCAAATCTTCTATCGCCTTCGATATACTGTATTAAATTCTTGAAGACGGCGTTCGAGGTGTGAAATATTTTGACTGCAACCACTTTTCCATCAACATTAGTTGCATGAAAAACGTGCGCTTCTTTACCTCTAGCGATTGGGAAATCAAGGGTATCAATTACTCCAGTCTTCATCAATTTATACAATGACATCAATGTTAATCGGTCAAAAACTTGGTCGAAAACACGACGGTCTACCCAATCATAACTGCCCTTGCCGATAACGCCTTGAAGTTTAGATTCAATATCACGAAACATTCTCTTGTGACGGGTTTCTTTCATCCAACTATATCGGCCAGATTTGGGCTCCAAATCATTGAGGAATTTCTTTGATTGGCGATCATCAAATTTTTCTTCCTCTTTCTGCCTATTAGTGGCCTTACTATCCCGATTCTTTTTTCGATTGTGACGATGCTGACGAGTGTTTGACGTCAAATCTTCCCAGTCATCCGAACCCATTGAGCCTCACCTATGATTGCCTAGCATAGCAATACACCATCAAAGCGCCGGTATTCAAGCGAATAATGCGTCGATATCGTCATCGTCGTCATCATCATCGTCAACTGGTTCTTCCTCAATCTCTTGAGTTGGTACTTCTGTGACTTCTTCTTTTTCAGTGGATTCTTCTTCATCACTTGCAAACAAGTCATCTGAATCGTCATCATCATCTTCGAACATGTCTTCCGCTTCATCGACAACGGTTTCTTCTACTGCTGACTCGCTTTTCGCTGCCAGTTCCTCCATTTCGGATGCAGTACCGAATAGATCGTCGAATTCATCATCATCATCTTGGCGAGTATTCATTCCGAACACATCTACAGATTCAGGAAGTACTCCTTTTCGTGAGAGATACATTGATTGAGTCTTGCTATATCTATGCTTAACATCTGCTTTAGCATCTTGGAAATCCCAAGGCCATACGATAATCAAATCTCCTTCGCGAACCCATTGCCGGCGACGCATTTTACCTGGTATCCGAGCCATTCTGGTCTCACCATCTGCGCACAATACTGAAACACGACGGCCTCCGAGAATTTGATCTGCTAAGCCAAACATTTCGTTGACCTTTTTGTTTGGCATCTTGACGCGTATTTTGCCGCCTGTTTCCCCCTCAGGAGATTCAAGACGAGCTAGTTCTTCCACGTCTACTTTCTCTTCACGACGACGTCCCATATGCTTGCACCTAACTGCTCCACCGGCCAACCCTTCTTGAAGGGTTCACATACCAATACAGTGATTATTGAGTAATTATTGACTTGCCCAACTATAGTTTAGGCTTTTTGCTGCCATTTCACACAATTCGATTAATCCATCTGCATTTATTCCGAACAAGACTGAAGCAACTACACAAGCAAATATTGCTGTTCTTACTTGCCAACCGCTCGGCAGTGGCCCTTGTCTATCCCCTTCTGGTTCATGGAAATACATTGTAACGATTACGCGAAGATAATAAAACATTGAAATCGCTGAATTAAGAACCATAATCAATGCTAACCACCAAACCCAGTGTGCATCACCAATACTGAGAATATCTCCGTTAGATATTGCATCTCCCATATTTCCAATTGAAACCTTTACGATTCCCATTATCATCAATAATTTGGACATGAATCCAGACATTGGAGGGACACCTGCAAGGCTTATCATAAAGATAAACATGGATACTGCTAGTAGCGGTTCTCTCTTTGAAAGACCCCTTAAACTAGACATTTTAGAAACTTCTCCTTCGCTTTCTAGTATTGAGAGAACAAGGAAAGCCCCTAACTTGAAACATACTAATACCACCAAATGGAATAATATCGCCGTCATCACCATAATTGCACCATCTCCACCAGCTCCTGCGAGTTTAGGATCCCAATTCCATGCTCCAATCGCAGTTAATCCAGCAAGCATGTATCCTGCATGAGCAACTGATGAATATGCCAACATTCTCTTTGGATTGTCAGAACCTAGTGCGGCTATATTGCCCCAAGTCATTGTGACTACTGAAAGAATACCTAATGCTACTAGCCATATTGCTGAACCATCATTAGATTCTGGACTTGCAACGATTAACAACATTCGAGTCAAACCGATAATACCCATCGCTTTACTTGCAGTTGCCAATATCCCAGCGACTGGTGAACTTGCTCCTGCATAAGCATCTGGTGCAGCAAAGTGGAAAGGTGCGGCGCTAACTTTGAAACCAAATCCTACCAGAATAAATCCAAGTGCAATCAGCGGTAATGCTGGAGAACCTTGTGGATCCATTGCTGCAGTAAATGCGACTGACAATTCTCCCAATTGCAAAGTACCTGCCCACAGATATAGCATTGAAAGGCCATATAGTCCTATACCAGATGCAACTGAACCGACGATGAAATATTTCATTCCACCTTCTGTACCTTCCTTTGATTCTTTGTGGAATGCAACTAAGACATATGATGAGAAACTTGCTAACTCCAAACCGAGGAATAGAACGAATAAGTCCTGTGCTAAAGCGACTATTGCCATTCCCATTGCTGTGGTCAATAGCAAGATGTAGAAATCGGCTTGTCGGCGGTTATTGTAAAGAGCGTTTGTGCTTCTATCGGAACGGTCAAATGATTGCAAACGATTCATACTAGCGATAGCCGCAAGAGAAATTGCTCCAAAGAATATCATCTCAAATAGGCGTGAGAAACCATTTATGAGCAATAATTCCTTTGAACCACTCGGAAGAATATGACTACCGCCATTGACTAATACGTCTCCTGCTGTTACTCCGTTAATTGTCGTTGGGAGCAGTTCTGAAACGATCATGTAGCGTTGTAGTCCACCATCGAAGGTCATCAGCACTTCTACAAATGCCAGAACTAGTGTAGTAACTGCAATCCAACTTGGTAGGCGTGGATTGGATATTAGTGAATAACGTTCTCCACCTAGGAAATACGGTAGCCTAATTTGAGTTCCTGGAACCCTAAAGGTAGCCTTGCCCAAATTTGGTATTATAATCAGTGCAAATAAACCAGCAACCAATATCAACTCTGGCAAAAGAGCAGTAGTGAAATTATCATCAAAAGGTTGAATATATGTTACTTCAGACATTTCAGACGCCTCCGTTAAAATTGCCGAGAATCGGCATTATCAGACCTTCGAATATTTGGATGGACCAATCATTCATCATATCCAAAGCAATCCATGGCATTACACCGAACAAGATTGTGAACATTGCTAATACGAACATTGCTAACTTCTCATGGTTAGCGACATCAGGGATTGGATGACCGTCCATTGAAGCAGGTGGTTGTGTTTCATCTCCACCCTCGAAGATTGTGCGTTGCATACTCCATAGGTAATATGCTGCTGTAACGGCCAGAACAAGTGCTGGACCAACCATCCACAATACACTCCATCCTTCAGCGACTAAGAAGTGCCATAGGGCGATTAAAACCATCAATTCCGCGACGAATCCTGCTAGTAAAGGAAGTCCAAGAGATGCCATCCATGCGAACATCATAGAGGTCGCTAGCCAAGGTGAATGTTTGGCCATGCCGCGCATTGCACCTATTTCCATGCTGTGATAGTGGTGCTTGAATGCGCCACATACTGCGAATAAGTGAGGCGAGATAATTCCGTGTGCAAACATCATGAATAGAGCTGCAGCCCAACCAATCGGTTGCATTGTAGCAATACCGATACAGATTACTCCCATGTGAGATACTGATGAATAAGCAACCATCTTCTTGAGGTTGGTCTGACCTAAACAAACTATTGAACCCCAAACCAGTGAAACCATACCGATTGCCATCAATACTAGTTGGAAGTATTCCAAAGCATGAGGGAATAGTGCAATCGGTAATCTAAACATACCATATGCACCCATCTTTAGCATTACACCAGCAAGCAGCATTGAACCGCCTGTAGGTGCTTGAACGTGTGCATCTGGAAGCCAAGTATGGAAAGGAACCGCTGGTAATTTAACCAAGAATCCGAGCATTAACATTGCGAAGATAATCTTCTGCATTGAAGCACCCAAAAACCAATTTCCATTACTGTTAGCTTGATGTGCGTGGTTTACAAGTTCCGGAATATCAAATGTACGTCCTGTCAATGTACCCGAGTAAGCCAATGGTTCCAATGGATTTTGTAGGAAGTATAGAGTTACAAGACCGAGTAACATTACAACAGAGGCTGTAAAGGTATAGATGAAGAATTTCTGAGCAGCATACTTTCTGTCTTCACCACCCCACTTGAGGATTAAGAAAAACATTGGAATTAGAGTTAACTCCCAGAATACATAGAACATGAACAGGTCTAGAGCAACGAAGACACCGATTAACGCTCCACCCATTAACAGAATTAGAGGGTGATAGTATGCTCCATTCTTTTCGTTCCAAGTTGCAATGATTGTAATCGGAAGAAGTAATGTTGTTAACCAAACCATAGGGAAGGAAAGGGCATCAAGTCCAACACTCCAATAAATTCCCAATGAATCAACCCAAGCATATCTAGCAGTAAACTCGTAACTATTGAATGCAATTCCTTCAAACCCATTTAGATCTCCGAAGTAGTTGTAGAACATTGCTGTGGTCAAACCAAGTAATCCCAAAGAGAATAACAAGATAGCCCATCTAATTGGATTGACCAACTTGTCACGGACTTCTTCACTCACATTTGAGATAGTTCCCATAATTATTAGGCTCGCTATAATCGGGAATCCGACCAAAGGCATTGAAATTAGGTCTTGCAATCAAGCCACCCCCCATATGAAGAAGAAAATCAGTAAGGTTCCTATCGCCACCCAAAGAATGTAATCTCGTGCTGAACCGGTTGTTAGAGAGCGAACTATAGTTGAAATCTTTTGTGATTTATCTTCAATTTGCTTAACGGCACCATCAATTATTTTTGTATCGGCTTCAGCAGCCTTATTTGAAAATCCAGCGACTATTTTGACCATTGCCAAATCGTAGTACTTGTCGATATACAATCTGTTTTGCAAAGCGATTGCTAGACCAGATGTTGCTATTCCTGTATTGTCCCAGTTATATTTGTTGTAGACCCAGTTGTTGAGTGATATTACCGGTTTGAACCAAGGCTTGCAATCCTCGCCTTCCTCAAGTTTGCCACCAAATAATGACATTGCCATAAATGGTCCAAGGATTGCACTAAGAGCGATGGCAACATATGTCAATACGAAGAAGAATGCATCGGGGTTTGCGAAAGCATGTCCCAGTTCATACAGGATTCCATCTACCAAACCTTTGTCTGATAGGAAACTGTATTCTGAATCTGGAGCCCAATGTGTGAAACCCATTCCAGCCAATAGTACTGATGACAATGTCACCAATGTTAGGATGAAAAGAGGAGTCTTAATCCAACTATTTGTTGGACCTACATGTGCTGCAACTTCATTACTTGGCTTACCTGCAAAAGTTTTGACCCACATTCTTGTCATGTAAAATCCAGTCATTCCTGCACCTAGTAATACGCAGGCTGCAGGGAATAAGAATCTCGGGTCTTCGAGTGCAACTCTCCAAGCATTAGCGATGATTCCTTCCTTAGACCAGAAACCTCCGATCAAAGGAAGTCCCATAATCGATGCGGAACCGACTAACATTGCTGTTGCAGTAATAGGCATCTTGCTCGCTAAACCACCCATATTCTTCATCGATTGGGCATCGAAGTGGTCATCGTGGTCGTGCTCATCGCCACCATGGTCATCGTGGTGAAGGTGGTGGTGCGCGTGGTGTACTTCGTGAATTACTGAACCGCTTGCCATGAACAGCATTCCTTTTGCCATTGCGTGGTTGAATAAATGGAATAAGGCTGCTCCGAATGCAACGATTACAATTGTATGAGCCGCAGGGTCGTGATGCCAATCCAAAGAATTTGCAAGCCATAAAGCCACACCTAATCCGGTGAAAACATAGCCTAGTTGACTCATTGTCGAATATGCTAGTACCTTCTTCAAATCATCTTGAACAAAGGCAATTCCAGCAGCCATGACCGCTGTAATACCACCAATAGACGCAATGATGAATGCTAGGTCAATTAATTCACCAGACATAGATTCAGCACCAAAGAATGGGAACATACGAGCGACTAGGTACAATCCTGCATTGACCATTGTCGCTGCGTGAATTAGAGCAGATACAGGTGTTGGTCCTTCCATAGCATCCGGTAGCCAAACATGTAATGGGAATTGTGCAGATTTACCAATTGCACCGATAAACATCATTCCAAGGGCCATTTGTAAAGAACCAGGATTGACTAATGCGATATTTGCTGGGTCAAAGACAATGCTATAATCTAATGAACCAAATAAATCCCAAAGCATGACGAGTCCAATCATTAGGAATACATCACCAATACGGGTGGTCATGAATGCTTTCTTTGCAGCCGATGCTGCACTTGGGCGTTCGTAATAGAAGCCGATTAGCAAATAAGAACAAAGTCCCATTATCTCCCAGAAGATGAATAGCCCAAGGAATGAATCAGAAAGTACCATTCCGAGCATTGCAGCACAAAACAATACGAACTCTGCATAGAAACGATGATTCCTGTTATCATTAATCGCATCAGTATTCATGTATCCAATCGCAAAGATATTGATTAAGAAACAAAGGAATGCTGCTACAAATAGTAACATTACAGTGATGTGATCGATGTAAATTCCAAAACCGAAAGAGATTGGTGTTGTTGATGCTCCCCCTTCCCAAATTGCAGTATTCAACCATGTTAAAGAGAAGATATCTCCGTTGTTTGAAAAACTACCAAGGTAATCCTTGATGATAGCCAATGAAATGAATAATGCTGCACCCATTGCTACTAAGGCAATTATTCCGCCTTCTTTTAGTGTATTCTTCCAGGTAGGATTTGTATTGAAAATCTTACCTAAGAATAAGATTACTGGCATTGCCAGCATTGGTAATAAAATGATCAGAGGTGCATACTCAGCCATTGAACTGTGAACTACTTCTGAACTACTTGAACCAGACATGATACCACCTCAGTTACTCAGGACGTTAATATCGTCCAGAGTTATCGTTTCGTGCTTTCCGTAAACAGCCAAGAAGATGGCTAAACCGATAGCAACTTCACTAGCGGCGATTGCAATTGCGAAGAGGGCATAAACCCACCCGGTTGCATCACCATGGTGAACTGCAGCTGCTGCGAATTGCATATTTGCTGCATTGAGCATTAATTCAATACACATCAATACGATGATGGCATTCTTTCTTGTGAAAACACCTATCAGTCCAATGATGAACAAGATAGCAGAAAGCCCGGAAACCCATGCTGGATCAATCATTCTTCTTCACCTCCATCATCAGAATCTGTTTTAAATTCCCACAGCAGATTCTCTCTCCTCTCATCTCTAACGAGATACGCAGCGCCTATCATTGCGATAGCCATTAGAACTCCAAGTATCATCAGAGGAAGAGCCCACTCGTTGAATAGACTCGATGCTAATCCAGCATTGGTTGGATACATATCTGGATTCTTTGGTGATTGCCAAGTTGAAGCATCTGATACAACTTTGATTAGAATAAAACCAAGTCCTACGAGACCAATTCTAGTAAGGGATGACATCAACTTCATTCAAAATCCTCCTCTAAAATTTGCCTTCTTGTCAACATGATAGCGAATAAGACCACCAATCCGACACTTGCCAGATAAACTAAAATTTGAATCGCTGCCAAAAACTCTGCACCCATTAGGATGAAGATTCCTGAAACTGCCATGAAACAGAAAATAAGTGAGAGCATGGAATGTGCAACACGTTGCGCGAGTATCATTCCAACTGCACCGAGTATAACGATAGTTGCAAACAGAAAGAATACTGCCGACTCTGCAATCATTTGAATTTCCATTCAAGCACTCTCCTGAGTTGCAGCCCTTGCAGCAGCCTTTTCACGCTTATTGCGTTCCTTGCTTGCTCTCTTTGCTAATTCACCATCAACCGCTTCTTGGTGAACAGTTGGTAGAAGGCGAGTTCTACTAGCATCCATCCAAAGGTCTTGGCGTGAAAAGCCAGACATTCCATCATATTCGTTAGTCATAAAGAATGAAGTAAACCCACATGCTTCAGCACATAATCCACAGAACATACATCTTCCCAAATCAATTCTACCGGATACGATTTGCTCATCTGCAGTTCGTAATTCCGAGGTATTGACATCGGATTCTTCACCAGAATCATTCCAACGAACTGTTGCAGTATCTCCTGAAAGGTCGAGAACTTCTGCAAACCTCCACTGCTCAGGCGCTTCACTGTGAGCAGTTGCAAGATTGAATGTTTCCAATTCTTCATCAATTTGAGCAATTGCCAAAGCTGCATAACCTCCGACTTCAAGGTCGGCACCAAGTCCTGCATCTTCCCCATCAGCACCATCCAGTACATCAACACGTAGTTCTGTAGTCATATGAAGACAATCGTTTGGACAGGCGGTAACACACATTTTACAAGCAGTACAAGTTTCCCAAATAATACCGATACGCCCATTGTAATTACCTGGCTTGAAAAGCCAAGGCTCTATTTCTTCAAGTCTTTCATATGGGTACTGGACTGTTTGAGGTTTCCACAGAGTTGGTGTCAAATCTGTTGTCACTCTATCCGGTGCAAATCTTTGCTTTGAAATATCATTGATATGAGCATTGCTGGCCATTCTATTCTTTGTAGCGTCATCCAAAAACTCTGGATGTTCAGTATTGTGATATGCTCCCATTTTGTGACCCCACCTCTTACCAATGAACGGGAAGGTCCGCAATGCGGTGATCAGTGTAATCTTAAATGGGTACCAGAATAGGTTTCTAAAATTTGGTTGTGCTCTTGGATGCATTGGCATATCTAATCACCTCACTCCTGCCCCGGGATGTGCTTTCCCGCAGGCTGCATTGTTTGTACATGGAACATTCTTTCAGGGCTAGCATCTTTGTCTTCATCCCTTAACATCAAGAAGAATAATGCGACCCAGAATACAGTAGTTGCAATTGGAACGAAGTGTGGAATACCAAATGCATTCCATGCCATACCACCAGCAACTGAATCAGATACTGCAGTTGGGTCGAATAACCACAATCTGTAAATTACTGCCAAGACGACTTGGAGAACTGAAAGTGGTAATAGTACTCTCCAGCCAAATTCTAAGATTTGGTCTGTTCGGATACGAGCCAAAGCGAAACGGGCCATTACGAATACTATTAGGAATACAAGCCAAGCCTTTACCAATGTTACAACTGCACCAGGAATCAATAGATAGATTGAGCCAAGTCCAAGGAACTCAATGGAACCGATTGTTCCTTGGAATGGTAAATGCCATCCGCCTAAGAAGAAATGTGCAAAGAGGAAACAAGCAGCATAAGTTCTAATATATTCTGCCATGAATAGCATACCGAATCTCATTCCACCATACTCAGTCCACCAACCTTCAACAAGTTCGGCTTCCGCTTCGGGCATGTCGAAAGGAACGCGTTCAACCTCCGCTATCATAGTCAAGAGGAATAACGCCCCTCCAAGAGGCATAAGGAAAATATTCCATGATCCTGCCGAATGTTGGAAGTTAATACTTTCAATGATATTGAATGTTCCAGTAAGAATACTTACACTCAGCAAAGTGAGAAGAAGTGGTATCTCGTAGGAAGTAAGTTGGGCCGCTGAACGAATTCCACCGATAAGTGTATACTTGTTATTACTTGACCATCCTGCGAAAAATACACCTATTGGTGCGATTCCGAAGATTGCAATAATATACAAAATTGATAATTCAGGGTTTGTAGCATATATTCCACTGGAGAGAGGAATAAGTCCCAGAATAAGTAGTGTTGTTGAGACGATGAGGAATGGAGATACTTCAAAAATCAATTTATCGGCTCGCTGTGGAACCATGTGTTCCTTGAGAAGGAATTTCATTCCATCAGCAACATTTTGGAAGAATCCTGGTAGAATTGGCAATCCCATCCATGAACGATTGTTGACTCTGTCTACCATTGCGCGTTCATCCCTATTGCCGAAATTTTTGTTGAGCCAGCCATTTAACATTCCAACTGGTTTACCTGCTCCGAATGGAAGCATGTTCCACCATTCACCTGCTGTTTGACCATTTTCACCGACCCAGAGGGAACGAAGTGCCGTAGTTGCACCACGGCGGTCCTGCATACGAGCACACCATTTTCTCTCAATCCAAAGAATTGCAAATTGGGAAAAGAATAGCATCAAAAAGACAACGTTAACGATTACGAAAGTCCCCAAGCCAAAGGAAATTGTTCCAATTTGGCTTTCTAGTGGAGTGCCGGTTAGTAATTTGTTAACTATCTTATCAGATATGTTGAACAGAAAAGAACGAAGGTCGTATATATCTTCCATCACAAATCACCTCAACGGTCCGTCTCTCCAATACAAGGGTCGAAACTACCCATAATCGCAGGTATGTCTGCGATTTTATAACCGATCATTGTATCGGCTACGAATGGAATTGTTATGAACATCGGAGAACGAATTGACAATCGATACGGATTCTTACCGCGACCTTCACCGCCTCCTTTAATGTAAAATTGCGATGCACCACGGGTACATTCGTAGTTAGAGAAGCCTGTTGCTCCTTCAGGGGCTCTGGTAGGAGCCTTTGTCAAAATCATTTCATCCCCTGTTGAGTAGTTGGTATTCTTGCCACCTGGTATTTTCTCAATAGCATCTAGAATCATCTTACTGGATTGGCGCATCTCTTCGATTCTGACTCTATATCGGTCATAGCAATCGGCTCCTTTGACAGAAGTTGGTTTCTCAACAGCCGGTTCCCAATCCACTTGGTCATAAACAGAATAAGGATGAGCCCAGCGAACGTCATAATTTACACCAGCAGCGCGAACATTTGGTCCTGACACACCTGCATCGACCATATCTTCTGCCTTTGTGTAGCCAACACCTTGTAAACGCACCAACCAAATCGTTGATTCATCAAGTAGCATCTCGTATTCTTCGATTCTTCTTTCGAATAATTTTATTTTAGCGATCATACGGTCAGCGAAACCAATTGGAATATCTCGCTTGACTCCACCGATACGGGGATAATTGTAATGCATTCTTGAACCACCTAATTCTTGTAGCAAATCCAAGAACATCTCTCTATCACGCATACACCAAGTCATCAGCGTTAGAGAACCAATGTCCGGTCCAAATGCGCCAAGCCACATCAAGTGTGAAGCAAGACGTTGTAATTCTGCAGATATTAATCGTATGAATTCTGCCCTCTCAGGGACTTCAGCCTCTAGCAAATCTTCTGCTGCATAGATGTATGAGTTTGCCCAAGTCATTGCAGATACGTAGCAAAGACGGTCGCAATAAGGAGTGATTTGAGTAAAATCACGTGATTCGCAAATCTTCTCAACACCGCGATGGATGTATCCAAGTTCGGCATCGGTATCGACGATCGTTTCGCCATCGACTTTGACCCGCAGTGTCCAAAGACCGTGCGTCATCGGGTGTTGAGGTCCCATTGTAATCCACATTTGTGCCATGATATTCACCTCACTTGTTGCGGCCCTCGTCCGCTGGTTTACGGCCAAACCCTTGAGGGTCGTCGTACATTTCATTATATCCGTGATATCGTAATTTGTGTTGCTTTTGTAACGGGTGGAATTGTTCTGGGCTATCGTGTGGATTGAGGACGCGGTGCATGTTTTCATGACCTTCGAAATTGATACCTACTAAGTCCCATGTTTCTTTTTCATTCCAATCAGCGCCAACCCAAATTTTTTGGATAGAAGGAACAGTTGGTTCATCTCCTTGTTCAAGAGCGATAAGGACTTCAAACTCTAAGGGAATGTCGCTACCACTCAAGTTCTCAGCGACATGCGTTGTATTGGTGTGTGGTTTTACATTTGAAACTGGCATCCGCATCATGTGGTATGCTACTTCCCAGCCTCTTTCAGCAGGCCCATCTGGGAAGTGTGTGCCCGTTACCATCGAACAATAATTAACAGATAGATCATACTTCATGAATTTTGCAACTGCTAACCAATGTTGTGGTGTAGCATGAATTCTAACGAATGGCATCTTGAAGGCATTTGAATGGTGCTCAACGGTGGATTCGATGCCACTGCCTGAGAAACGTTCCTTCAAAACTGCAACACAGGATTCTGCTGCACTACTACTTTGTTCAAGGGTTACTCGCATTCCCATGTTCAGTCCTCCCCTACAATAACTGGCTTCTCACTATCACGGCCAGTGCTTGGAGCACCGCCAATACGAATTATCTTTTCGCGAAGTAAACCAAAACCATCGATTAAAGCCTCAGGACGAGGTGGGCAACCTGGAATATATACATCGACTGGAATTACCGTGTCGACGCCTTCTAGGATATTGTACGATTGGAAATATGGGCCACCAGAAATTGCGCATTCACCCATAGCGATACAGTATTTCGGTTCAGGCATTTGCTCCCAAAGACGAACGATTTTATCAGCGAACTTCTTTGTAATTGGCCCATTGACCAGCAATACATCGGATTGACGAGGAGATGAACGGAACAAAACACCGAATCTGTCACCATCGAACCTAGGTGTTGCTGCTGCTGCCATTTCAATAGCACAGCACTTGATTCCCAAATGCAGTGTAAATAATGATTTACGGCCAGCCCAATTGAAATACCGTCCTGCTAAAACCCCTAGGAATTGTTTGATCTTGGTCGCTTTTAGGGCTTCATCAGTGACGTCGCCGACCATTTCTACTAACGCCCTGCTGTTGAAAGCTGCAAAATTTTCTCCATCATTAGACATAATATTTCACCTCAAATGTAGATTCTTCCTCTCTTTCGGAATACATACCAAACACCAGCAGACATAGTGCTGAAGAATATTGCTAGAATCATCATTGCCATCTTGGCATCTTCGACGGCACTCTCACGGCTATGTTCTGCAAGGTCTGGTGAAGTTGCATTACCAACTACCATGCCGCCCAGTACCAAGAACATGAATGCGACATCAAAGACTAAGAAAATAATCGCATACCAATAGTATTGGAAGTGAAATTGAATCATTGCATCTCCAACTGGCTCACTACCACATTCAAAGGTGGTTAAACGGCGTGGGTAGAGGCTGTGGTCAACCTCGTATCCTTCCAAAAGATATGATTTTGTAATGTGAGGACGGGCGGGGTCGACCTTAGGTCTAACAACCCAAGTTATGAGGAAATTAGTCAGTGGCATTATGATACCAAGAATTGCCAAAAAGCCAATTGACAGATAGGCACTTGGAACTGATTCTATGCCGGACATTTAATCACCGCCGCACAACGCATACGCTGTACGATTTGTCCGACTAGAAGACCACCCATAAGCGTTACCAAATGGACCCCCTTACATAGGGCGACTCAGTATCCCTTTTAGCACATTCAGCAATAATTTTGTATTTTCAATCTATGGAGCCGCTAATCATGGCTTTTTGCGCATTAAATATGCAATTAATACTGAGATTACTAATCCACCTGCAATCAATGAAGCAGAGTTACTACTCAATGTATCACCGAATAATCCCGAATCTTGTGAACCGTGTATGGTAAACTCAAGGTTTTGGCGATCTACTACACCGGTTTCTACTGGTTCAGAAGAGAGTGTGAATTTGAATGTATCATCCATCTCAGCACCGCTTGGAGGACGTACGGTTACTTCGAGAAGAATTGATGAATCTACATCTATCCAACACACCATCTCTCCACCTTCACGGCTACATTCGTTTGTGTCCTCTAGAGAGACGCTCCATCCGCGTAAATTCTCTGAAGTGAAAACACGGAATTCTGAACGGATATTGCCAGTGTTGTGCAATTCAATTTCAAATTGTGTCTTTTCCGAGAAAGAAACATCGTATTCTACAACTATTTCTTCATCCATTTCTTGACTCATAAAGGTAAGATCATAGATGATTTGAACATCTAATACGACTGAAACTCTCCCTGAGCGATTGGCTGAATTTGACTCACTCATAACAACAACCTCTAACATACCTCCATCTCCTGTTTCGGCACTCGGGTTAACTGTTATTGTCAACAAAAAGTATTGTTCGAATGGCCTTGCTTCGTGACCGGCAAACAAATCTAATTCTAGCATTCTTGATTCTACACCATTTCGGCTAGATTCAGTGATTGGTATTGCGGATTCGTCCAAGACGAATTGGCCTCTTGTTAGATTCCAAATCCCATAACCAACCGGGATTTGAACTGGCTCATCTACTGCCCAATATCCATCAAGTTTCAAAGTCCGTGTTGCAAGACCTTCTAATCCATTGATTTCAAACACAGCGAAGTCTTTACCATCTCCTGTATTTTTGACCCATAATCCGTATTCTTTAACGCCGTCTGGGGCTAGAGTAGCCATTCCATTACGCCCATCTAAACCACCATCCTCTAAACGGACATCCATCTGATAATTTCTATCCGATTGGATTGCTAACATGATTAATTCTCTTTGATTATCTGGTATCCCATCATCATCCATATCTTGTGAATTAGTATCATCTTTGTTGGTTATTCGAATGGTTAATCTGCTGCTATCTAATTCTTCTTCGCCATCAATACTCACTACAAGGTACACGAGCATTGTACTTCTAGGCGCGATGTTGATTTCAGTGAATTTATTCCCAGCGGCATCTTCGAATGATGTCGCCCAACTAGGAGTAGCTGTTTGTGACATTACTGCACAGCGGAATCTGTCTTCTATATTACCGCTGTTTTCAATTGTAATCGGGAAACGAACTTCCGTATCAGAGCGTCCGGTTTGATCGGGTGAACTTGTTTCAACTTCCATATCATGATTGGCCGCTACTGTAACCGCCAATGTAACATCAGCAAAACTAACTGCACCGTTGTTGGATTGGACTGTTAGAATAATATCTACTTGTTCATCTGCGAGAGCATTATACGGAACATTGACTTGAACCTCGATGTCTCCGCTTCTTTCATTGCCGTATTTTGAACCAAGTGAAATTGTTGACTTTGACAGTTTAACGCTCCAACCCTGAGGTGGTGAAGAAGATGAAATTCTGAAAGTATCTGCACCATTTCCTTGATTTGTAACTACTAGAGTGGTAGTGCCATTATCACCTGGCTGGATGTTTGACATTAATGAACTAGAAAGTGAAACTGAAGCGGCATGAGATTGGCCTAAGATGATTCTAAGATCTTTAGTACACTTAACTGAACTACCATCTTTACCTTGAATCGCTACAATCGATTCTGAACCTGCTTCGACTGAATCATCAGGATTGACTAACAAATCGAATTGTTTTTCATCAGCCATAATTCCTGAGGATGCGCCATCAACGCTCACCCATCCCGCCTTTGAACCGGATTTTCCAACAGAGATTGTCCAGTCCACATTTCCTTCATTGACGAACATGACCTTTAGATTTCCTTCCGCACCTGGTGCAACTGTAATGGAATTCTTAGTCAAGGAAATAGAACATTCATGCAACTCTGGAACTGTCAAATCAAATTCTTGGTTATCGGTTGAACCCTGTGATGGGTCGTTGCTAACAACACCGTCGATATCCCAGCAATATTTGTCTGCTTCTTGACCTTCGGGAACTTCAACTGAAACGGTGACAAATTCACTTTCGTTAGCATCTAGTGAAACAGAAGTTTCACCCAGAGTAACGGTTATTGCCCCTGCGTTAGAGCATCCTGGACCTGATGCCTCATTGATGGTTAAGGTAATTGTTTCATTTGTTTGACCTGTGTTTTCAACTTCAAGTTCAAACTCTACAACGCTTTCTCCACTCCAGTCCTTTGACGGGGAAGCCATCTTCAAGTCAACACCGAATACTGCACTACCTGAGCCATCTCCTGCAGTTGTAGTAACAGTTGAAGTTTCTTGGGCAGGTGCACCTGGTGGCGTTGCTCCGTCAATCGCATTAACAGTGACCGTTGTTTCACAACTTTCCTCTGCGGCTTGAGTCAAGGTTACATCCATGGTAGTCTCTTCATATGCCCCAGCATCTATGGGTCCTGAGATTTGGCTTGGTTGAGATGAATATTGGCCACATTCCGCAGTTCCTTCTTCACTTGAAGATATTGTGACAGTCACTGGATCTGAACCTGTATTGCGAACACGAATTGTATATTCTCCAGATTCGCCTGGATTTATTTCTAGCCCGTTTGGCATTATTGTGACCGTTATAGAAGCGTCACGAGCCCCATCAGCAGAAGCGATTGGAGCCATGGTAGGAACCATGGAAAATAATAGTAAAGCCATTAAGAGAATTGCAGCCTTTGACTGCTTTCTTGTTTGATTTTCACGGGAGTCCATGACTCCCGGACAAGTCATCACTATCATAAGCCTATGCTCAGATGTGTAGTAAAACTAAAATTGTAAGCGTTTTTTATATTAGCGGAGTCATGCTTTTATGAATTTGCTGGCAAGTGCTTGGCAGTTCGCACAGTGTTCTAATTGTGAAATATCACAGCCGTCTATTGTAATTCCATGGTACCTTGCACCACAAGAAGGGCACCCGATAATATCCTCTATAACTGGAGATTTGCATAACCAACACATTGTAACTGGTTGGGAATCATTTTCTTGCAGCGATTCAAACGCTTGTATTGGCTCAATTATTGGTTGAGGTGTGAATGTCTGCGGCAAAGGAGCTGCTTTTGGTGACGCTAATTGATTCGCTGAAGCAGTTGTAAGTTTGTTGATCAACGGGAAGTTCTTCTCTTCGGACTTACTATTTTTGTACAATACAACTCCAATTAAGGACAATATTACTAAGATTATAGAGATTGCAACTCCGTTATTGATGAATGATTCACTAGCGGTTCCAGTAGGTTCACCTTCTGCTGAAACATCAAATGATACACTCGGATTTGAAAGTGAATTCGATTGTTCAAATTGCAATGTTATTGTTCCATCTCCTGGGCGATCTGCTCTTACATTGATTCTAACAACCTTTGACTGACCCGCTTCAAGAACTATTACATCATTGCCGACTACTTCGCAATACCAATTTTCGGATGCGGTGGCTTGGATTTTGTACGACCATGCTACATTTCCGGAGTTTGTTACATCGATTGATACTGCCTCTACCTCACCTGTTGTGAATTTTTCATTCCTTGACGCATCCCATGTAGCAGATTCTACCGACGCCACATACAATCCTACTTGTTCGACATATTCGACCCCATTGCCCCTCAATACCACTGTGAAGGAAGGTTCACTTTTAGGCGCCATATTTCCTGAAATCAGAATAGAACATTGTAGTAATTGGAATTCTAAATATCCCACAACTCCAACATTTTGGCACTCCCCAAATAGACCTGGGTCTAAAGTAACAGAAACTGAAGGCTCCCAATCCACATCTGCGTTATTGCCTACTAGCCAAGTGAAGATAAGAATCTCTCCACTCGGATGTGAGCCAGTACCTAGGGGGTGGCCATACGAGGTTCCATCTGCAAGTTGAAGTGAAGCAAAATCCAATGTTGGTTGCGCTAAGATTTCAACATCAATATATCCGGTCCAAGAATACCTATTTGAACCATTGTCAAGATTGAATTGAATCTCTCCAGATTTTCCGAACCCTTGTGAATTAACCGTAACAATAATATTTCTGGTCGATGCCCAATTTAACTCAATAATGTCGGTTGATGAAGCCCATTGCCAACCGTTTGGCAATTGTATTGATGGAGTTAAATCTAGGTCGACATTCCCCTTATTCTGAATGCTAAACATTAGACTGAGAGACGAATCTGGCCTCATCTTTCCAAAATTATTTTGTAAGTCAATATCTATCTCTCTTATTTCCATTACTTTTATTGGGATGTTATAAACATAGGAAATTGGATTTTCAGTCTGTGAAACTGCCGTTAATTTGACCATTCTCTCCGCACCTGCTCCAGTCATTACTTGCGGAGGAGTGAATGTAATGCCGAGGTTTTTCTGGCCATTCTGGCCAATCAATCCGGTTGAACCGGAAATCGCGCCCGGTTCGCTGCCTAAATCGTCGAATCCTGCTTGCCATCCGGCTGGGGCTTCCAAGAATAGGTCATAGCCAATATCGTCATTACCAATATTGAAAAATCTAACATCTATACTTGTCGCATTGACTGGATGCACTGGAACAATTTGATAATCATATTCAATATTTACTTTGGATAGGCTTGGAACTACTAAATCTAGCGCATATGGATAATTAACCCCATTATCAACATCTATTCCGATTAAACTAATCCGGTATGTGCCTGGGTCTGGAGGGGTTGGATGAACTAATGTGACTGTAATTCCTGTTGATTGTTGACCCTCTAGAGAGTGGTTTGCTTGTGTCGTACCAACATACCACGTCAAAGCCAAATTACTTTCAACATGAATCAAATTATCAACAAATAATGATGCATTGGTTGCTATCAATGCTGTATTGGTGAGAGAAACATTCCATGAAGTGGCAGAAGATTGAGTGTTATCTAAAATTGTTATTTGAGTTGTACTTGATAATTTCACACCTGGGGCTGTAACATTGACCACGATGTTATGTTGATTATTATTTTCAAGTATTTCTTCAATATCATCGTCTGGGTCTATTGTGAAGGTAAGTGTTGTTTGCCCAGAAGTCAATGGAGTCCAAGTCCAGAATAGTGCCTTAACAGATCCTGCACCTAAATCGATATTTTTGCGATTTATCTCTGTCGCACCGACTGAAAAGACAACGTCAAAGGATTCGGCCTCAACGTTTCCTGCATTGAATACTTTGGTTTCTATATTAACTGGGTCGCCCACTTGCGGGATGCTAACATCCATTGAAAATTGATCTACCATCACCATTGGGTCAGGTCGTAAATCATTGACACCATACCCCATTACTGCAATTGAATAAGTCTGGGCAGAACTACCTCCTTGGTAGGTGTTTTTTGCTTTAACAGTCCAGACGCCGCTCATAGCATAATCTAGTAATACGACTTCCAAATTATTGGTATCATCTGCACTTCCACCGGTTGTTGAAACTCCGTTAGTGAAATCATTTCCTTTGTAGATGGTCCCATCTGGAGAAGTTACTATCAAATCTAAATTATTGACTAATTTCTTTGTTGAAAAGGAAGAACCTCTCTCATCTGACCATGTCAAAACAACCTTGAATTTACCATTGTTTTGTGTCAAATTAAATGTATATGATTTTGAGTTACCTGAACCTGAAAGCACTGACCTATCATCTACCCAAATCCCTTGTCCACCTTGAGGCGCAAGAGTTTCTCTAAGATTGATTCGCCCCCATCCTTCATCGTTGTTAGGAATGTCTCTTGTACCGACATCTTGAGCGCCAAGAACGAGTAATGCCTTGACCAAAGCACCTTGTGGAGCTGGACGTTGTGCTATTTCCTCAAGGTATTCTCTAACCATCACTGCAGCCCCTGCTGCATTTGGAGTTGCCATCGAAGTCCCAGTATATTCTAGATACCAACTATTTGACCAAGTTGAGCCGGAAGTATCTGTTGCTTCTTGAGCGCGGCATGAGCGTACATATCCACCTGGTGCAATGATGTCCGGCTTTATTCTACCATCATCAGTAGGTCCACGGCTTGAACTACTCATCAAATTATCAGGTGCACCTGAATAACGATTTTGGTGATTACCGACTGAAAGGCTGTTTTTTGCAGTGGCTGGAGGTGAAACTGTTCCGCTTGCAGGGCCGTCATTTCCAGCAGCGAATAGAATTGTCAATCCCTCTCTACCATTGTAGTATTTGTCGTAGTAATTTGCTCTATCATCAACATCTTCTGCTTCGGAATCATATTTTCCTTGTTGGCTTGCTGTACTTGAACCCCATGAGTTAGTATGGGTTCGCGCACCTGCACTATATGCTGAATTCATCAAATAATTGAGTGAAGGTGATTGGAAATTACCAGTATTATCGTTCTCCATCGCCTGGAAATATAATTCTGCGGAAGGTGCTACTCCCGAATATCCACCTTTGCTACCATCACCCAGTACCGTGCATGCGACGTGAGTCCCATGACCTGAATGTTTGTCTGCAGTAGAGCCATCTCCAATCACATCATTACTGCTAACCACTCTCGTACCAAAATCGCCATGATCTCCGTCCAATCCCGAATCGGCAACTGCAACTATTTGTCCTGAGCCATCTAAATCAGTAGTGAAGTATGTTTTCATCACAGTAGTTTTCATATTACTGCGCGCATTATCGTTATCAATAGTAAATTGCGGATTAAAACGGAATGAACGAACACTCGGTTGAATGATTAATTCTGCGATCTGTTCACTGTTTAACAGCCCTTCATAACGCCCTTCATCCCATTTTATTATTTCAGATAAGCCTACTTCTGAAACATCTTCAAGCGACTGAAAAATAGTAAATCCTTGCTCGTCTGTTAATTCTACAGAATCGACCGGGCCTAATTCGTCTCTCCACCCTTCGAGCCTCACCGCTTGTCCTTGGAGGGCATCAGTTCCATCGGTTAGCATCATGAGATCCAATATTGCATCATCGATTAAGAGCGCTAATGGAATTTGATGAGTTGCGATAACACCTTGCACATCACTTGCTTGCTGTATTGAATTAGAAGTTCCTTGGATAAGTAATCCGGAAGGTGCAATGAATTCTCTAATTATTAATCCTTGAATTTGATTCAATTGTTGCCTTGCTTGTTCCATTCTTATTGAATCATCTACTATCAAAAGTAAGAGATCTGGGCGAGCTTGTATTAATTCCATCGGCAATGGTCTTGATGCTGTGAATCCGTATTGGTCAAAATCGCCAATCCGTGATGATGCTATATTTGGCCTATCTTCGAGAGAATCTGTATAGTCGTATTCACCAACTGCATCTGAATATACGCCATCGACCAAATCAAATCTAACCCATTCAGTTTGGCTTGAATCCAGTTCGGATGCATCCGTTTGTTCACCCGTAGGGTGAAGCATAGGGCTAAGAATTTGCAATACGAATATTACAACTAAGCACAGCGCCATCCGAAGAGAACTGCTGGTTTGCACAAGTTGAGGGCTGAACTGCCCCGCTTTATCGCTTCGGGTGCAATGATTGCATAGTATGTCAAAACAAAACATAATCAAGAGAAGGGCCAAGTACTTTTATCGCCTTCATCAATGAATATTTCACTTGACCAATGGCCAACATTATGATACCAGTCTTGACGGTTTTCATCGCCATTATAATCGGTCCATTCTATATGCGTACGAACTATGTAATTATCCCAAACGGTATAACCAGAAACTAACATTTCCAAATCATCTCCTGCTATGGAGGAATGGGCTGAAACTTTATCCAATTCAATTCTCATATAATCTAGAACCAAACCATCAACATCTTGGAATTCTACATGAATTACAACATCGGTGATATCCCTACTACCATCATTGCTTAATTCGGACATCATCAAATGTCCACCGCGTTGTTTGTAATGTGTTTCAAGGACTACTGAATCTCGTGGCAGCACCCAGTACCATCCACTGAGAATAACTCCTATCATTAAGAGGATTACAAAACCTGCCAGTACCACTTGATATGGGTCGACTTCAATCACTTTGTCACGAAGACTCTTTGCTGCTTCTTGGGCGTATTCCCAATCCTCTCTATCCTCTTCGTTATCGCTGTCAAAGGCTCCTAATTCGGCTTGTTTATCCAAACCTCTAACCATTAATCCACCGACCTCTATTATGTCATCCTCATGAACTAACAGTTCGCCGTCTTGGCCAACAGCGATTTTCTTTGATTGCGATCTACCTGCCATGTAATCACCGTAGTAGCATTAAGCCTGAAGCAAGCATTGTAGTCAACGGTTCGATGACCATGATGTGTCTTGTTTCAACAGCACCACCCGTCAGTGTTCCAATCAATGAAAGGTCAGTAACAATTCCATTTACGCCTAAAGAAGACGCTGTCGGTATTACCCCAGTGAATTGTGCATCAAGAAGAACTGCCCTACCATCTAGAACAACGCCATCTAATGCTGGATAGTAAAATCCTGGCTCTATTGTAGCCTGTGCACTTACTAGTATTCTGCCATTGGTAATATCATCCAAGACAATTATCGGATACTTGAACGGGCCTTCATAAATATGAATTGTTGCAGATTTCAAATCCTGTCCAACGATTTCAATTCTGTCAATTGTAACTCCAGGTGCACTTGGAACATTGCTTTGACGGATATAGACTCGCTTGACCCCAGCACCAGATGAATCAACCTTCATACCCCAATCTTCAGTTGGCACAAGTTCGAAGCGCCTCGGTAAATCCTCGGCTAACATCAAAACATCCCCTTTGGAATCAATCGCTCTTCCATTTGCTTCCAGATATAAGTCCATATCATCTGTATTCGAAGTATAATCTAGACTCATCATACCTTGGAAAGAACTCATTTCGCGAATATCAAACACAAGTTGTGGTTGTGCTTTCAACTGCATAACTCCAGGTAAATCTCTCATGAAAACTGTGGCAGGCCACCAAAAACCGTCAATATATCTCATTGATTGCAACATGATTGCATCTGCTGAATGATCGTCTATGCGGTATTCAATTGGCACCTCAATATCTACTAGCAATACATCACCAATCGTTGCTGAAAAGTCGGTTGATTGAGGAACACCGATGATAAGTGCTTCAATCCGGTTCATAACATGTTTATCAATAAATATTGCATGTGCTGAATTTAATCTTGCTCCAATATCATAGTGCATGTCAACTGTAACACGCGGCACGGTCAGATTGTCTTGTGTAGAAAATACTGCGTTAGCAACCACATTGTTGGGATTTTGATTATCAAGTCCATCTAAGACCAGTTTCAAATCTTTTCCATCAAACCCATTTACTTCAAAAGTCAATTGCTGGCGTTCAGGTTGCCATTGGTCTAATTCAATATCTAATTCATAGGTTGGAATGCCATCAAGTGTTCTGTAATCATATTCTATTAGAATCGTTCCAGGAGGTAAATTCGGCAACCATGAGCGAAGATGCCATGCGCGTCTATCTTCAATAGTGATTCCTTGTTGTTGCCATATTGATAAATTTACACGAGCAATTTCTTCATCTGTGATGACAGAATCTAAAAGTGAATTAACTAATATTCGAGAATCTGTAATATTTGCTGCCTCTAATGCGCTGACTACAGCATCTGCCTCATCTCTACTAATCATGCCATCTTCTAATGCAGAATTGACAACTTGACGGCTAGAAAGAGTAAATGTTGGCATTCTTGAGAGATTAAAGATTATACGAGTTTGTTCTTCAACTTCCATTGATAAGCCATGTTGCCAAGTAGGAACATTGTCAACATTTGTGCCTTTAATGAAATCAGCAGTAATATCAAATTCTTCACCTGTTTCTAAATTCAAACCGATTGCCATATCTGAATTGTTTCCTGATGTTCCTGCTAAATCCATTGACATGGAATAAATGAAATCATTTACAACTGTCCCAAAGTCAACAAGGTCACCCAAAAAGAATGATACTGATTCAATTCCTTCACCATCTCCAAAGTCTGGTAGTTGTAAATTTGTTGAATCGACTGAACTTGGGTATGCCATAGTGATATTTGCAGGTAATGGGTCAAGCCTGGCCTTACCATTGAGGCCCAAAAAGGGGTCGTCGTAAACTGAAACATCCTCCATCAAGATGTTAAATGGTGATGAACTAGAACGCAATAATTGAATTCGAGAATTACCTTCTGGACCGCTAGCAGATGGTACGAGAGGTGACAATCTTTGCAAACTAGTAACATTAGAAATCTGAGCACTAAGACTTGCTTCACCATTGTTTTCATCAACCCAATACCTGAAATGATCTCCATCCATGGTCAATGGTTGTGATGCATTTGTCATTTGAATTTGGATTGAATCCATCGGTTCGCTAGCAACATAACCGATTGTATCTCCTAGTAATATAGAAAATGAAGCTGGAAGTCCAGCAAGACGTATTGCATTTCGTTGCTCTCCGGATGTGCCGCCATAGGTGATAGTGCCGATAGGGGTGCTTGCTGAATATGATAATTCAGAAGCTGTTTGGACAACGGAAAAACTGCTAGGACGATTTGAAACCGTTGCTGATTGTTGTACTGCATCATCAAATACAGTGCCACGATGTTTGATATGACCTATCAACAATGGTCCACCTTCAATACCATTTAATTCCATATTTCTAATTTCATTTACCGGGTCAAAGGCATGCCTAATGTGACTTATGCCACCAATTCTGATGCTGATTGCAACAGGTACTAGTGGAGGTTGGCTACCTAGCCTACCGGCTACAACATCCAACTCCATATCTTGAGAAAGTAGAATGTGATCCATTTCAGGAAGCCAAGGTTGGTCTGAGGAGGAGATTGCTAATTCTAGGCTACCAATCTCCATCGGTTCTCTTAACGATGTTGGTAAACTCTGCTTTATTTGATTGTAAAAATTGATATTGACTTCACCACCACTTGAACCTGCTGTCCCTACAATAGAAGATGGCAATCCATTAACAACATCGCCAATATCCAAAATGATTTCAACGAGCGAAAGTAGCGCGTTATCGAATACTTGTGCGACTGAGTTTAAATTTGGATTATCGAAATTAATTCTTCCAAGACCGCTGCTTGGAACTAAGAAACTACCCTGTATAACTATTGCTTTAGGTACATTATCAATTGCGACTTGCAGAGATGATGAATCATTGGCATAGCCGCCTCTCATGAAAGTTGATTTGTATTCCAATCTGTCTATTGATTCTGTTCCAACAATGGCGATTAATGTATTTGGTGGGCTGCTTGGGTTAACTGGTAATGTTGGGTCATTGACATTATCATCTTTATCATCTGTGAAATTTTTAATTACAATAATCAATGACAATCTAGTTGGCATATCCCCTGGGAGGTTGGCTGAACCCGGTGCTTCTCCAATCATGGTGAAAACCGCATTTATTTCATCGCCATGTAGAGTACCTGACGGTAATCCTCTAATCCAAGCCCTTGAATCAGTGATGTTTCCAAATGGTAAATCTCCTTCTGGAACCTCGGACCTATCTTCATAATAATGGACATAAAGGTCTATACCGGTATCAGAATAAATTTCTACTGTGTCAAATGAGTTCTTACCAAGATTATCATTTCTCAAAGTTAAATCTACTTCACCTGGAAGTAATGTTGAACCTAGTTCTGGATGGAAACCTGCATCTACATATGCCAATTCCAAAATGGGAACAGACCCTCCCGAGTTTGATTGCCCAAAGTGAACATAGCCAATGCCGACACTAAATCCACATTTGTGCATACGTGATTCTGCCATATGGTCATTGATTGGGTCAAAATAATCATCATCTTCACAATCGGTTTGAAGGTCAGAAGAATCGTGGTTTGGATTGAGAATTCTTAATGCATAAGGTGCTGATACTGCAGTTAATGTTAGTTCGGATGAATTCACTTGGCCACCTATTAACGCTGCTACCAGTGCAAAGGCACTGGTGAAAGCTGCATTGACATCAAATGTCATCCTTTGAATTCCGACTCCTAATGAAAAATCATTTGGGGGCTGGGTGAAACGGGTATCGATTACTATTGCATAAGATTCTGAATCATCGAAGGTAATATCAAAGGATAATCCCTTCATTAGGCTGACTTCTAAATGTGCAAGTTCATTCCATAACGGGTCATTTTGATTGAGAGTAGTTACCATCCATTTGAAAGTAGGCCGTATCCAAATCTCCTCAATAATCGGAATTATATCATCGCTGAATTCAACACCGATTCCTTCACCGATTGTGGCAATTCCCTCAACCGTTAATGCTACAGAAAGATCATCGACGCCATCACCATCAACATCAATATAATTTTCAAATAACGTTAATCCACCAGAGGCGGTGAAAATTTCACCTGTGAATGTACCTGAATCCCAAGCCTCATGTGATGGGCCATCGTTTCTTGAAGAAAAATTAACATAAATTGCATAAGTATTTATTCCAACTCCCAATAAATTGTCTAATCCAAATTGTTCAGTTGAAAATAAAGTGTCATACAGATTGTAAGGCCATCCATCTGGATGTGTAGCCTCTCCGATGAGAAATTGATACGGCCTAGGATGGTCAGCCTCATACGGCGTAGAATCTCGCATTTCGATATCCTCAAGATAACTATCCGCTTCACTTAATGCATCAGTAGTAGTAATTGGTCTCGCAGCAGCATCAACATAGGCCAAGGAATTATCTGCACCTTGGACAGCGATGAATGATTCACCGCTTTGTTCCCTGTCTGCCAATGTTTGAGCAAGAGCGTCAAGAACTCCAAAGTCATCGGTTGCTACGCTCACATCTGCATTAGCGGGAACTGCGATTGAAGACATCATTACCAAGACGAGGAAAATTGACATTCGCCTAGGGTCTGCCTTTTGTGGCAAACCTTGGCGTATCAAGCGAGGCTTCCGCTCATCCATATACTAAAGGAAGATTAACACCTATGAGAAGCATTCGCCTCTTTGCATACTTCTAGGGCGGTTTCAGTAATTCATAGTAGCAATCAAACCTGCTCTGCGGCCATCTAGTGGGTATTGAGTTATGCACCGATCAAATTGTCCACTTGACAAGATGGACATGCTACAATTGCCTTAGGAACACCTGCTGGGAGCGATATCTCAAATCCTGCTCCACAAGATTCGCAAACACATTTCAGTTCAGTTGCAACTGG
>ERZ891418.66-NODE-66-length-35984-cov-6.272565_pt1 | contig 35984 bp, 30 predicted proteins | sample MGYA00521236_ERZ891418 | MGnify/ENA primary metagenome ERZ891418 (study PRJEB32303, sample SAMEA104408696) | aquatic metagenome | biome: Brackish water; feature: Chemocline; material: water | place: Baltic Sea | collected 2014-10-18T10:34:00 | depth 100 m ... | reverse complement strand
TACAACTACACCCTCTCACCACAGATGCCGATTTAATTTCACCGCCGGTCCATAGCCATCTGACTCAGGTAGCTCCGCTGAATCAGTTCGACTTTTCAACCGGCTGCTAACCCTTCGACCAGTGTCTTCGTCGACACCGACTCAAGGATTGCCGCAGTCAATTCAAAAACCGGTCTGGCACACTCGAACGGAGCGACGTTCTCCGCTCGACCACACAGCAGATCGAGGAAACCGGAGACCGGATTGCGAACCGACTCAACGCCGTACTCGTCTGCCGGAGTCTCGATCGGTGTCTGTTGATTGTCGCGGCCGAGCCACAGCCTGCCGTCGCGCAGGATGAGGTCAGCCCGCTCGCAATGGACGAACAGTTCCTCGCAGAACGAATTTGCGTTTCCGGTCTGCGACATCGTCAGCGATGCTCCATTCGAAAACGTGCCCGTCACACTGGTGAGGATCTCGACGGTGCTGCCAACGCGGCTGCTGATTGCAAAAACCGACTCCGGCGACAGACCGGTCACGTAAAACAGCATGTCAATCTTGTGGCTGCCGGCGTCGCCGAGAAAACCACCGAAGTTGATCCCCGGATCGTCCCGCCACGTTCCGGCAATCGTCTGCTGCCAACGCTCAGAACTGACCGAAACGACGGCCTGAACGTGCCCGTGCTCGCCCGATTCGATTTCCGATTTCATGCGGGAATACGGTGTCCAGAATCGGCGTTGATATCCCAGCTGAAAGTGCTGTCCGTCGTGTTTCGCGGCGAGCTCGCAAAGCGCGTCGATCGACGTTCGATTTTCGGCGAGCGGTTTCTCGCACAGCACGTGCCAGCCCCGCGAAGCCGCCGCCTCGACCTGTTCACGGTGCGCTGTCGTCGGAGTTCCAATTACGACCGCGTCGGCATCCAGGCGGAAAAGGTCGTCCAGCGAGCCTGCAACAACGGCGTTCGGCGCGAACTCGTCCCGCAGTTTCGAAGCCGCTGCGATGTCCGGATCGAAAAACCCGACGAGCACTGCGTCCGGGTGACTTGCCAGTCGGGCCGAATGAGCCTGCCCCATTCGGCCGCAACCCACAATGACAAATCGAAACGGGCTCATGACGGGCTCTTGATTGGAAGGGAGTGGAAGCGGCGACCGGTCGACTCGCGGCGGCGCGAAAGATAGCCTGTTCCGCCATTGATAGCCGCTGATCTGATGTCAGAGCCCGGTCGAAAGGAACATTCGATGAAGTCGCTTCGAGTTGCCACCTGTCAGTTTTCCGTTGAGGCCGACATCTCTCACAACTGCCGGGAGACGATGCGTCTGATGAGGAAAGCTCACGAGGACGGAGCGGACATCGCTCACTTTTCCGAGTGTGCTCTGTCGGGCTACGCCGGCGTGGACATCCAGGATTCCGATTCGATCGACTGGGAGAAACTGACGCTCGCTACACAGGACATCATGGCCCTCGCGAAAGAGCTGAAGCTGTGGGTGCTGCTGGGCTCGACACATCGACTTTCGGACGGCCACATGCCACATAATTCGGTCTACGTAATCGACTCAGGCGGCCGCATCGTCAACCGGTACGACAAACGATTCTGCACCGGCGTTGACGGGCGAAAGCCGAAACTCGATCTGAAGTATTACTCGCCCGGCAATCGGTCGTGCGTCTTCAAGATCAAGGGGATCACCTGTGGTGTCCTGATCTGCTACGACTATCGCTTTCCGGAACTCTACCGCGACCTGAAACGCGAGAAGGTGCAGATCATTTTTCAATCGTTCCACAACGCCCGAGCGACGGTCGTTGCCGACGAGAAATACAACATCTGGAAAACGATCGTGCCGTCGACCATGAGCTGTCGTGCGGCAGAGAATCATTTCTGGGTGAGTGCCAACAACAGCACGGCCCGCCCGTCACGATGGGGCAGCTTCGCGGTGAGACCCGACGGACTGATCACAGGCCAACTGGCCATCCACCGGTCAGGAATTCTGATTTCCGACATGGAAATTCGGACGGACTTTTTCGACGCACCTGGCCCCTGGCGGGAGTCGGCGATGAACGGACAGCTCCACAGCGGCTGCGTCGTGGAAGATCCGCGCTCAGCGGATGTGACTTGCCTTTAGCAGCCCGTTAAAAGATCGAAGCGCGTTAGCAGTGGTCAACGACGGGCTCCGTCGTGTTTCAGGTTCAGCCAGGCTCCGTTTTCCTGGCTCGACGCGACACATTGCTGGATGAAGAACATCCCCTCGCGGCCGTCGTACACGTTCGGGTAAATCGTGTTCTTCTTTTCGAAGGCTTCTCCGTTGGCCCGCTGAATCATCGCGTCGAACGCGAACCGGTAGACGTTGGCAAAGGCCTCGAAAAAGCCTTCCGGGTGTCCGGCCGGAAGCCGGCACGCGGCCGCTCCGCTGGCTTTCAGGAAGGGAGCGTTCGGGTCGCGCGTGTGAATCGCGTGAGGTTTCCCGTTCTCGCGCACGATCATTTCGTTCGGGTTCTCCTGCCGCCACGCCAGCGATCCTTTCGTGCCGTCGATCTCGATGATGACGTCGTTTTCTCGACCGTGCGAAATCTGGCTGGCCGTGACGGTGAGCAGTCCACCATTTTCCAGCTTGATCACCGCGTGGCCGTAATCGTCGAGGGCTCGCCCGTCAACAAACGTCTTCAGGTGGCATGAGACTTGATCGGGAAGAACTCCGGTCATGTAGCGGGCGAGGTTGTAGGCGTGAGTTCCAATGTCGCCGAAGCAGCCGGCCGCTCCGGACTTCGTCGGGTCGGTTCGCCAGGCGGCCTGCTTCTGATCATCGCCTTCCAGTCGAGTTCGCAGCCAGCCCTGGATGTACGACGCGCGGATCGCCTGAATCTCGCCCAACTCACCGCCAAGGATCATTTCCCGCGCGTGACGGATGAGCGGGTAGCCGGTGTAGTTGTGTGTCACTGCAAAGACGACGCCGGATTTCTCGACGACGTCAACAAGCTGTTCGGCCTGGGCCAGATCAAAGGTCAGCGGCTTATCACAGATCACGTTGAAGCCCGCTTCGGCAGCCGTCTTTGCGATTTCAAAGTGCGTGTGGTTCGGAGTCGCGACCGAAACAAAATCGATCCGCTTGTCTTCGGGCAGCGCGAGTTCTTTCTCGACCAGCTCATGAATCGAGCCGTAAGCGCGGTCCGGGCAGACGTCGTAGCCAGGTGCCGAGGCTTTCGATTTCGCCTCGCTCGACGAAAACGCACCGGCAACAAGCTCCGCACGGTTGTCGAGGACGGCGGCCGTCGCGTGGACGCGGCCAATGAACGCGCCGAGCCCGCCACCGGTCAGAGCCATTCTCAGCTTGCGATTGAGGACTCCGTTTGTCTGATCCTGAACCTGGGATTCCTCAACCATCGCTGTGCTCCTATTAGTGTCTCTTGATGCGAACTCCTGCGGTGGCAGCATTTTGCGGAATTCGGAGCTGTCGTCAAACGACCGGCCATTCCGAAGGTCAGGCTGTGTCTGACGAAAGTCGACTCGCCGTTCAGTTGACTCCGTCAGGCACAGCCTGACCTACAAGGCGATGGCGTCAAGATCGCGCCGTGCAGTCGGGCCGGGATCGTCGTCCGGTTCGCCCGGCCAGTGCTGGAGGTCTCTCAGCAGGTGCTCAGCCCGTTCGAAAGTGCAGAACTTCTGCAGCGTCGGAAAAAACTCAGCCCCTTCTTCGCTGCGCAGACAGTCGGCAAACGTCGGCGACTTCGAGAGCAGATGCCGCGGATTGCTGAGCAGGACAAGCTCGCGACACCGCTCGGCGACGTCCGGCCAGCCGGCCTTGCAGGCGCGCTCGCCGGCGAGCAGTAGAAAACGGTCTCGCCCGGTCGCCTGGTTTTTGTCGTGCGAAATTCGGGCGAGCCTGGCAAAGGCAAGCATCGCGAGCTCATGATTCTGCATGGGGGAGTCCCTGACCTGGAAGCCCGGAAAGTGAGCGAGGGCAAAGGTCTTGCGACGTGGTTATCTCGAATGACGTTTGCCCTCGCTCACGCTTCGAGTTTGTGAGTTTAACGTTGGTTGAGGCCGGGATCGTTATTTTCTGCCGTGGTTTTTGGCAGGAGTTCACGATCCGGGGTGGTGTTGGGGTTGGCGACTCGACATAGGCCCACACGGCTCGGACCTGATGATCCTTCGGGATCAACTGGTCGAGCGAGGCATCCCGCCACCGCATCTGAAACCGCTCCGGCCTCTTGAGCCGAAGTTCTGGACCCGCCGAATCATTTTGTCGTGTGGAGTTGCTCAACAGTGACTTATAGCGCCATAACTTTTCTGCACCAGGCCAGTCCTGCGGGGTCGTCGTGAAAAGATCACAACCTCTTCGGGTTACTTTCGGGAAGTTAGTTCGGACACATTCCTTAGCCTGAGTAGTAACGCGGACTGGATTGAATGGCCGGGACCCTGCCGTACGACCAGTTCTTACGCGAGCAGATCGCCGGTGATTCCCTCGGGGCCGGTGAGGCGACCGGGTTTCTGGTGGCTGGTCCGCACGTGCCCGCGGCGACGGTCGGGCGCGAGCCGACGGCCATTCGTCAGGCTCGGGCCGATCGGATGGATGAGGTCATGCAGACCGTCGGTGCCTCCATCATGGGTGTCACGATGGGCTGCGCCCGTTGTCACAATCACAAATTCGATCCGATCACGATCAAAGATTACTACTCGATGACCGGCGTCTTTCAGGACGTTGAATTCGGAAGCCGGTTTCCGGAATTCTCACCGGAAGATCCGCGGCGACAGCGTGGCGAAGAGATCTGGCGCGGGATCGCCGCACAGCGACGCGTCCTGCGGGAACTCGGCGGCTGGGAAGAAAACTGGGGCGCGTTCCGTGAGCTGCACTTCAAGCCGATCACCACAAAATCGATTCGCATTCGCTTCAAGATGGACAACGTCGGATTGGACGAACTGGAAGTGTTCGGCCCGGACGAACGGCGTGAAAACCTCGCGCACAGAAGTCGTGGCACGACGGTGTCGGGATTTCCGGAAGACGGAGTTGACGGCCGGTTCCCGATCGAGCGGCTGATCGACGGCGAGTTCGGAACGATGACCTGGCGCGGCCAGACAACAAAGAGCTCGAAAGAAAAACCGTGGGTGCAGTTCGAATTCAAAGTGCCCGAGGCTGTTGATCGCCTGCGCCTCAGCAGTAATCGCGAGTATTTCTACGAGACCGACTACCTGGACACGAAGCCGAATCTTCCGAGATACGAGTACGACGTCGATATGCTGAAGGAAGACGGCACCTGGCAACCCTGGGTTGGAACGTGGTTTGTCAATAAGAAGCTGAATGAGGAGCACCCCGAGCGGACTCCGGCTCTCGCCGAGATCCAGCGTTTGATCCAGACGCTGTCCGAGGAAGACCCGCGGCCCAGCTTTGTCGGGAGGTTCGTACTACGACTTCAACGCGACGATCCTGCACCTGATGGGCCTCGACCACGAGCGGCTGACGTTCTACCACAACGGTCTGGAACGACGCCTGACCAACGTCCACGGACACGTCGTCGACGACGTCCTGGCGTAAAGTGTCGGCCTGGGCGTTCGTCGCGAGGCACCTTGAGTGCATCGCCGTAGTTGTTCCACGCGGTGACCGATAGACTGAGGGACCAATACAAAACTCACGCTTCGGGTCGTTTTCGCAAATGCCAACGGCTCTGTGAAGATATCAGCAGGAGTCCAACATGCAGTTCAGTCGGCGGGAGATGCTTGGCCTGTCGGGCTTCGGTCTGGGACAGATTGCGGCTGCCGATCTGCTGGGCGGAGCCAATGTGTTCGCGGAGAACGCCGCCGCACATTCGAACGTCCCGATTTACGGAAATCTGAAGGCGCGCCAGACGCACTTTCCGGCTCAAGCGAAGGCCGTAATTCAGCTCGTCCAGAATGGCGGACCAAGCCAGATGGACCTGTTCGATCCAAAACCGGAACTCACGCGTCTCGCCGGGAAGCCTCACCCCGACGGCGTCGAAATTCACCAGCCGGACAATGAAAACAAGCTGCTGCCCTCGCCGCTGAAATTCCGGAAGTACGGCGAGTGCGGGATGGATGTGTCCGAGGCGCTGCCTCACGCGAGCACCATTGTGGATGACCTGTGCTTTGTGCGGTCGATGCACACAGAGCACAACAATCATCTCGAAGGTCTCAACATGTTGCTGACCTGTAAAATCTTCCCCGGCCGGCCGGTCATGGGAGCCTGGATCAGTTACGCCCTGGGCACGGAAAACCAGAACCTGCCGGCGTATGTCGTGCTTCGCGATCCGGACGGCTACACAATTGGAGGCAAGCAACTCTGGGCGAATGCGTACCTGCCGGCTCTGTACCAGGGCGTTGAGTTCAGCACGCGTGGAGCTCCGATTCACCACCTGGACCCGCCGGCTTCGCTGCCGCCGGGAGCTCAGCGCGCCAACCTGGATTTTCTGCAGACGCTCAACGCAGCGCATTCGAAAGAGCGGCCAGGAGAATCGGAACTCGAAGCGCGGATTGAAAACTTTGAACTCGCCGCGCGGATGCAACTGGAAGCGCCGAGCGTTCTGGACTTGTCCGGTGAAACGGCGACCACGAAAAAAATGTACGGCCTGGACGATCCCAGAACAGCAAAGTATGGAACGCGATGTCTGATGGCTCGGCGGCTTGTCGAGTCCGGTGTGCGGTTTGTCCAGGTCACGACGAGCCCTGGCCAGCCGTGGGATCACCACAGCGACATTCGCGGCGGCATGAACAAGATTGCGGCCGAGACCGATCAGGGAGCGACCGCTCTCATCAAAGACCTCAAAGCGCGAGGCCTGCTCGACAGCACGATCGTCATGTGGGCTGGAGAATTCGGCCGACTTCCCACCACTCAGAACGGCAAAGGACGCGACCACAACCGCAACGCATTCACTCTGTGGTTCGCCGGAGGCGGATTCAAGCCCGGCCTGATTTACGGCGAGACCGACGACTTCGGCTACAAGAGCGTCGTCGATCGAGTCAGCGTCCCTGACATGATTGCGACCGTCTGCCGCCAACTGGGCCTTGACCACCGGCGAGTTCAGTTCCCGCACGGCGGGCGACTGGAGACTCCGTCCGACGTCACAGTAACGGGGGCTGAACCTGTCCTGGGTCTGCTGAGCAACCCGGTTTGAACTTCGCAACTTAAATTCGAATCGAAAATGCGGAACGACCAATGAGCACAGCACATTCCAAACAAAAAATGACTGCGGCCGAGTACCTCGACTGGGAACGGCAGCAGGTTGAGCGTCACGAATTTTACGATGACGAAGTCTTCTCGCAGGCTCGCGGTACGCGACGACACAGCCTGATCGGTACGAACACGGGTTGCGTCATTGGGAACCTGCTGGCGGGTGACGATTGCCAGGTACACGGCAGCGACATGCTGATCGAAATCGAGGCGACTGGGTCTTATGTCTACCCCGATGTCTCGGTTGTCTGCCCGCCCATCGAGGCCAAAGGCGATGATGTGATCAGCAATCCCGTTCTGGTCGTTGAGGTCCTGTCCCCTTCAACCGAGGACTTCGACCGGGGGACAAAGTTCGGGTACTACCGGCAGATCCCGTCGTTGCGCGACTACCTCGTCATCTCGCAGGACCAGGCACGGATTGAGCATCACTTTCTCAACGAGGGCGAACTGTGGTCGCTGCGCGACGTCGAAGGAGTCGACGAAGTTCTGCAGCTGGCGAGCCTTCGGCACGACCTGCCTCTGACTGAGGTCTATTCGAAAGTCGAATTCGATTGAGCGATAAATCGATGCAACATTCACGAGTCGTTGTTCTTTCTCAGCTGATTGTCGCCGCCGTTGTTGCTGCGACGATGACGGCTCCCGTCACCGCTGCCGATCGCCCTGTCTTCGAAAAAGACGTCCTGCCGATCTTCACGAAGTATTGCTTCAACTGTCACGGGAAGAGTTCGCCGCAGCTTGGGCTCGATTTGAGGTCGGCTCGGCTTACGCTGCGCGGCAGTCAGAATGGAGCGGTGATCGTCGCTGGTTCGCCGGAGAAGAGCCTGCTGTGGCAGAAGGTCTCATCGCGCGAGATGCCGCTGGCTCAGTTCAAACTGAAACTGTCCGACACGGAAATCGAAACGGTTCGAAAGTGGATCGAGACGGGTGCTCATGCCGAGCCCGCGAAACTTCCGGCCGACGTTCAGGCACAGTTCACTCGTTTTGATGAAGACATCCGGCCGATCCTCACAAAACGCTGCGTCTCCTGTCACGGCGAGGACGATCCGGAAGGCGACCTCGACTTGAGATCACTCGAATCTCTTGTTCGCGGCAGCAAAAGCGGTCCGGTGATCGTCGAGGGTTTTTCCGATAAGAGTGTACTCATCCGGAAAGTCGCCAGCCGACAAATGCCGCCGGCCGATTCGGGAAAGCCGCTCACCGTCGCCGAAATCCGGACGATCACAAAATGGATCGATAAAGGCCGCTTCGTCGATTTTGTCGACGTTGAGCCGCGACGCAGCGCGGGCACTGACTCGACCAGCCCCGGCGTGGTCACGGCTGAGGACCGAGAGTTCTGGGCGTTTCAGCAGCCGGTCGCGGCGGCACCTCCCGACGTCACAGCGACGAACCGTGTCCGGTCTCCGATTGATCAATTTGTGCTCGCAAAACTCGAAGCCAGCGGGCTGACTTTTGCAGCAGACGCGTCGAAGCTGACGCTGCTTCGGCGAGCGTACTTTGATCTGACAGGCCTTCCGCCGACTTCTCAGCAGGCACGCGAGTTTCTGGCCGACGACCGCGCGGACGCTTACGGACATTTGATTGATCGGTTGCTGGCATCGCCTCACTACGGAGAAAGGTGGGGCCGGCACTGGCTCGACGCGGTTGGCTATGTCGACACAGCCGACAAAGATCACGACCCGAACTCGGCAACTTTGTCGGACGGCTACTGGCGGTATCGCGATTACGTCATCGAATCGACGAATCGTGACACGCCGTGGGACCGGTTTCTCGTCGAGCAGATTGCCGGCGACGAACTGGTCGACTGGCGAAACGCCGAGAGCTACACGCCGGAAACGCTGCGACTGCTGACGGCGACCGGCTTTCTGCGCAACGTGCTCGACGCCACCAACGAAGACATTTCCAACCTGCCGTTCGACCGGTACGAAGCATTGTTCAAGCTGATGGAACGCGTTTCGACCAGCACGCTTGGCATGACGCTCGCCTGTGCCCGCTGCCACAGCCACAAGTTCGACCCGATTCCTCACACGGACTACTACCGCTTTCTTTCGATCTTCACGCCGGCTTACAACCCGACGAAGTGGCTCCCGCCGAAGCAGCGTCATCTCTACAACGTTTCTCAAATTGAGAAGGCGAAGATCGACCGGCAGAACGCGGAACTCGCGGCGGCGAAGAAGAAGCTCAACTCCCTCCGTGACGGGTACCGCACTCGGTTGTCTGGTGAGAAGCTCGCGGCCCTTCCGGAGCCCATACGAGCGGCCGTCAAAGCGGCCATCGAGACTCCGGCAAAGAAACGCTCGAAGGAGCAGGCTGAACTTGCCAAACAGTACGAACAGCAGGTTGGAGTCACCGATGCGGAAGTCGGAGCGGCGCTCAGCGATGCGGATCGCTCGACGCTGGCGGAACTTCAAGAGCAGATTCAGGCGCTTGAAAGTGACCTCGCAGTGAAGAAAGTGGAGAAGGTCCAGGCTTTGTGGGATGTCGGAGAGGCTCCGACGATTCGCTTGCTTCACCGCGGCGACGTCGACTTCGCCGGGCCGGTTGTCCAACCCGGTTTCCTTTCCGTCCTGAGCCAGCCGGGCAGGGCGGACGCGATCGCTTCTCCTCATGCCGTCGGAAAGACAACGGGACAACGCCTTGCGTTCGCCGAGTGGCTGACGGATCCCGACCACCCGCTCACCGCACGAGTCATCGTCAACCGAATGTGGCAGCACCATTTCGGAAGAGGCATCGTCGCCACCCCGGACAACTTCGGAGCCACCGGCTCGCCACCAACGCATCCGGAGCTGCTGGACTGGCTGGCGGTCGAGTTTGTGCGGGACGGCTGGAGCGCGAAACGGCTGCACAAACGGATGATGACCTCGACCGTCTACCAGCAGATCTCGAAGCGTTCGCCGGATGCCACCGATTCAGAAAATCAACTTCTTGGCCGAATGACGCTTCGACGGCTCGACGCGGAATCACTCCGCGACGCTGTGATCTCCGTTAGTGGCCAGGCGAATTACAAACTCGGCGGACCGCCTGACATGCTGAAAGCCACGCCAGCCGGACTGCAGACCATCTCCAGCCAGGAACGCCGCAGCGTGTATCTACTCGCGCGGCGATCCAACCCCGCCACATTCATGCGGGTTTTTGATTACCCGGTCGTCGATGTGAACTGCACACGCCGGTCATCGTCGGCGACACCACTGCAATCGCTCACGATGATTAACAGTGAGTTCCTCACCACGAGCGCCGGCCATCTCGCTCGTCGAGTGGAATCGGCTGCCGGTAACAAGGCATCTCTGGCGGAGAAGATTGACGCTGCGTACCAGCTGACGTTTTCAAGAAACGCGACCCCTGCCGAAGTTACTCTTTCTGAGAAGCACATTCAGCAGCTGAGCAAACTTTACGAGGACTCTGGCGTCAAAAGTGAGGAGGCTTCCAGACAGTCTTTCGAGAACCTTGTCCACATGCTGCTTTGCTCGAATGAGTTTCTGTACGTCGACTGACCGAGCGACGTCAGGACGCCGGCCCGCTCCGAGCCGGAAGTTTCATTTCTTCCACTCGAACAAAACGCTCCGATCATTCTTCTGACGTTTGCCGGTCGTGCTTCGTCCTTCGTCAACGTATTTCTGCATCAGTGCGGCCAGTTCCTGGACGACCTCCGGGTGAGCCGCCTGAACGTTGTCCGACTCGGCAATGTCTTTGGACAGATCGTAGAGCTGAACCTCGGGCAGTTTGTCCTTGCGAGCCTGCTGAGGCCGCGGTTCACTCCAGCCACCCGACCCGGGGCAGAAGCACAGCTTCCAGTTGCCGCGGCGAATCGCGAAATTTCCATTGATCGAGTGGTGGACTGTGGCTTCGCGGACCGCGCCGCTGGCTGACTGCTTCAACAAGGGAAGCATGCTGACGGAATCTTCTCCGGCGGTGGCCGGCAGAGTCAGGCCGGTGATGTCGGCGGCCGTCGCCAGCAGGTCGGTGTGGCAAATCGTCTCGTTCGACGTGCTGCCGGGCTTGATGACGGCCGGCCAGCGAGCCAGAAACGCGACGCGGTGCCCGCCCTCAAAGATGTCCGCCTTGTGACCGCGGAAGAGGTAGCTCGGATCGTGCCCCTTTTTCTTAAGGGCCGGAAAGTCGGCCTGCGGAGTCGCTCCGTTATCGCTGGTGACGATGAACAGTGTGTTCTCGGCCAGACCGTTTGACTCGACGGCCTGCATGACCCGGCCGATGGTCCAATCGACCTGCATGACAAAATCGCCCCACTCATTCAGGCCGCTCTTGTCGCGGAATGTTTCGTTCGGAACGATCGGCGTGTGAGGTGCCGTCAACGGAAAATACAGGAAGAACGGCTTGTCCGCCTTTTGAGAACCGATGTAGCTGACGGCTTCTTCGGTGAGCCTGTCCAGAATTTCGTCATGCTGGAAGTCGTCCCCGATCGGTCCTGCTCGCCAGATTTGTTTTCCGCCGGATGCGGGAACGATCTTTTCCGGTACGGAGCTCACTCGGTCGTTCTCGATGTAGACATACGGGTGCATGTCGAGCGACGCAGAGATGCCGAAGAAATGATCGAAGCCGACCTGATTCGGCCCGGCGGAAATCGGCTTGGTGAAGTCAATGTTGTCCCAAGTCTCCTTGGAATTGTCGCTGGGAACTTTCTTCGGGTCCTTCAAAGCCCAGTTGAGTCCCAGGTGCCACTTGCCGATGCACCCGGTGTTGTAGCCCTGCTGCTTGAGCATCGACGCAACTGTCATTCGCCCCTCGGCGATCAGCGGCACCGAGTAACCCCAGCAGACACCAGACTGCAGCCGTGTCCTCCACGAGTAACGGCCGGTCAGGACTCCGTAGCGAGTCGGTGTGCAGACCGCCGAACCGGAATGAGCATCGGTGAACCGCATCCCCTCCGCAGCCAGTCGGTCCATGCTGGGAGTCTTGATTTTGCAGTCCGGATTAAACGCACCGACATCACCGATCCCCAGATCGTCGGCGAGAATGTAAACAATGTTCGGCCGTTTCATGTTGGCATCGGCAGCAACCGAAACGCCCGCAAATCCGCAGACAAGAAGGCCGGCAGCAACGGCCAGCAAACAACGAAGTGCATTCTGATTTCGACTCATGTGGTGTCCTTGAGATTCCGTGGTCATCAATCTGTCGTCAATGTTTCCGTTGGGGATGCAACGCCAAATCAGCTGAGCTCTGCCAGCACCGATGAGGCAACCGCTCCCTGCTCCGACTTCGGATCCCGGATGGCCAGTCGCCGGAGATGCAGCTTCGCTCGATCGTCTCCCTGCCGAGCAAGGTCCACGGCTTCATCGAAAGCCTGGTCGAGATACTGCGTAATTTTTGGAAGGACCGGCGTGTCGAAATCCTTCCAGTAATACTGAAACTCGTCGCTGTCCCAGCCGGCATACACGTCGTCCCAGGCAAGCGGGCTCACGGAACTGAGGTGTGGGTTGAGCATGTGCTCGGCAATCGGATCGCCGACGCGCTGATAGCGATTGTCGAGCGAAACTCGTAACCGATCTTCCGTCAGATTCGGCAACGCTTTGTGAATGGTCAGCGCCGGGAAGATCAGCGTGTCTCCGATTTCGTAGTCGGTCGTTAGCCATTCGTCGGTCAACTCGTCGTGAGCCTGCGGATCGACATGCAGGCTTCCCGCGCCCAGCGAGAAGTGATGCTCGAGCACTCGCCCGACTTTGTGTGAGCCGCGCAGCACAGCGAGGCCACCCAGTTCGCGCGGGCAGTCGCCAACAGGACTCCAGCAGGTCAGATTGTCGTGAGTCCCCTGAAAGTGAACGAAGTCCTGGTGAATCGGCGTCGTATGTTCGGTGTATTTCGGGAACCACAGCCGGGCCACCTTCTGCGGTTGAGGCATCATCGCGCAGCCGCGAATCCGCTCAAGCAGGTCCATGACCTCGCGGCAATGAGCGATCTCGTGAAATGACTGAAGCCGGTAGACCGCGTGATAAACGTCGGTGTATTCGAGGTCGCCTTCCGTGCTTCTCGCATCAGGATTTGCGATTCCGTCAACCGGATCCGTCCCTTCGACGAGCCAGCCACCCGCCTGCATCGCGGTGAGCATTTCCCGCCGCATCTTCGAAAGTCGCGCAGGATCAAGGAGCTTACGGAAAAACAGGTACCCATCCTCTTCAAGCCGCCGACTGAGCTCGACGGCATCGCCACGCGCATCATTGGATGGTCTCAGTTCCGGCAGAAGATTTGACTGCATTGGGAGAAGCTCGACGAGAGGCAAGTGACAGCTCTGCCTCTGACTATCGCAAAATGTGCCGCCGAAAAATAGATTGTCGAGATCGCACCTTCCATGACGAGACGCTTCCGGTCCTTCGACCACAGCGAACCGTACCCGTCGAAGCCACCAACCTGGCCACGGGCCTTCACAAACCCAACGATTTTCATAGAATCCCCACCACTGCGGGATCGATGTCATCAGATCAGCACATCCAGCAGAACATTCACGACGGGACGTAGCGCAGCCTGGTAGCGCGCCTGACTGGGGGTCAGGAGGTCGCAAGTTCAAATCTTGTCGTCCCGACTATTTTTCAAATCGAGCCCTTCGGCAAGCATGTCGAAGGGCTTTCTCCATTCAGGGACAAGAGTTACGTCGTCGAGGGAAAAGTTCAAACAGAGGATTGCGAGTATTCTTCGCTTCGTACTGTAATCCGCCGTAACCCACCGCTCACGAAGGCTTTTCGAAAGTTCCAACGCTTTCACTGCAACGTCTTCCTTCTCGTCGTGAGAGCGGTCAAGTGCGTCAATTGAGAGCCTCAGATCCGCAGCCTGGTCCCGAAGTTCCGGCATCTTTCGAGCGAGCGTCTCTTTGTCGATTTCTTCGCAGATCCGAAGGTTCAGCAGCACGTCCTGCTCTCTGATCTTGTTGCTCAACTGCCGCTGCAATTCTGTTCGCTGCTTTCGCGAGTCCTCCTGGTCTTCACAAGTTTTCTCGCGCAGTACTCGGACGAACCAGCTCGAACATCGTCGTCCGCGATCTTCATTTCATCGAACAGGGCTGAGGGCAGGTTCGGACGGACGGCACACGGAGTGTGCCTGCCACATTGAAAAACTCACAGTCTCGTAGGGGCAAAAACTGAGACGGGTAATAAGTTCTTTGGCAAACTGCTTTGAGTACCGCAGTCATGCCGCTTTGCGGATGAGCGACTGGATTGTCGTCCGCGAGCGACCAAATCAAATCTGGCAACTTTACAATCTCAAGGACGACGAACAGGAATCCAAAGACCTCACCGCAGCCCGTCCTGATCAATTTCAGAAGTTAGGGGCTGAGATTCGCAACTGGAAAACCAAACTCAGTCACAGATCGTGAAGACCATGCAAAAGCTGATCATCGCCATCGTCGTTCTGTCATCGTCTGGCGCGCTTGCCTTGGAACCGCTGCAGGTCGGCTCAAAGCACGAACTGTTTATTGACGATCATGCGGTCACCCGGATGGACGGACTCAAGCGGACGCTGCATCAGCCGGAAGACATTGGGGCGAACCCCGTCATCACTTGCGAGCATCCGTGGGAGCATCGTCGGATTCCTTATGGATCAGTGATCTGGTTTCCGGAAGAAGGCAGATTCAAGTGCTGGTACCTGGCGATGAACATCTACGATTCCCGGCCGGGATTTCGTGGTTATCGCAAAGAGCATCACGTTCCGATCCACGAAGCCGCATTCATCTGCTACGCCGAATCAAAAGACGGCGTGACGTGGACGAAGCCGGAACTGGGCCTGCATGAGTTTCGTGGGTCGAAGAAGAACAACATCGTGCTGGTTTCTCCGGGCACGCACTTCGACAGCACGTCAGTGATGTACCTGCCGCAGGATAAGCAGTGGCCTTATCGCCTGATGACTTTCATTGGCCGCTGGCCTTACAAAGAGGAACTGGTCAGGAAGCAATGGGGCGATCCGCCGCCGTTCGGAATCAAACGCCACGGGCACTATGCCTTCGGCTCGAAGGACGGAATCCACTGGCACGAATTAAATGACAACGAGCCAGTTCTGCGCGTCTCTGACCGCAGCATGTTCTGGTTTGATCCTCAGCGACAAATCTTTGCCGGCTCAGCCAAGCGGAGCCATGACGGCGAACGGGCTCAGGCCTACGCGTGGAGCCGTGACATGCTTCAGTGGACGGTCACACCTGACTGGGTTCATGTGGCCGACAACCTTGACCATCCGGGCGACGAGTCCGAAGCGGCCTATGGTTTTCCCTATGGATCGCAGTGGGTGGGCTTCGCCGAACTTCGTCGCGAGCGAAAGAACCAGACGGGCGTCGTGGACCGCGGCACGATTATTAACTGGGAACTGCTGAGCAGTCGCGACGGTCGACGCTGGTCTCGTCCTTTTCGGCGGCCGTTCTTTGCGGACGGTCCGGAAGACTCCTGGCGATACAAGGTTTTCAAAATCTTTGCCAATCCGCCGGTCGAGCGCGATGGCCGTTTGATGATCTACTACGGAGGAAAACTGGGCACTGTGCCGGTCGAGACGGGTGACCAGCCATTCCAGGCACTCTGTCTCGCCACGCTCCGGAAGGATGGATTCGTTTCACTGACAGCTGGCGAGAAGTCCGGGCAGGTCATCACGAAGCCGTTCGTCGCTGCCGGCGGACGTCTCATGCTGAATGTTGATGTGCACGAGAACGGCGAAGCAAGCGTCGAAGTGCTCGACGAATCTGGCAATCCCGTTCGTGGATTTGACCTCGACAGCAGCATTCCACTTCAAGGACATGATGTGGAACAGGCTGCCGGCTGGAAGAACGAAGCCGATTGGGCTCTACTGACCGGCAGGAAGGTGGCTCTGCGAATCCACCTTCGGCAAGCTGACCTCTACGCGATCTGGATAGAAAACTCGCCATGATGAGCCAACGATTTCAATCGACACTCGCCACACTCAGCGTGGCTGTAATCCTGATGTCAGGCGTCACCAGTTCCCAGGCCGTCGAGCCGATCGACATTGGGAGTCGGAGAGAACTTTTCGTCGATCAGCATTTGATCGAGCAGCTTGACGGAGTGAGGCTGGAGCTGCATCGCCCGGTTCGCCGCGAGGTCGTGTTCCGCTCTGACGCCGCGTGGGAAGGAAACGGCAGCGCTTACCAGAGCGTGTTTCAGGACGGCGACCGATTTCGCATCTACTACCGGGGCGGACATCATCCCGCGTCGAAGGCTTACCAGAAAAACAAAAGTCCGTGGGAGTCTCTCTGTGTCGCGGAAAGCACGGACGGCATCCACTGGACGCGACCAGAAGTGGGCCTTGTCGAATTCCAGGGATCAAAGAAGAACAATCTGGTCCTCAACGAATCAATGGTCAGCGAGATCGGTGGCAGCCCGGCGCACACGTCCGTGTTTAAGGACGCCAACCCCGACTGCCCGGCCAACGAGCGGTACAAGATCGTGATCGTTGGCCGGAAGCCCAAAGGTCTTTACCTGCTCGTTTCCGCGGACGGACTTCGTTTTCAACTGAAGAGCAGCAAGCCATTCGTGACACAGGGAGCCTTTGATTCCCAGAACCTCATGTTCTGGGATTCGGTGGGCAAGGTTTACCGGGAATATCACCGTCAGTTCGACCAGGGCGTGCGCGGAATCATGACCGCGACATCCAAAGACCCGGGGAGTTTTCCGAAGCCGCAGTGGCTCGAATACCCGGACGCGGCGGAGCAGGCGCTCTACACCAATCAGGTCCAGCCGTACTATCGAGCGCCGCACATCTTCGTGGGCTTTCCCATGCGCTACAACGACCGCGGCTGGTCGAAGTCGATGACCGCACTGCCCGGTTTGGAAGAGCGACAGTTTCGCTCAGAACAGTCCGGGAGATACGGCACGACGGTCACCGACGCGGCGTTCATGACGAGTCGCGACGGCGTGTCGTTCCATCGCTGGGGCGAGGCCTTTATCCGACCGGGGCCGGCAACGAAAGACACGTGGGTCTACGGCGACAACTTCATCTTCTGGGGCATGATCCAGACGAAGTCGCATCTGGAAGGTGCCGCTGACGACATCTCGCTCTACGCCACCGAAGGCTACTGGCAAGGCGAGTCAACCAGCTTCCGCCGCTACACACTGCGTCAGGACGGATTCGTGTCAGCGACGTCCGGCTGGAAAGGCGGGCGACTGCAGACGAAGCCAATCGTGTTTGACGGCACACAACTGCAACTCAACTTCGCCACATCGGCAGCGGGTTCAATACGAGTTGAAATTCAGGACACCGACGGCAAACCGCTGGACGGCTTCTCGCTGGCGGACTGTCCGGAACTCTTCGGAGACACGATCGCCCGGTCCGTCGTGTGGAAGGACGACAGCAAAGAGGTGTCATCACTTGCCGGCAAACCAGTGCGTCTGCTGTTCGAACTGAAGGACGCCGACCTCTACTCGTTTCGATTCGGTGGCGACGAGTAACAGGCGAATCGACATGTACATTGAGGGAGCCGGGTTGAAACCATGTTTAACCATCTTTGTTCGGCCACAATCGGTTGGTGGTTGGCGGAACGAAGCGAGTAGGGCCGGTTCCCACCGGCCGCGTGATACCGATGAATGATCGGCCGGTAGGAACCGGCCCTACGCTCGAATGATCATCACTCCAACCGTATCCTTGCAAACATGCCAAACTGGAGACGAGCACACGTTCCGGGGGGAACATTCTTCTTTACGCTGGTCACCGACCAGCGCCGGCCAATTTTCAATTCGCAAGGCGCCCGTACAATCCTCGGCAACGTCATCCGCGAATGTAAATCGACTCACCCGTTCGACCTTCGTGCGATTGTACTTCTGCCCGAGCACCTTCACACAATCTGGTGCATGCCCGAAGGCGACACCAACTACTCCGGCCGCTGGCAGTGGATCAAGACGCAGTTCACTCAGCGTTGGCTCGAATCCAGCGGGACTGAAGTCACCATCACACAAGGCCGAAAGAACGACGGTCGACGCGGAGTCTGGCAGCCAAAGTTCTGGGAGCACACGATTCGAGACGAAGACGATTTCGAGCGTCACTTCGACTACATCCACTGGAACCCGGTCAAGCACGGCCACGTTCGCTGCCCGGAAGACTGGGCGTGGTCGAGTTTCCCTCGCTGGGTCCGAGCCGGCGTCTATCCCGAACACTGGGGCTGCGGTGACCGGCAGGCCCCGTTGAAGTTCGACGACATCGAAGAAACTGTCGGCGAGTAGGGCCGGTTCCCACCGGCCGCGTGATGCTTCTGGCGATTTCCGGATTGCACATTGGCATTCTGATGGTGTTTCTGCTGGCGATCGGTCGAGCGTTGCGGTTATCCAGCAGGCATTCAATCCTTCTGGCGCTGGTCGTCCTCTTCATCTATCTGCAGGTTGCTGATTGTCGGCCACCGATGATCCGAGCCTTCGTGATTATCGCGATCTGGAGTGTCGGACGGCTGGTGCGTCGTCCGGCCTTCTCAGCAAACAGTCTCGCGATCGCTGCGATCGTCCTTCTTGCCATGAACCCGACGAGCCTCTTCGACGTCGGAACTCAATTGTCGTTCCTGGCGGTTGCGGTCATCGTCTGGCTGACGTCGTTGGGGGCGACTGCCGAATGGTGAACCCGATGTGGCGGCCTTGTCCGATTCGGATGCCGTGTCAGCAAGCAACTCGGTGGCCAGCTCTGAGGCGCTCCAGCGCCCGTGGTCAGATCGCTCAGATCGTTTGGGAGGAAGGTCGGAGCGACGTGGCTTGTCTCGGGGAGTATCTGGCTGATCTCGGTGCCGCTTGTCGTGTCGGTGTTTAACGTGGTCTCACCAGCGGGACTGGTTATCAATGTCCTGCTGATTCCTGTGGTCGGAGTCGGATTGTGCTTTGGCTTTGCGGCGATTCTGCTGGGTGTTATTTCGCAGACGATCGCGTGGCCGTTTGCATTTGTGTTCGGCTGGTTTCTTAAACTGCTTGTTGCCGCGATCGAGCTGGCCGCTTCGATTGATCTCGGGCATGCCTATGTCCCGGAACCTCCGAACTGGTGGCTGGTCGTTTTCTATGCGGCAGTTGCGATGGCCATGCTGGCGACAACGCTGAAGCGTCGACCGGCACGGGTCTGGCTCGTTGTTGGAGTGTGGGCCATTTTCGGGCTGACATTGCTGCCAGCGGATCGCGAAGAAGGATCGCGAAGAAGGATCGCGAAGAAGGATCGCTTCGCTGCACCGTGCTGTCAGTGGGGCACGGTTTGTCAGTGATTGTCGAAACTCCGTCGGGCAGAACGCTGGTGTACGATGCTGGCAGTCGCGCCGGCGGCGAGTTGTCATCAAGGGTTTTGAAAGAAGCTTTGTGGGCTCGCGGAATCTCGAAGGTCAACGCGCTGATCGTCTCGCATTCAGACGTCGATCATTACAACGGCGTGTTGGACCTTTTGGAATCGCTGCCTGTCGGCAGAATTCTGTGCTCGCGTCATTTTCCCGATTCGCGTCAACCGCTCACATTGACGACGTTAGACCGGGCAGAAGAACTGGGCGTCTTGCCGACGTTCATTGCGCAAGGCGACAGGCTGAGTTTTGACAGCGCCGTCACGATGAGAATTCTGCAGCCGGTCGCGGCGACGACTTACGATTCTGACAACGCAGCGAGCGTCGTGCTGGAAATCGAATTTCAAGGGCGTCGAATTTTACTGACTGGAGATCTCGACGAAGACGGACTGGAAGAACTTCTCAAGCAACCAGCAAGAACGGTGGATGTTCTACTGGCTCCTCATCATGGGTCGACAGCTGCGAACCCGGCTGAGCTTGCGGCCTGGGCTCGCCCGACGTTCGTCGTCGCCAGCTCGCCGACATCGGACTATCAGAAACAGCTGGAGTTGACATACGGACCCGAGACTCGCGTGATGACGACTTCAGATTCCGGAGCCGTCACCGCATTGATTTCCCCCAACGGGACGTTAAACGTTGAACCGTTTCTGAAAGCTGCGAGGTAGCACTGGCGAGAGCTGTTTACCTCACCACGTTTGCCTTCTTCAGGAATCGTCCCGGAATAACTTCCCAGGTGCGGTGAAAGCGGCGACTCTCGTCATTCCCGCGCAGCCGGAAAACCATCGGTCGAATTTCTCGATCAACGCCTGACGACCGGAACGCTGGCCGGTTAGCCGAAGCCGATGTCGTCGAGGCAGCGGGTGCCGAGCAGCTAAACCAACGTAGCTGTTACCAGGATGAAACGATCAGCAATCATGTGACGTTCAAATTCTGAGTTCTGTTACCAGTGATCGCTGACGGAAATCCACGTTCGAAACCACTGTGGGAGCTGATCTTGCTCAGTTTTCAACTCGCATTGCCCATCAGGATCAAACTCGGCCAGCCAAACAGGCTCAGGGCCTGAGTTATCGAAGACGTAAGCACGATAAGCGTTCGTGATCGCCTCGCGAGTCAACTCCAGGCAGCGAATGTAACGCTCACGAATCTTGTCCTCGGGCACCGGATGGCCGCCGGCACGAACCCGCGAACGAACTCGTGCTACATTCAGTTCTGCTGAGTTTGTACAGACGAAATAGAGATACGTTTTGTCGCCGTCTGCTCGTGCTCGACCCAAAAAGTCGACCTTGCTGCGGTGAGACATCACAGTTTCAAACGAAAACGACGATTCGCGCCGCAACAACTCTTCGCGCAGAAAGTCAACAATGGAAGCTGCGAGATATCCATTGCCTGCTGGTGCCTGCAGGAGTGCCCCGTTCAACCTTGCCGTCGCAAAGAACGGATGGTCATTCGGGATGCGATTTCCTTCGCGAAGAGCGTCGCACAGTTCCGACAATGTGATTTCCAGATCGAACTGCGACAGGTCCAGACCAGAGCGCGTTCGACGTCGTCCGCGTTGAGGTAGTGGTTCAGCCAGAACACTCCATCTGGCGACCGCTCTTTTGCAAGGTTGCGAATGATGCTCGATTTTCCTGATCCGTTCGGCCCGGCGATCATCCGCAGCCGTTTGGGGCGATCAGGGTTCACGATACGGCTCCGGCTCTTCGCTCACGACGTAGGGCTTCGTCGATCCGTCGGGATAGAGCCAGACAAGTTCCCCGTTCTTCTCGACAACGGCGGGCTGATTGGATTCGAAGGCGGAGTGCAGTGCTCGGCTGCCAACTCGCTTGAGCGCCTGCTTCATAGCTTCATCCGTCGGAAGATCTTCATCGTCGTCGAGTGGAATCGCTGCCGAACGTCGATCGAAGCCGCCACCAGCAAGTTGCTTCTTCCAGTGCGAAGTGGCTGGATGGCGCGAAGGGATCTCATGCAGACTCAACAGCAGATCCAACGCCGTGTCGAAGTAGCGCGCATCGTCACGGAAGTCGCTGTAGACGCGAGTGGTCAGCGCGGGTGGAAGAGCCTCCTCGGGATTGCCCTCCAGCAATACAGGCAGCACCGTCTTCTTCCTGCCCTCGGAACCCAATAACCTTGCCGACACCTGGTCCATTTCCGCGGCGACAACGGTGCCGAACTCCGGATCGCGGTTCTCGAACTTACGGCGGTACGCTTTCGTACCGACGATCAGTACTCGGTCAGCCTTCGAGATCAGATCGACGAATCGTGGGATACTGCTGCCGATCTGTGAATTCTCCCAGCGGTCCAGAATCACTTTGATTCCTGCCTTTTCAAGATCCATTGCCAGACGGTGTTCGACCCAGCGTTCATGGTCGGAATTTCCCCAGGCGTAACTGACGAAGCAGGTGGGGGCAGCGTGTTTTTCGGTCTCCGCAAGACGCGAGAGTTCAAAAATGATCTCTTCAAACTTGGTGCGCCGTTCGGCGACGGCGCTTTCACGGATAATCTGCTGACGCTGGTCAGGCTTGACGCTCAGCGGCTCGTCCGGAGGCAGGACCAACTGCGTACCGCATTCCTCGCAGAAGCTTTTCGATTTGCCCGATTTCAGTCGGCGAGCCATCACCGCACGGTCCACCTCGGTTCCACACTTGGCGCATTTCACGGGCCGCACACGCCGCACATGCGTGTCGCGGCAACTCAGCATTTGTTCGACGAGTCCTTCAAAGACGTGCCGAATGTTGGCGCTGGCGTCGCGGCTGAACAGCAGCACAATCGTGCGTTCGTTGTCTTCGCGAATTTGACGCACGCCGCAGATCTCTTTCTGCGGCGATTCAAACCACGCGACGTCGTGAGCCTGATCTGTGCGAGCAAACAGGTTCGTATATCCCAGCAGAACGACCAGCCCGGCGAAGGTATTTTCCGTCGAGCCGGTCAGAATGTACGAAGCCCCATTCTCTGTGATCAGATCGTCGCGCTGCGGCTTCTTCAGATTCATCAAGTCGGGAAAGACCAGCACCTTGATTTCGCCGGCCTGCTCGCGGAAACAGCGGTAGCTGAGCCGATTCGCCAGGAAGGCTTCGATGGTGCCGTCCAACAGCAGCTCCTTGTCCGCCGCGGACAGTTTTTCCAGTTCCCGAAAGCGGTAGCTGTTGTCGAACAAGCGGCTCTCTTCCACCGCGCCCAGCCCGCGAGTGTTGCGGCGGGCTTCCAGCACCATCGACGCGGCCAGGTTATTCATCAGTTCGGGCACCAGCAGGATTTGTTCTTCGCCCGACGACAGCGTCAGCACCCGGACGAATCCCTGGCTGCTGAGATTCTTCACGGCGGTCAGCACCTGCGAGTCGGTCAGCGTGCCGAGCGACGCCGCGCCGGCCGCCTGCTTGCCGCGTTTCTTGCGGATCGCTTCGCGCAGTTTCGCGGCCGTGAAGATGATCTGCTTGTGTGTGCGGCTCTCTTTCAGGGCCAGCACAAAATCTTTGATCTGTTTGAAGACCGCGTCGGTCGTGATCACCGGTTTGTCGTCCCACGGAATCGCCTGCTTCATGCGAGCCAGCAGTTCGTCCAGTCCCGTTTCCTCGCGGGCACTCGTCGCGATCCAGCCGCCCGCGATGCCCTGCCGCTGGCAGAATGCCGCCAGTTCGTCGTCGGTGAGCACCGGGTGTCCGCGATCGACACGAGCCGCCACGAGGATCTTCGGACAGTCGGCGGGCAGCTGACGCAGCCAGTACTCGGCGCTGCCCAGCGGATCGCGGCTGTTGGTCGGGTCGAACAGGATCAGCGCGAGGTCCGCGTCCTGGATCGAGAGCGCATGGATCAGCCGGTAATCGGGCTGACCGGCGAGATCCCACAGCACGGCCTCGCACAGCGTGCCGTCGGTGCGCGTGGTGAGAAGCTGTTCGAGCACCCAGAACTGCTGCCCATGTGTCGAGTCGTGCTCGCGATATTCGCCGTGCGCCAGTCGCCAGCCAAGGCCCGTCTTCCCGACGCCCGAGTCGCCGACCAGCACGATCTTGGCGGAGGTGGAATGGACCATTTTCTCGTGACTGGGACTTCCCGTCGCGGTCGTCTTCGTCGTGGACTTTGCGCGGCTGTCGCTCCCGAGCAGCAGGTCGTAGTCAAGTTCAAAGAGGTGGATCTCGCGGCATCGATCTTCTTCCGGTGTGTTCGGTGGCGAGCCGGCGGTGGCCAGCAGCGGCAGTGTGGGATGAAAGGCGAGGGCGGGAATCCAATTACTGCCCATCGTTGGTGCCGGGATGACCGCTACGGTCTCCCATGTCTCGCAGTTCCACAGCCGGATCGTGCCATCGTTGCTTTTCGAGGCCAGCAGCCGTCCGTCCGGCGAGAAGACAACGATATCAACCCAGCCCGAGTGTCCTTCGAGCGTGCGGAGCAGCTTGCCGCTGGTCGCCTCCCACAGCTGGACGGTTCCGTCATCACCTCCGCTGGCCAGCATCCCGCCCTGCGGATCAAAGGCGACGCTGAGAACGAGGTTCTTGTGTCCTTCGAGCGTGCGGAGCAGCTTGCCGCTGGTCGCCTCCCACAGCTTGACGGTTCCGTCACTACTCCCGCTGGCCAGCATCCCGCCCTGCGGATCAAAGGCGACGCTGAAGACTACGCTCTTGTGTCCGTCGAGCGTACGGAGCAGCTTGCCGCTGATCGCCTCCCACAGCTTGACGGTGTTGTCATCACTCCCGCTGGCCAGCATCCCGCCCTGCGGAGCAAAGGCGACGCTGCAGACTACGCTCCTGTGTCCTTCGAGCGTGCGGAGCAGCTTGCCGCTGGTCGCCTCCCACAGCTTGACGGTGCCGTCACCACTCCCGCTGGCCAGCATCCCGCCCTGCGGAGCAAAGGCGACGCTGCAGACGCTGCCCTCGTGTCCTTCGAGCGTGCGGAGCCGCTTGCCGCTGGTCGCCTCCCACAGCTGGACGGTGTTGTCACCACCCCCGCTGGCCAGCATCCCGCCCTGCGGATCAAATGCTACGCCCATCACCAGTGCCGAGTGTCCCTCCAGCGCGCGGAGCAGTTTTACGCCCGGTGGTAACTCAGGTGCCGCGTCGTTGCTGTGCCGGGCCTGCTTCTTTTTTGCCATGATTGTTCTTCCGAACGGCACGGGTCAGAGATATGACCGATGGTTTCGCTGCTCAACTCTCCAGCCTGCAATCTTGCTTTTCAATTCCGTTTCAAAACGAAAAGCTGCATCTGCAAGTCGTCAGCACCGAGCATCGCAACCACCGCGCTACGGGCAGTGTAACGCATTTGCTCGTCGTATTTAGCCTCACGCAAAGGCGCAAAGTTTCTTTTCCCAGCAAGGAAAGTGCCGTTCGAGGTACTCCAGGGGTGCGTGCCTGTCGACGGCGACACCTACGACATTCCCAAGATCATTATGACGGCGGAGTATCGACAGACGCTCTACGGCGGGAAGATGTTCACGTTCGGCCACCGTCAGAAATTCGGAAATGATCCCGAAAAACACGTCGACTTTTCCGCGGTCACTCACGTGGCGAAGGACAAGGATATTCCGCCGTTCCTGCTCCGGTACTTTCCCGGCAATCCGGACACGAGTGCCCAGGCCCATCGTCTGGAATCCGTGCTGAAGGAGTCGGGCATTCCTGCCACGGCCTATGGCAAACGAGACAGCAACCACAGCCGGCTGAATAACGACCTCGGCAAACCTGACGACCCCGCCACGCAGGAGTTCTATAAGTTTCTCGATACCTGCGTCAGCAGAGAGTGATCACTCCAGCCGAAGTCACCGTGCAGTCGATGCTGCCCAACAGGCCTGCAGCCAGAGTCGCTCGCAATTGTTGAGAATCAGACCGCGGACCGAGCCGTCAATGACCGGGAGTGGCTTGTTCCATCCGATGTCTCCACCCCTCAAGAAAACGTCGCCCGTTGATCTGGAAAGCGTCATGCTGAATCTTCTGCAGACGCCGCGGCAGCACGTGCTGCGGGAGTCAATGGTTGAGTCGAGAGGGATCGTGCCGGTTTTATCATCGGGGAGGATTGGTTCCAAAGGTTGCCGTTGAAACCGGGTTGTCCAGCGAAGGCCACTGGCTCATCAGTTCCGCTGAGTCTTCGACTTCCTTGTCGGCAGGGGAAGCTGCTTCGGGCACTTCGTATCCAAGAGCCCGAAACAGCGACCGCTGCGAATCGTCCAGGCGAGCGAGTTGCTGCTCGCTGAGTGAGCGTTTTGGTGTCATCAGAGTCGCCTCATGAGGTGGTTTCAGCTCCCTTACGCCCTCATGCAAGGTCTGTGCCGAGGCCCTTTTAACCGGAGAAATTCCGTAATCCGTGCCCCGACATGAGTCGTAACGGCGGCGAGTGATCGGTCGCCGCTCATGTTGAGAAGACTCTGCTCAGTCTCTGCTCAGTCTTTCAAGCGGATGGTCCGAGGTTCGATCCGATAAACGGTCAAATTCGTCGGGTGGCGAACGCTGGATTCCGTCAGCGTGAACTGCTCCTTGCCGTGAGCCGCTTCGGCCAGATCGACGGAGACCTTGAGGACGCTGGGGGCGACGAACTGAAACGCACGATCGGTGCCGGAAAATGTTACGCGAGCCTCGGTCCGGATTGTGGGCGGCAGAGTGATTGTCGCCGGGACGTTGCGGTACTCGATTGGTACGACAAAGACTCGCTGAACCACGTCGCGATCCGACGCGATTGCCAGCCAGGCCAGGACGGAAACGACAACCGAGAGCAGCATTGTGCGCGGGTGTCGGGTGAGTCGCTCAAGCAGACTCGGACGCGATTCCGCTTTGATGTCTCGCAGGTGCGAGCTCAAGGCCACTTCCAGTTCCTCACGCGTGACGTCGCGCCGCAGTTCGCCTTGCCTGGCGATGCTGACATGGCCCCGCTCTTCAGAAACGACCACCACCAGCGCATCTGTCAATTCCGAAAGACCGAGACCCGATCGGTGCCTGGTGCCGAGACCGGCGGATTTCTCCCGGTTCTCGGAGAGTGGCAGGTGAACTCCAAACCGCGTGACAAAGCCGTTGTCGATGATGACAGCTCCGTCATGGCCGGCTGAGTGCGGGTCGAACAGACTATCCAGCAGTGGCTGGCTGATTCGGCCAAGCAGTTCCGTGCCGCCGTCCAGATGCGTGTCCATTCGCTCCTCACCGGCAAGAACGATCAGAGCACCGCGACGGCTTGCCGCGAGATCGAATGTCGTTCTCAGCAGCGTGTCGATGTGCGGTTGCGTTGCTGAGGCGTGACTCTCACTTCGCCAGCGACCGGCCAGCAGAATACGCTCAACGGCTCGCCGGATATCGTCCTGGAAGACGACCACAAACACGACGGCGGCAATCGTCAGTCCAAACTGAAACAGCATCGCTGTCAGCTGAAGGTTGAATTGAATGGCCAGCAGATCGATTGCCGCGAACACTGCCGCTGCGATCGCGAGCCCGCGCGAGGCGGTGACCTGAACCCACCGCAGGGCGACGTAAACACAAATGCTTACGGCCAGCATGTCGGCGATATCAGTCAGGTGGACAGCGTTCAGGAAATCGAACACGACGGAACCTCACAGGGTGTTCGAAAGCGGCTTGAGCATTTCCATGAACAGCACAGCCAGGCCAAGGAACGTGGCGAAGCCCACAATGTCGGTCACGGTCGTCAGGAAAATGGACGCCGACTGAGCCGGGTCGCGTCCCAGTGCCTTCAGGGCCATCGGGATCACAGCTCCTGCGAGCGAGGCGGCGACCATGTTCACGATCATCGCAAGGAAAATCACCAGTGCGAGGCCGACGTTCCATTTCCAGCAGTAGATGGCCAGCGCCGTGACGGCCGCGACAGCAATTCCGTTCAACAGACCGGCGGTGACTTCCTTGATGATGACTCGTTTTCGTGTGCTGCTGAGGATTTCACGCAGGGCCAGGCCCCGCATGACGATGGCCAGCGACTGAGCTCCACTGTTTCCGCCCTGACCCGAAACAATCGGCAGCAGCACGGCCAGGGCTGCAATTTTTGCAATCGTCTCCTCAAAAAATCCCACCACGGCGGCCGCCATGAAGGCGGTCAACAGGTTGACGATCAGCCAGGGCAGCCGCCGCTTCACGACTGTCGATACGGGTGAAAGTGCCCGCTCGTCACTGCCGACACCGACCATTTTCTGGAGATCCTCGAAGGCCTCAAGCTGTCCGGTTTCGAGCGCCTCGTTGTGCTTCACGACTCCCAGTAATTGTCCGTCGAGGCCCACAACCGGCAGCGCGAGGAAACGCCGGCTGCGCATCAGCGCGACGACTTCCTTGCCGGGCATCGTTTCGGGGATGGTGAGGACCTCACGCCGGACCAGCGGTTCGATTTTTGCCTGCGGCTCCGCAAGCAGCAGGTCCCGCATGTTAATCACGCCGGCCAGCGATCCATCTCGTTTCGTCACGTAGAGATAATGCAGCGCGTCGCGGCGGGCTTTGCGGATGGCGGACGTCGCCTGCTCGACAGTCAAGTCGATCGGGAATGCGACGACGCGTGGCTCCATCATGGCCCCTGCTGTTTCGGCCGGGTAGGCATAGAGTTCTCGCAACTGCCGCGCGGTCGCCGGCGGAAGCTGCTCCAGCATCTGCTCCCGCACATCATTGCTGAGGTGATGCACGATCGCCGAGGCCGGACGCGGGGCAAGTTCGCTCAGAACACGCAATGCGTGTTCCGGCTCCAGTTGCTCGAGCACCGGGGCGGCAACAGACGGCACCAGTCGCTCCGCAAGCCGTCCGGCAACATCGACCGGAAGTGTTCGGACAAGTCGGACAGCCTCGTCCGTCGGGAGCGACTCGAAAGCCCGCGCGGCATCTTCGGGGTGGAGTTCAACGAACAGGTGCAGCAGCGATTCCAGTGGTTCCATCGAGTCGAGTCCCTGACGATGCCAATATCCGCGGAGCGGTTTCCGGACGGTAAGTTTGCGGAATGCGGGAGTCTACGCGGAGGGCCACTGTCTGAGGAAAGAGCAGTTGCCGCCGTTCAACAACGACTGCCACGGGTCGCAACCTTTCCACAGGCGCAATTCAAAAACAAGCGGTGAGCACGCGCCGTCAGTGTTTCCCGCCCCAGGTCCTCGCGCCAGGAAAAGCGGATTCCGGGGAAGTCCGCCTACTGCTGTGTCAGAGCGGAAAAGTGGGGTCAGCATCCTGCTTGCCGACGTACTGTGAGTGGACGTCGCAAGCTGGATGCTTACGCCACGGAAACTGCGACCCGTCAATTCCGCTTTGACGAAGCACGACATTCCTGTTTGCAGCGGTGGCCTCGCCCTCCCGGAGAATCGGGATGTTGTTTCGGGACGAATCCCCAAAGCAGCATCGCCTCAAACGAGCAACAAGTGGCCGCGCAGGAATCCGGTTGTGAGCAGTCGATAACCAGCGTGCCTGGGGATTGATCAGTCCTGCCTGGCCGCCCCTGGATCCTTGACGTTCCCCGATGCGCGTGCAGAGACGTCGAAGGCGTTCCTTCCAGTAACATTGCGTCTGCCCCGGGGCTTCCGGGATGTCACGACTTCGGCAAAATCGCGTAACTTCACAGCTCTGGATTCCTTGCCGATTGTCCTCAAATCTGTGACGCTGGCGCATACTTTGCGAAGCCGTCCCGACTCCGGAATCCGATCGGTCCGGAGATTCACTTCACTTCTTTGAAAGCTCAAGACCATGTCTGGCGCCATGCATTCTGGAGAGTCTGAAAATTTTGACGCACTTCCACAGCCAATCGTGGAGCTTTGTCTGCTGCACGATGAAACCTGCGAGATGATTCAGTCAGCGATCGACGGCATCGAAAAGGAGTTGGCTGGAGACGTCGATCGGGAAGCTCGGCGCGAACTGGCAAGCGCCGTCCACGACGTTGCGAACCAGTTGGCCGGTCTGCTCGATGCGAAGATGGAAGCCGGGCTTTTTGACGGGAAAGACGGGACCTCAATCCGCTGCACTGAGCGGCTCGCTCATCTGAAGGCGGACTATCGCCGACTGCTGAACGAACTTCGCCAGGCAGATCACGAGATTGCGACCGGCAAACCGCCCAAAGCCCGCCGGCAGCTCTCGCACTGGCTGAGCCACTTCAATGATGTCTGTGGCCGGGAAACGGACATTATCGGAGAAGTCTGGGGGTCCGAGGGTTAATGACACACGGGAGCGACGGGGGGAGTTTCTGATCCCGGTGTTCTCTCGAGATTCCCCGTGTCGGGTGTTTCGCCTGGCAGTTCGTTCCAGTTCGTTCCAGCTCGCCGGGAGTCTGTTTGCTGCCACTTGAGTGAGAACGTGATTGAATTATTTGACTCTCCATTTCGAAACGACAGCTCATTCGCTGAAGCTGTCTGCAGCTGGTTGTTCTCAGCGAGGGTCTCAAAGGGGAAACAACGAGGACGCGATCCACATTTCACCGGGTCAACAGTTCCGCGGTCTCTTTTCGCGAAACAACGCGTTGTCGCCAGCCGATTCCTGACGATTGCATTTTTCGCCGGTGCGGTCCGAGGAAATGGAGGGCTCCTGCAATGAATGTCATTCTCGTTTTTATCTCAGTGTTCGCTCAACTGGCCAGCGCCGTACTTGCCTTCCGGCTCAACGTGATTTACGGATGGCGCCCGGCGTGGACGTTGATCGCCACGGCATTGCTCGTCATGGCTGGCCGCCGGATTCTGACGCTGGCAATCCTGATGTCCGACGATCCATCGTTGTCTACTGGTGGGATCGAGAGCTGGGAACTTTCCAATGCTGCAGCGCTCGCGACCTGCGTTTCGTCGGTGCTGCTGCTCACCGGAGTCGCGCTGATTAACCCGTTGTTCCGCTCGATTCACGAGGCGGAATCTGTTCTGAGATTTCACAATGAAAAGCTCGAAGGTGCTGCCAGAGCCCGCAACGCTGAACTCGATCTGGCTCGACAGATTCAGGAGAAGCTGTTGCCACCGGCTCCGCCGGAACTTCAGGGTTTCGACATTGCAGCCATCTCGCTTCCGGCCGAGTCGGTCGGGGGTGACAGTTTTGACTATCGCCCGCTGATGACAGGGGAGTGGCTGTTTTCAGTCACCGATGTCAGCGGGCATGGAGTCGGGCCGGCGAAATGCAGACTGATGGCCCGATGATGTCCAGCGACGACCGGGACGACGACGGAGTGCCGGACAACCTTTCGTTCCGGGGCCAGATTCCGAATATGAAAGTCGAAGAGGTCATGGTCCGAAACGTCGTCACATGCACTCCGACGACTCCGCTCGAATTGGTCATTTTCCGGATGGTCGAGCACCACATTCACAGAATTGTGGTTGTTGAGGCGGGCGAGCCGGTTGGCATTATCAGTACACTCGAGGTGCTCGCGGAACTTTCCGGATAACATCTGTCGCCGTCGATTCTGGCCATCGCTGCGACACGAGTCGCCGCACAAATTCAACTGGAAGCCGTACCAAATGCCCTCCTGGGTTACTGACCTGATCGAAATCGCAGCCACCCTTTTCCTGGTTGCGCTAAACGGGTTCTTCGTCGCCGCAGAGTTTGCTCTCGTCAAAGTGCGACCAAGCCGCATCGACGAGTTGATTGAGGCCGGCCGCCCGTTTGCCAAATCCGCTCGCTGGCTGGCCGACCGCATGGAGCAGACGTTGTCCTCGTGCCAGCTTGGTATCACGATGGCATCGCTGGCACTGGGGCGGGTCGGGGAACCGGCATTTTTCAGCCTGCTGCTTCCGGTTTTTGAATTCACCGGGGTTGAAACAGAAGCAGCCAGGCACACTCTCGCCTTTATCGCATCCTTCACAACGATTACCGCGCTGCACCTGGTCATTGGCGAGCAGGCTCCGAAAATCTTCGCGATTCGGCGTCCCGAGGACATGCTGCTGTGGTGTGCCCTGCCTCTGAGGGCCTTTTACATCCTGGGCTGGCCGCTGATGTCAGCACTCAACTGGGTCACCTCGCTGGTTCTCAGCGTTGTTGGGCTGGAAGCAGATTCCGGACACGGTGAAGTTCACACGGAGACGGAGCTTCAGACGATGCTGGCAACGTCGCTTGAGCACGGTCACCTGTCACGCTCGGAACACAATCTGATCAGTGCCGTTTTTCGCTTCGACGACATGGTCTGCCGCCGGGTGATGGTGCCTCGCTGCGACGTGGCGTTTTTTGACGTCAACGATCCTCCGCCAGACTGCATGAAACTCGCCCGCCGCACAAAGCACACACGCTATCCGGTCTGCAATGACTCCCTGGATGAAGTTCTCGGTGTGATCCACTTGAAAGACCTGGTCGGAATCCAGGTCGAGGCGAATTTCGACTGGGCGACAATCATGCGTCCGGCGAAAAAAGTTCCGGAGAACATGCCGATCAGCAAGCTGTTGAAGCATTTTCAGACGACTCATCAGCTGCTGGCGTTTGTTATCGACGAATACGGCACGGTCATCGGAATCGTCACGCTTGAGAACGTGCTGGAGGAAATCATTGGCGACGTCGACGACGAGTTTGACAACGATGACCCCCTCATCATCCCCGACGGGCCGGACCAGTACATCGTTCGCGGCCGAACTTCGCTCGACGACGCCTGCCTGAAATTTGACCTTGAGCGGCCCGATGCCGAGATCGACACCTTTGGCGGTCTCCTGCTGCACGCGGCTCAGCGGGTTCTTTCCGTCGGTGACCGAATCGTTCTGGGCCAATGGGCGGCCGAAGTTCTGGAAATTCGGGATGATCGCGCCCGGCGAACCCGGATGACGCGAAACACCTCCCCCGACACAGCGGAGGGCGACGCGGATCCCGCAACAGAAGGAGCCACTGGTGACTGAGCCGGGTCCGTGTCGATCCCCGCAGGTCAACATCGGAAGCGGTACCATGAACCGGGAGCGGTGGGCGCCGGTCGTCGATCGGTTCCTCAACGATCTGCGTTCGTTCGACTTCCCAGGCGGCTCGCTGGATGTCCGGGAAAACGTCAAGTTCCTGGGAGGCAATCCGGGTCGATGGGCTCACGAGAATTTCCCGCAGTCGGCCTGCGTTATTTCCGTCGAATTCAAGAAATTCTTCACGGACGAGTGGACCGGCGAGCCCGATCCAAAGCTTGTCAACGGTATCGGTGCTGCTCCTGGGTGGACCGTGACAGGTCTTCTGGAATCGCTCCAGAATGAGGGAACCGTCAGCCTCAACACATGACCGTTGTCGGTAGCAACGTCCCGCCTGCGGTCGTAGAGAAGTATTTTTCGTCTTCCCTCACTCGTCCGATTCCGGCCTGTAGATCAACCAGCAAATCCATGAAGAAGAAATCTCGAGCGATCAAAAGGAAGAAGCTCTCCGGTCGGGAGCGGATTTCCGATGAGCTGATTGCAGATGTCTGCACTCGGCTGGCCAAGGGCAGTCGCGTCCGCCGCACGCTGCCGGAGAAGGGGCGGCTGCACATTGATCGACAGTTGCCGTTTCTGTGTGTTTATCGGCAACCTGTCGACCAGGCGGATGAGGGCACGGAGAAGACGATCGAAGGTGAGGCTGCGTATCTCGTCGCGCCCGGTCGAGGCACGCATCACGCCCGCGTCGCGAAACTGGTCGAAGGAATTGTGAAAACGGTCAGCCCCCAGTTCGGTGGCCTGCTGCTGCTGGAAGTCTGGGCTGGTGATGAGGGCACGCGGGCTTCAGATCCTGCCCGCCCTGAAGAGTCACCGAAGATTCGAGTCTTCGCGTCTGACTCGGCAGCGATGGACCGCACCATTGATGCTCTTGTGCGGGCGCTCCTGTCGATCAAGGTCATGAAGCAACCGATCGAGGTGGACCTGGTCCGGCCCGGACGGACGGTGCCTCCCGGAAACAAGCCATTGATCTCGCGCAGCGTGTGCGGCGAATGTCACTGCGAAACGATCGGCATCGAGCTGCCACCGGTTTACCGGTCCGTTGCCCGTGACCAGCGTTTTCCGCTGCTGCTCCGAACATTCCGCCACCACCTCGCGATTGCTCTGCACAAGACGTTTTTCGCGTTTTCCCGTTCTCAGACGACTCACCGTCCACCTCACTTCCACGAGTTGGGGCGACGGGCGGTCGTCAAAGCCGTCTGGCAGGTGGACCGTCAGCTTTCGGAAGTGGGCTCGCAGTTTGACTACCTGCTGAATGTGACGCCGATCAACACGTCTCAGGCGTGGAACGAATTCAAGCGGAGAAAATTCAAGCGGGCGCCGGAATTTCATTACGCCCCGCTGCCGTTTGATCCGACACTCCTGAAGCGACAATTGTTTGCCATTCCGCTGGAGCGGATCGAAGACGCGGCCCTCTACAACCTGTTCCTCGAAAAGCAGGAAGAGCTGGACCGGAAAATCAGCATGCTCCGTGACCGCAGCACAGAGCGGTTCAAATACGGCAGCCTCGAGCTGTTTGGTGGCGTGACAGACGAACTGCACGCGGTGGCTCTCGAAATTCTTGCCAGACCTGGGAAGGCAATTCGCAGCACCGCCCGGAAACTGACAGCCGAGCAGTTTGCGACGCGCGCTGAAGCGGAAATCGCCTGGTATCGTGAAGTCGACCCGACGTTCACACCAAAGGTCGAGCTCACTCGAAAAGTCGCGGGCATGATGGTGTCACGGGGAAAACTGCTGGTCTCGCCGGAGATGTCGTTCAGCGAAGGACGAGTCGATCCACTCATTCAGCATGAAATCGGCACTCACCTGGTCACCTGGCACAACGGAGCCGCGCAGCCGTTCCGGCAGCTCAAGGCGGGCCTTGCCGGATACGAAGAACTGCAGGAGGGCTTCGCTGTCCTGTCCGAATACCTGGTCGACGGCCTCAGCCGACTGCGACTGCGACAGCTTGCCGGTCGAGTCGTCGCAGTTCGCTGCCTGCTCAACGGAGAGTCCTTTGTCGAGACGTTCCAGCAGCTCCACGACGCTCACGGCTTCAGCAAGAAGATGGCCTACACGGTCACGATGCGGGTCTTTCGCGGGGGAGGGCTGACCAAAGATGCCGTCTATCTGCGCGGGCTTCTTGCGGTGCTTGCCTATGTGCGAACCGGCGGAGACTTGAAACCGCTGCTCGTCGGAAAAATTGCGGCGGCTCACATCCCGATGATACTTGAGCTGCAATTCCGCCGAGTGCTGGTGCCACCGCCGCTGACTCCCCGATTCATGCAGAGCCAGTCCGCACAGGAGCGGCTCGCCAGACTTGTCGAGAGTGACATCAAGGTGACCGACCTGGTGACCGCAAACCTCGGATGAAGCGGCCTTGCGGTACGCATTTCTGCTTACATTGTTTATCAAGGAACCGAAAGGGCAGCCAGATGCGAATTGGATTTGTCGTCAACGAAGTTGCAACCGAAATGCCCGGCTACACAACGATCCGCCTTGCTCAGGAAGCCATCAATCGAGGACATGATGCGTGGCTGATTGGAGTGGGTGATTTCGCCTATGACCCGGATGACATCATCCGCGCGCGGGCGACGACTGTCCCGAAGAAGAAGTACAAAACCTCGGCGTCATTTCACGCAGAGCTGAACGGGAAAGGGGCGATCCGGGAACGCATCAGTCTCGAAGACCTCGACATCGTCATGCTCCGCAACGTGCCCTCGGATGATGCGATCAAGCGTCCCTGGGCGGCCGGGGCATCGATCGAATTCGCACGGATTGCCATGCGGCACGGCGTCATCGTTGTGAACGATCCAAACGGACTCGCCAAGGCAGCCAGCAAGATGTACTTCCAGATGTTTCCGGAAGAGGTCCGACCGAAGACGCTGATCACGCGCGACAACAAAGAGATCAAGGAGTTCGCCCGCGAGCAGAACGGCACGATCGTCCTGAAGCCGCTGCAGGGATCAGGCGGAGCCAGCGTGTTTCTTGTTCGACCGGACGACATGCCGAACCTCAATCAGATGATCGATGCTGTCAGCCGGGACGGATATGTGATCGCCCAGGAGTACCTGCCCGCTGCGGAAAAAGGCGACATGCGACTGTTCGTCATGAATGGCCGGCCACTTCGAGTGAAAGGGAAATACTGTGCTTTCCGGCGCGTCCGTGCCGGAGGCGACATGCGTTCGAATATTCACGCAGGAGGCAGTCTCGCGCCAGCAGAAGTGGACGACGTTGCCGAACGCATTGCCGAAATCGTTCGCCCGAAACTTGTTCAGGACGGCATGTTCCTCGTCGGCCTGGATGTGGTGGGGGACAAGCTGATGGAGATTAACGTCTTCAGCCCCGGTGGCCTTGGCTCCGCGCAGAAATTCACAAACATCAACTACAGCCGCTACGTGATCGAGGCACTCGACCGCAAGGTGCAGTACATGAACTACTACGGCCGCAATTTCGACAATGTCGATCTCTGCACTCTGTAGCGTTCCGCATGGCTGTGTCAGAGACACAGGACAGACTGCTGCACAATAGAGTCGGGCAAACACCCGGCATTCTCACCAGGTCCAGGTTCCTTAATGGACGGGCTGCAACAGGTGGTTGTTGAATAATGCGCATCGGAATCGTGGTGAATGTCATGGGCAGCCAGCAGAGCGGGCAGACGACCTACCGTCTGGCTGCCGCCTGCGCCTCGGCAGGAGACGACGTCTGGATCCTGAGCCCCGGAAACTTTGCGTCTGACCCGGACAACCACATTCGTGCTCTGGCCCGTTCCGTTCCGGCTGGCAGGTACTCAAACGGAGACAGCTATCTGAAGGCCCTGAATGGCCCGACGAGAACCGAAGAATGGATTACGGTC